>ENA-UPWO01000875-UPWO01000875.1-human-gut-metagenome-genome-assembly--contig:-NODE-875-length-15326-cov-13.719588_pt1 | contig 15326 bp, 7 predicted proteins | sample MGYA00250056_ERZ773388 | MGnify/ENA primary metagenome ERZ773388 (study PRJEB29103, sample SAMN06112004) | human gut metagenome | biome: human gut; feature: ankylosing spondylitis patient; material...
GTGATTCTTCCGACGTTAGTATTTTATATGCCGGTCAGCAAGAGGATCGGATATAACCGCCTGGCAGATGCGATCGATGACAGAATTGCATATTTCAGTGTAAGTGAAGACGGATTTTATTGTAAGAAGCAGTATGAATTAAAACGTCCGGGAGAAGCATATATCAGAATCGATTCTACGGATTACGATACGGAATCAGATGAGATCGATGAACTTCTTGAGGTTGGACATTATAAGACGATGGTAGTGGTCAGCAATCAGGAGATTCTGCTGTACAGCGATGATTCACCGACCAGGATCAGTTGGAGCAGTGTTTATTCGCACCTGCGTTCGATCGAGAAGCGGGATGTATATGATAAGGATACATTATTAAATCTGACAAGAAAATATGATACTCCGTTATTGATCGGGATTACACTTGTGCTGGCGGTATTGCTGATATTTGTCTATTATGTTGGAACCCTGATATGGGGATTTATCATAAATGCACTCAAGCATGTATTTGGTATCAGTGATGAGATCGTTTTTTCGGATATCGTAAAGGCGTCCACACTTATCAGAACCCCGTGGTTTATAGCGGCGATCCTGATCGCAGGATTTGTATTAAAGGGACAATTTGTATTTTTGTATATTCTGTGTGTGATCATAACATTTGTCTATCTGATCGCAGCAGTCAAATTATATGCAGATGAGATCCTACGGATACCGGAGAAACCGGAAACAAAAGCGGGAGAACAGGAAGATCATGTGCCGGATGAAGAGTATTATGGAGACTGATAATAGTTTCTTAGTATAAAAACAACAAATTAGGAGGCATTATGCGTAAAACTAAAATTATATGTACATTAGGGCCATCAACAGATGATGATGATATTTTGAGAAAGCTTATGATCGAGGGAATGAATGTTGCCCGATTCAACTTTTCACATGGAGATCATGCACAGCATAAACGGAACATGGAACGTATCATGAAGTTCAGAACAGAGCTGAACCTTCCGGTTGCAACACTGCTGGATACAAAGGGACCGGAGATCCGTGTAAAAGATTTCAAAAATGGAAAGATTGAACTGAAGCCGGGGCAGACATTTACACTTACAACCGATGAGGTTGAAGGTGATGAGAAGACCGGACGAGGCAGACCAGCTGAACGACGAGCTGGCGGGCCTCAGGGGCATCCAGATGATCGAGTACGATGATACCACCGCCCATTATAATAATGTATCGGCGCTGTACTCCATCACATTCGATTACCCCGAGGACGACGACCAGTGCCTGGAAACGCTGGAAAGCGTCAAGGAGTACCTGAAAGACTACGATATCTACGTTTCCACCTCGCTGGGCAATACGCAGGAGGAGACGATTGAGCGTGAAGTCAATGTCATCATGGTGTATGTTGCCATCATCATTGTGGTGGTGCTGATCTTCACCTCCCAGACCTATGCGGAAGTTCCCGTGCTGCTGCTCACTTTCGTGGTGGGCATGATCCTCAACATGGGCACCAACTTCCTGCTGGGCACCATCTCGTTCGTTTCCAACTCGGTCACGAACATTCTGCAGCTGGCCCTTTCGCTGGACTACGCCATCATCTTCTGCAACCATTTTAAAGAAGAACACGAGACCCTGCCCTTGAAAGAGGCGGTCATCGAGTCGCTGGCCAAGAGTATCCCGGAGATCAGTTCCAGCTCCCTGACCACCATCGGCGGTCTGGTGGCCATGCTGTTCATGCAGTTCAAGATCGGCCCGGATATGGCCATCTGCCTCATCAAGGCCATCCTGTTCTCCATGCTGTCGGTCTTCGTGGTCATGCCCGGCCTGCTGATGCTGTTTGGCCCTTACATGAGCAAGACCAAGCACCGCAACTTTGTGCCCAAGATCTCGTTCGTGGGCCGCTATGCTTACAAAACCCGCAAGATCGTTCCCATCGTCTTTGCAGTGGTGCTGGTGTTTGCCTACCATTTCCAGACACAGTGCCCCTACGCCTATGGCTACGGCCCGATCAAGACGCCAGTGTTGAATGAGACGCAGATCGCCGATAACATGATCGACGAAAACTTTACCAAGTCCAACCTGGTGGCTCTCGTCGTACCAAAGAACGACGATTACCGGGTGGAAGCAGCCATGATCAAAGAACTGGAAAGCCACGATGAGGTGGACCACACCCGCGGCCTTTCCAACATTGAGGCCATGGACGGCTACATGCTGGAAGACCGGCTCACTTCCCGCCAGTTCTCTGAGATGGCGGGCCTGGATTACGAGCTGGCCCAAGTGGTCTACACAGGCTACGCGTTGGAAAATGATGAGTACGGCCAGGTCATTGGCAACTTCTCCAACTACAGTGTGCCGCTCATTGATATGTTCCTCTACGTCTGTGACGAGGTCGATTCCGGCATTGTCAGCCTGGACCAGGATCAGATCAACGACCTGCATGATGCCCAGACCCAGATGCTGAGCGCAAAGGCCCAGCTGCAGGGTGCGGATTACAACCGTATTCTGGTCTACCTGAACCCCAGCCTCCAGAGCGGGGATGAAATGTATGAGTTCACGGACCAGATGCGCACCATCGCCCGGAAGTATTACCCGGACGGCGACATCTATCTGGCGGGCGACGCCACCAACGAGTACGACTTCCAGAAGTCGTTTGCCATCGACAACATCGTGGTCAGCGTGGTCTCCGTGCTGATCGTGCTGATCGTCCTGCTGTTCACGTTCCAGTCGGTGGCAATGCCCATCCTACTGATCCTCGTCATCGAGGGCGCGATCTGGGTCAACTTCTCCGTCCCCGCTTTTATCCACACGCCGCTGTACTTCATGGGCTACCTGATCGTCAGCTCCATCCAGATGGGTGCAAACATCGATTACGCCATCGTTATTGCAACCCGCTACAACGAGCTGCGGGATAAGATGGACCATAAGACAGCCATGATCGAGACGCTGAACTTTGCGTTCCCCACCATCCTCACTTCCGGCACCATCATGACGGTGGCCGGTACCCTTATCGGTCAGATGACGTCCGATGCCTGCATCGTGGGCATCGGCCAGTGCCTGGGCCGCGGTACCATCATCTCCATCTTCCTGGTGCTGTTCGTCCTGCCGCAGATCCTGCTGGTGGGTGGCAAGCTGGTGGATAAAACTTCGTTCTCCATGCATCATGTGGTGCTGCACACCAACACGGCCAGCGGCCGGGTGCGTGTCAATGGCATGGTGCAGGGCGAGGTGAACGGCTCCGTGGCCGGTACCATGAACGCCGTTGTGGATGGAAACGTACATCTTACCGTTCTTTCTGGTAAAATCTCACAGGAGGTGCAGGATGAAAACGACTCCCATGCGGACGAATGAGTCTGCGGCGGGCAGCACCCGGCTGCTGCACCGCCTGACCGCTGCGCTGCTGGCACTGGTGCTGGCGGCTTCGGCGGCGCTGCCGGTATTTGCGGCCGACACCGCGCCGACGGATACCATTTACATCAACAGTGTTTCGGACCTGCTGGCCTTTGCCGACAAATGCGGCTTTGATCAGTGGTCCAAAGGCAAGACCGTGATCCTGCAGGAAGACCTCTCGCTGGAGGATACGGAGTGGGCCCCCGTTGCGTCGTTCAGCGGCGCGTTCAAGGGCAACGGCCACACCATCTCGGATGTCAGCCTCGTGGGGGCTTATTCTCCAGCCGGCTTCTTCGGCATCCTGGAAGAGGGCGGTTCCATTCAGGACCTTACCATCAAGGGTGTGGTCAATCCCGCTGGTACCCAGAAGACCGCAGGCGGTCTGGTGGGCACCAACTACGGCACCATCATCAACTGCACGTTCTCCGGTGCTGTCCACGGCGAGGAGGAGGCGGGCGGTCTGGTGGGCCGCAATGAGACGAGCGGAACCATCGACCACAGCACTTCCCGTGCCATGGTCAGCGGTGCGTATGCCACCGGCGGCATCGTGGGCTACAACCTCGGTGTCATCACCGGCTGCACCAATGTGGGCGCCGTCAACTCCGAGTATCAGGAGTCCGCCCTCGATATGGAGGGCCTCCCGGCCACCCTGCTGGAGCTGGTCAAGAAGGATATGGGCGATGACCTGAGCAATAACATCTCCAATGTCTCCTTGGATACCGGCGGCATTGCAGGCCGCTCCTCCGGCCTGATCCTCAGCAGTGCCAACGCGGGCGACGTGGGCTATGCCCATGTAGGCTATAACGTGGGCGGCATCGTGGGCCGGACCGATGGCCTGATCTCCGGCTGTGTCAACCAGGGCCTGGTACAGGGCCGCAAGGACGTGGGCGGCATTGCCGGCCAGGCAGAGCCCTATGTGGAGCTGGACCTGGACCAGAGCACCATCAACCGTCTGCGCACCGAGCTGGACACGCTGCACACCATGGTCAACGGCGCGGCCGATGACATGGACGGCAGCACCAGCCTCCTCAATACCGACCTCAACACCCTGAACTCTCAGATGGACACTGCCGTGCAGGCAGCCCGCCGTCTGCAGGAGCAGGGAGGCGATTACTTTGACGAAGTGGCGGACGAGGTGGACCGCACGGGAGACCTCATCTCCGATACATTTACCCGGCTGGAGCCCGTGATGGACACGGGTGTCGACGCACTGGATAAGATGACCACCGCCGTGGGCCAGCTCAAGTGGGTCACCGCGGAGATGGCGGCCGAGATGCTGACCGCCTCCACGGCACTGGCCAAGGCTTCTTCCGGCGCGCACAAGGCCAGCGACGCGCTGGATTCCAGCAAGCAGGGTCTGGAGCAGATCAGCAAGGGCCTGGACGACCTGATCGCCTCGCTGCCGGGCAAGGATGACAGCGGCCTGAGCAGCGCCATCAGCACCATTCTGGGCGGCTATTCCAGCGTGTCCGGTGACGCGGTGGACGATCACATCAAAACAGCCATCTCCCTGCTGCAGGTGGCGAATTCCGCCATGAGCATCCTCTCGTTGGGCTCCGGCATGAGCGGCCAGATGAAGCTGCTGACCACCGGCCTGGGTCTGCTGCGGAGCGCCACGCAGCTGGCCGATGACGGCCAGCTGGCTTCCGCCGGCAAGCAGGTCACCCGCGCCGTGGGCAATATGGCAGGCCGGGCCACGCAGATCGGCGCGCTGCTGGGCAACACCGCCAACCTCGTTTCGGAGCAGGGCAATCCCCAGATGGCTTCTGCCCTTACCAGCATGTCCGGCGCGCTTGGCAATGTGGGCGACCAGCTGGGCAATCTGGAAGATATTCTGGATAAGCTGGGCTTCAACACCGGCAACATCAGTTCCGGCAATGCCTCCATTCAGGCGGGTCTGGATTCCCTGAGCGATGCCGCACAGGATCTGGGCAAGGCTGCGGATGATTTTGACAAGTCTCTGGATATCCTCAAGACGGATTCCGCCCTCACCAGCGCAACGCTGGGCCACATGTCCGCCAGCCTCGGCATCATGGCGGAGGGCATGAGCGGCCTGACCAGCATGACCAGCCAGGCGGCGGATATCGTCCACTGGCTGGCGGAGCAGGATCCCATCCATGTGCCGCGCCCCTCTTCCGAGATGACCGCGACCAAGGATGAACTGTTTGACGCTGTGACGAACATGACCGACCAGATGAGCACCCTCAACCGGGATATGCTCTCGGCCAGCAACACCCTCACCAGCAACCTCCGCTCCATCAACGACCAGATCAATGTGGTCTCCAACCTGCTGCTGGATGCTGTGGAAGAGATCAGCGACCCCGGCAGCAAGAACATCTTTGAAGATGAGTCCGAGAACCTGACGGCTCAGAACGAGGGCAAGATCGAGGGCTGCACCAACCGCGGCACCGTGGAAGCCGACATGAATGTGGGCGGCATCGCGGGTACCATGGCGGTGGAAAACACCCTTGACCCCGAAGACGACGATAAGGATGAGAACCGTTCGCTCCTGCGCACCGAGTACACCATCAGCGCGGTGGTGATGAACTGTGTCAACGAGGGCACCGTTACCTCCAAGAAAAAGGCGGCAGGCGGCATCTGCGGCGAGATGGATCTGGGCTACATCACGGGCTGCGAAGCTTACGGCAAAGTGGATGGCAACAACAAGGTGGGCGGCATTGCAGGCCATTCCTCCGCAAAGCTGATCTCCAACTGGGCCAAGTGTGAGCTGACTGGCAGCAAGTACATTGGCGGCATCGTGGGCCAGGGCGCGGACAGTGTCCTGACCGGCAACAGCTGCATCATCAAGGATAACCGCGCCATGGTGGAGATCCATGAGCCGGACGATGACGGGGATGACTCCGAAGTGGCCCTCTCCACGAGCAGCAGCAACACCGACGGTCAGTATTGGGGCGCCATTTCCGGCGGCCAGGATGGTACGTTCACGGGGAACCTGTTTGTCTCCGATACCCTGCGCGGCGTTGACCGCATCAGCCGTGCCGGTCAGGCAGAGCCCATTGATTACGATACCATGCGGGCACTGGAGGGCGCGCCCAAGGGCTTCCAGAAGCTGACGCTGACCTTTATGGCCGACGGCCACATCGTGGACCAGCGCACCTTTACTTACGGTGCATCGTTTACCGAGGCGGATTACCCCGAACTGCCCCAGAAAGACGGTTACCTTGCCGAGTGGAACACCCCGGTGCTGGATGACCTCCATCTGGACACCGTGGTCACGGCGCTGTACACCTCTTACACCCCGGCACTGAAGAGCATTGATGTCCGCATCAACGGCCGTCCGATCTTCTATGTGGATGGCCTGTTTGGCGGCTCCAATGCCCTGAGCGTTACCTCCCAGACGCCGTCCGGCGTGGCCAATGCCACCGAGCAGTGGCTGCTGGACTTCTCGGACGACGGGCAGGAGAGCCACACTATCCGCTATCTGCCGCAGGGCAAGCAGGGCAGCGTCTATGTCCAGCAGGATGGCAAATGGATCAAAGTGCCTACCGATACCTTTGGCAGCTACATCACCTTTACGGCTGCCGGGACCGAGATCGTCATGGCCTTTGTGCCCAAGGGCATCCCGCTCTGGGAGCTCTGCGGCGGCACGGCAGCCGCGCTGCTGGTGGCAGCATTCCTCGCACGGAAGCTGATCCACAAGCGTAAGGCCCGTAAGGCCAAAAAGAACGCTGCCCCCGTGGAGGAACTGGATACGCCGATTGAATCGGACGACCAGAGCACCGAGCAGCACACCAAATAAAAACCAGCCCTTGGGCTGAAACGGAAAAGGCTCCGGGCTTGCCTCCCTGTGAAAGGGGAGTGCAGGCCCGGAGCCTTTTTTGCGTATACGGAAAACGTGTCAGACGCTCTTTTTGTAGACGATAAGGGAAACGATGGCGGAGAGCACTTCCGTGGCCCAGAACGCGTTCCAGACGCCCACAGGGCCAAACTGTCGGCAGAGCACCCAGGCCAGCAGCATGATGAAGACGATGTAGCGGCACAGGGAGATCACCAACGACTGCGTGCCCTTGCCCAGACCCTCCAGCGCGCCGGAAGAGGTGGTGGAGATGGCGGAGACCACAAAGCCCAGGCAGATGATCCGCAGAGCAACTTTTCCGGCTTCCACCGTCTCCGGGGTAGAGGTAAAGAGCCGCATGAGAGGCTCCGAGGCCACCAGACAGCCAAGGGTGCCCGCTGCCATGATGGCGGCGCTCAGGATGAGGGTGATCTGGTAGAGCCGGCGTACCCGTTTGTGCTCCCCGGCACCGTAGTTGTAGCTGATGAGGGGACGCATTCCCTGCACGATGCCGTTGGCGGGCAGGTAGAGGAATGTCTGTAGTTTGTAGTAGATGCCCAGCACCACCACATAGCTGCCTGAGAACGCGGCCAGCAGGCTGTTGAGGAACGTGACCAGCAGAGAGGGAAGCGCCAGGTTGAGGATGGCCGGGATGCCGATGGAGTAGAGCCGGGTGTCCAGCTCTTTGTCCAGCTTCAGGCAGGCGCGGCGCAGCCGGACGGGCAGCTCCGTGGAAGCATACACCACGAGGTAGATACCAGTGCTCAGTGCCTGGCCGATACCGGTGGCCAGCGCCGCGCCTGCAATGCCCATGGCAGGGAACGGCCCGATGCCAAAGATGAGCAGCGGGTCCAGGATAATGTTGCCCACACAGCCCACGATGAGGGCTACCATGGTCACTTTCATCCGGCCCACGGACTGGAAGATCTTCTCAAAAGCCAGGGAGGCCATGTTGACCGTGGCAAAGCCAAACACGATGTAGGAATATGACATCATCAAGCAGAATGTGGACGGCATCCTACGGACAACACCGGGAAAGGAGCAGATGCAGGAACGGTAAATCTGCACAAAATATTGTTCGGATTTTTGAATCCCAAACGCTTAGACCGGGTGGCGTTTCCGCCCGAAATCATGTAAAATAGACTTAGACAACGAAAGCGAGGAACCCTCTATGGCAGAAGTGAACGATAACAGCTCTATCCAGCTTTTTGAAGATCAGAAAATCCGTACTGCATGGGATGCAGAAAAGGAAGAATGGTATTTTTCGATTATTGATGTTATTTCTGTTTTAACTGGAACAGCCAATCCACGGCGTTATTGGAGCGACCTTAAGCGTAAGCTGAAAGCTGAGGGGGCAAATGAGTTGTACGAAAAAATCGTACAACTGAAAATGTTGTCCTCTGATGGAAAACGGTACAAGACAGATGTCGCCAACACCGAACAGCTTTTGCGTATCATCCAGTCCATCCCGTCCCCGAAAGCTGAACCGTTCAAGGCATGGCTGGCAATGGTGGGCAAGGAACGCATCGAAGAAACCATCGACCCGGAGCAAGCTATTGACCGTGCGCTTGATACCTATTTGAAGAAAGGCTACTCCGAAGAATGGATTCACCAGCGGCTTTTGGCAATCCGCATCCGCAACGAACTAACGGACGAATGGAAGAAGCGCGGAGTGCAAAAGGGCAAGGAGTACGCCATCCTGACCGATGAAATCTCCCGCGCATGGTCCGGCATGACCACGGGGCAGTACAAGCGGCTGAAAGGTCTGACAAAAGAAAATCTCCGGGACAACATGACCGATTTGGAACTTGTGCTGACCATGCTGGCGGAAGCATCTACCACGGATATTTCCAAGACTGCAAAGCCGCAGACCTTTGAAGAAAACAAGCAGGTTGCTAAACGCGGCGGCAAGGTAGCCGGTATTGCACGGCAGGCTCTTGAAGCAGAAACTGGCAAGCCCGTTATTACAGAAAAGAATGCGTTTGACTTCCAGCAGCTTGTGACCGACATTGTAGAAGATGCCGCCGAACTGCCGGAAAATCCCACCGAGAAAAAAGATAAAGACTGATACATGAAAAATAGCCGGACACAGCAGCCACAAGGCCACCGTGTCCGGCTATTTCTGTGTTGGCAACGACACATCACTTTTGCTGAAAATAATGTGTCATTGTCGAGCTGGCGGTATCACTCACCCGCAAAATCGAACCTCTGTCCGTCAAAGTCCGCATCAGTCATGTGCTCCAACTTTGCAATGGTTCCATTCGCCAGCCGCCGCATTTCTGTGTCCATATCCGGCAGGGCGGCCAGCATCCGTGCCATCGTGCGGCGGCGGTCAGAGGTGTGGTACATACAGATCAAATTTTCTTCTTCCACGCTAAAATTCATGTGTCAGACCTCCAATTCCTTTGCCTTTTCCCGTGGCTGTGTTTGCTTGCTCTGTTCCTTTTTCGCGGCATCCAGTTGTGCCCGGATAGACGGCTTTTTCGGTTTGGCTGCGCGGGATTTCTTGGCTTTCGGTGCCTTTTCTTCGGCCTTGACTGCAGCGGCAAGGTCTGTCAACGAAATTTGTTCCCCAGCCTTTGCTTTGGCCTCCAACTCGCCCAGAGAGGGCGCATTGTTCAGCACGCCATCAATCATATTTTCGTTTTGTTCGGTGGAAAGTTCTGCGGTGCGCAGCGGATTTTCCTGCAAGAACTCCGGCACCTGCTGGAAGCCCACACTGTCGCAGTAATGGGCGGTGTCCTGCCCATTCTGGTGCAGCACCACCACATCCGAAACAGACAGTGAGTGTCCCTTGAAATCTGCCGGATAGTCCACATTGAATGTGCGGTAGATGTCCTCCAACGTGGTGCCAGCAGTCAGCGGCGCGGTGTACACTTCCGTATAGTTGGACTTGTCCACGGTCCGGCCAGCGGCCTGCAGGCGGTCGTAAGGTTCAAAACGGTAAACGCGGGTGGAATCCTCATTGCGCAGCTGGTAGATGGAAAAGCTGTCCTGCTGCGGTGCCTCAAAACCTGCCGCCGCGTATTCCTCTACGGTCATTCCGGCAGCGGCCGCTTCCTGCGCGATCTCGGCCTGCACCTGTGCCTCGTAGTCCTGCAAACTCTGGTCGAAGTCGGCCAACTTGGGCGGTTCCGGCAAGTCATACCGGCCTTGGTTGAGCATCGAGCGGCAGTCCTGCACATAGGCCACAACCGCAGTGTAATAGGAAGTCTGTTCCGGCAAAATATTCTGTCCTTCCCGCAAAGCGGTGGTGGCTGCCTGCTCCATAGCCGAAAGATTGCAGTGCTGTTTGAGGTACGGAATAAACTCGGTCAGCACCATTTCCCGCTCTGCCTTGTCCTGCTCCCACGCTTTCGGGCCTTTGTTGTGCAGAACAAAATTCTTCCAGTTTTCATCTTTGGCGTAGTATTCGTGGTAGTTCTGGATGTGCTGAACCAAAGAGCCCTCTCCGTCACCGAAATCCTGCCGCCCCTCGTAGTTGTCGGGCTGACCGTTCAGGGTAAAATCAATGCGGAACGCGGTCTTGTCGTACCAGCCACCCTCGTAACCATCCTTTTCCCGGTCTGTGTGCTGGGCGGTGTCCAGTTCTTCAAAAACGCGGTTTGCCACAGACAGCGGCATGATTTCGCCGTCCTGCAACTTGTCGCTTTCACTGCACAGAATCGTGACCGTAGGCTCTGCGGATAAATCTGTCGCAGCGGCTTTTTCTGCTTCCAGGGCAGAAAGTTCATTTGCTTTTTCCGCCGCCTCTTGGAACGCCGCCAGCTTATCGCCCAACAGAACTTCCGCCACCGCGGCTGTCTGCCCCAGCAGATTAAGTGCTTCCTGCCCGGCATCCGGCAGGGTCAGACCGGGCGCGTCCAGCTGCCCACCGTCCAGAGCCGTGTGGTCCGGGCCATACAGAGTGTAGTCATAGCCAGAATCGCAGGTCTGGATGAACAGCGTATTGCCAGTATCCAGTGCAAATGCGGCCTCCTGTGCAGCGGAAAGGTCTGCTTCCCGCTGCTGGCGAAGCTCTGCCAGATGTTCGTCCAGCGCGGAGATCAGCTCATGGGCCGCGCTGCGGATAATTTCCAGAGAGGCTTTCAACTCGGCCAGTTCCCGGCCCGAACTCCACCCGGCCACATAACCAAAGGAATACTCGGATGTGTCCAGCCCGTAGTGCTGGCAGACTGCATAAGCTACGCTTTCGGCCTGCACCTCGCGGGTGCGGCTGTCCGGGCGGTTGGTCTGTTCCGGGTCGGTGGGGTCGATGGCGTGAAGTTTGGCGTGGGCAATTTCATGGATAGCCGTCTTGATGGTCTGTAACTGGCTCATGCCCTCTTGGATGGCAATGCGGTTGTCAAGCAGGTGGAAATAACCGTGCGCCCCGCCCTCAATGTCCTCAAACCCGATGGGCACCGGGGAAGCTTGCTCCAACGCTTTGAAAAAATCTTGATAGTCCTGCACGCTGCCGGACAGTTCATCCACAGCAATGGACGGCAGTGGTTCACCCTCAGTCTGGCTGACATCGAACACGGACACCACCTTAAAGGCCGGAATCTGTACCGTTTTTTCTTCGGTCAGCGGCTTGCCGTCCTTGTCCAGAATCGGCTTGCCCTGTTCGTCCAGCTTTTCCATCTTCTGCTTCACCTTATACGGCGCAGGGGCAAGGATTTTGATACCTTTTTCGCCTTTCTTCACGGTGCGGTGGAACGTGTCCTTCCACTTATTGAAGCCCGCCACCAACTGTCCGCCCTGCATGGCAATCAGCAAAGTGTTGTTGAAGCTGTAATTGTGGAATTTTGCCATCGTGGTGAGGTAGGCCTTGTAGCGGTCGCTGTCAAACAACTGCTGAATGCCTGTTTCCAGCCGGTCCGTGATTTCTTTCATGCGCTCTACGCTGTCTTTGCCGTTCAGGATAATGGGAATAACTTTCTGCGGTTCCGTTTCAGGCTGAACAGGCGGCGGGATGTTGGCCGAATCTCGCAAAACTTCCGGCGCAGGAAAGGACAGTACCCGGTATTCCTCCGGCACAGGCTGGCCCTCGTGGACTTTCTGCCACGCATCCCCGCTTTTGACAAGGTAGCCATACTCGGTAAACACGCCCTGCTCCTGCTGGGCCACATACCGGCCGAACTGCGCCGTGTCGATGCCGCCTTTCCATTCTTCCGGCATATCCACCATGCCGGAGCGATTCAGGTAGTAATCTCCTAGCTGGGCAGGCCCGTGCACATCCGGCAGATGCACATAGTAGTCCACGTTTTCGGGAAAGTCGGTGATTCTCCCGATGCTGAAAAGCTCACTCTGCGGGGCTTGCAGGGCGGCGTTCAGCTCTGCGCGTTCCCCGGTAGAGAGTGTTTCCAGTCGTGATGCCAGAAAGTTCAGTTCGTCCACATTGGATGCCAGCACCATGTTATAAGAAATTGCAAAGCGTTTTTCTTCCTCGGCAAAGTAGCCGGAAATGAAAAGGCCCTGCGGATTATCGGACGAAATGCCGATTTGCCGCAGGGCCGCTTGTACCTGTTCGGTTGTAGTGGGCAGGTCCAGCCAGACGCCATCCCTGCCTTGCTGCTGCCGATTTTGCAGCTGGATGGAAAATAATTCGCTCATTTGGTCACACTCCTTTTTTGCTATCCTACGGATAGAGAGAGCCGGTTATGGCAAAATGAATGCTTCACCTTACCATAACCGGCCCTCGTATTTTTGCCTTACTCTTTGCGCTCTACCCGGTAATTGACGTACTTGCCTCCCGTATCTGCCAGAAGCACCGTTGCATCATAGGTTTTGCCTGTCTTTTCGGAATAGAGGCCCTTGACCTTTGCCTTACCGTTTTTGAGCAGAGCAGCGGCGATCTTCGGTGTGAACGCCTTTTTGCGCTGCTCAAAGAAGCGGTCATTCTTCCACATCACGAACTGACAGCTACGATTCCCGCAGTAGAAGTTTTTCTTGCCCTCATAGACGTTTTCACTGCACCGGGGACACTTGCCGATAATAACCCGTTCCGACTGGAACAGGTTTTGCTTATCTGCACTGATACAAGAATAGGTCTTGACCAGCTGGCGTACCTGAGTTTCAATTTCGGCCATGAACGCGTCCGGGTCTGCGCTGCCTTTGGCAATCTCGGTCAGGCGATTTTCCCATTCTGCAGTCAGGGCGGGAGAGGTCAGGCTTTCCGGCAGAACCACCGCCAGATTGATACCGTCCTTGGTGGGGATAAGCTGTTTGCCCTTGCGCTGCACAAAGCCCATTTGCACCAGCTTTTCCAGAATCGCCGCACGGGTGGCCGGAGTACCCAGCCCCTTGCGTTCCGCTTGGCCCAGGCCACCCTCTCTTGCTCCTGCGGAGCAATTCACCTTGTCCTCCGGCATATCTTCGGCCCCGGCCCGCTCCATTGCTGACAGGAGCGTATCTTCGGTGTAGGCTTTCGGCGGGGACGTGAAGTGTTCCGAAACATTAGCCATCACGGAAAAGCTCTGTCCCTCGGTCAGTTCCGGCAGGGTGTTCAGCACTTCTTCCTCGGTATCGGCTTTCAGGGTGGCGCGGAATCGCTGGTCGATCTCTTTCCAGCCGGGAACAAGCACCGTCTTTCCCTTGGCGGTGAACTCGTTCCCGGCGCAGGAGAACACAGCAGTCACAGTTTCGTACTCATGGGGCGCGGCTATCGCGCAGAGCAGTTTGGAGCAGACAAGGTTCATCAGCTTGCATTCACTCTCGGCAAGACCAGTGAAACCCTGTTTTACAAATTCGGCCGTGGGAAGGATGGCGTGGTGGTCCGATACCTTTTTGCTGTTCAGCACCCGGCCCACATCCGGGGTAAGTGCAAGCCCTTGGGCAATGGGCGGCAGCCTCAGCAGGTCAGACACAAGATGTTGTACTGTCTGGCCCATATCCTCGGTCAGATATTGACTGTCCGTGCGGGGATAGGTCAGCAGTTTCTTCTCGTAAAGTTGCTGGGCATAATCAAGGGTCTGCTTTGCCGTGAAACCGAACAGGCGGTTTGCCTCCCGCTGCAAGGTGGTCAGGTCATAGAGCTCGGGCGGCTGTTCTGCCTTTCTCTCACGCTTGATAGAAGTACAGATGGCAGATGTTCCGGCACAAGTAGATTTCAAAGTGTTGGCCTCGTCAATGCTGGCAATGCGCCCACTGTCTGCTTTCAAGCTGCCGGACTGGATGCCGACTGTGTAATACTTTTCTTTTTGGAAGCGCAGAATTTTTGCATCCCGGTCCACCAGCATTTTCAGTGTCGGGGTCTGCACCCGGCCTACCGTCAGGGTTTTGTGATACAGCACCGAAAACAGCCGTGTTGCATTGATGCCCACCAGCCAATCCGCCTTTGCACGGCAGAGGGCCGATTGATACAGAGCATCATAATCCGAATCCGGGCGCAGGTTTGCAAAGCCCTCCCGGATAGCGGCATCCTCCATGCTGGAAATCCAGAGCCGCTTCACAGGTTTTGTGCAACCGGCCATTTGGTAGACGAAACGGAAAATCAGTTCTCCCTCCCGGCCTGCATCGGTCGCGGCGGTCACACTGTCCACATCCGGGCGGTTGAGCAGAGAGCGCACAATTTCAAACTGCTGTTTCTTTTCGTCCGGGACAATGAACTGCCACGGCTGGGGCAGGATGGGCAAATCTTCATACTTCCACTTGCAGTATTTTTCATCGTACTGGCCCGCCTCGGCAAAGGACACCAGATGCCCGATGCACCAGCTGACCAGATACCCGCCACCTTGCCAGTAGCCGTTTTGCTTTTCATCGGCCCCGATCACGGTGGCAATGCTGCGGGCAACACTGGGCTTTTCGGCGATCACCAGCTGAAAGCTCATGTTTCGTCCTCCTGTCCGTCCTCCGAATGAATTTCGATTTCAGCCGGTTCCTCGTCTGCATCCTCGTCCTCGCCAAAATCGTACTCGTCCAGATCATCGTGCCCGGTAGTGTCGGCCTTGGGTTTGCGGAACTTGAAATAATAGAGGGCCGCGCCGCCGCCCGCCAGAGCCAGCGCCAGCAGAATCATCAGACTGCCCATGTTGGATTTCGGCTTTTCCTGCGGCGTTTCGGTGTCGGTTTTCACAGCTTCCGGGGCCGTGCAGCTCCGCAGGCTCTTTTCACACAAGGGGCAGTTTTCGTTCACGTTTCCTGCCTCACATTTCACCGTGCAGGTGCAGACCTC
>ENA-UPWO01000887-UPWO01000887.1-human-gut-metagenome-genome-assembly--contig:-NODE-887-length-15198-cov-68.458700_pt1 | contig 15198 bp, 19 predicted proteins | sample MGYA00250056_ERZ773388 | MGnify/ENA primary metagenome ERZ773388 (study PRJEB29103, sample SAMN06112004) | human gut metagenome | biome: human gut; feature: ankylosing spondylitis patient; material...
TCATACTATCAAAGAACTCTTTGGCTGGCAACGTAAAGCTGCTTAGCCATTATCTCAAATTTTAACGAACTATTGATATAAGTAATCTTAAGAGATTTACCTGCATTGGCTGCATCTATGGAAAATCGCCCGTTAATATCAGTGATAGCTGCCACTTTCTGAGAATTACCCACATACACGACAGCACCGATAATCGCTTCATGAGAATCTTTGTCCACAACTTTGCCAGACATAGATTGCGCCTTTCCCATCAGACTCACCTCAAAAAGCATCATAAGCAACAGGATATGTTTCATACTAATCTTTTAACTTATTTTTTTGGGTGCAAAGATACGACAAAATTAAATTGTTCACAATACCTAAAAATAGGTAATATATGTATCAGTAAATGTACATTCATATATCTGTACTGCTGCTCAAATAGTAAAATACAAAAAGACTCAAAGCCACATTCCTGAAGGTAAACAGAAATGTGGTTTTGAGTCTTCTTGTTAACCTGAAACTTAAAAGCAACCAGATTTGAACAACAGGTAAATTGGAATACCAGAATTATTGACCAATGAAACCTTGTCCCCTTTTCTAATATTAAACGGACGTATTTGGTCCGCTTTTCCATGGCAAATATACAATAATTTGTCCGTTTTTCCAAGGTATTTATGCATCTTTTTGTCCGTTTTTCCAAGATTTAACAGTTTCTATTCACCTAAGTCTTCTTTTTCATAAAGGCGTAATCAGCAAAGTCTCGCGCACCAGCTACAATTACCTTATAGCTGTTGAGGTAACTGGTTTTGATGGCGGATAGGGCTTTTTCCTTATCTAGCACCTTGTCATTTAAGTGAACTTTTTCCATTTTCATTGTTTTTCCTTTCTATTTTTTTGCAAAATTAGCTGAATGGTGAGAAAAATAGTTGCTCTGGAGAAAATAATCTCGACCTGTGAAACGAACTTTCATAGCTGCCCCGTAACTTTGCACCAGTATACAGAATCAGGCACAAAGTATATGAGTGTCAATTGTTTTACTTTTAAAATATCAGACAGATGAATACGGCATTAAAGATGAAATTGGAGGAAATGAACAGACGTTTGAATGAGATAGAGCAGCTGGATGGTATTCTCATCGCCACAACCAACCTCGCAGAGAACATGGACAAGGCTTTTGAGCGTCGTTTCCTTATGATTCAAAAAAGTTTGCATCAATATCATTTTCCTTGGCAGAAATGAAAATGGCGGTAAATACAAAATTACGTATTTACCGCCTTAATCATTTGTTGAGAGGAGTTAAGAAGCTGTGCAGATAATGCTTCTTTTGTGATAAATTTGAGTGGAATGGGCATTTTTTTTTGTATCTTTGCAACATAAAAAATCGTCAAAACGTGAGAAATAGCCTACTATTATCCAATCAAAACGTGAGAAATAGGGCATAGATAGGTCGTCATAACGTGATAAACAGAAAATTATGAAGAGAAAAATATATAATGAAATGCTGCAATGGAAGCAGAATTCTCAAGGAAAATCTGCTTTGATGATAGATGGAGCACGCCGAATAGGTAAGAGATTCCTAAGCCTGTCATCACGAATCGGCACGAAATCAATCGTAAACTATAAACTGCTATTCCCAGGCGGTCCATCCCGCACAACACGGCGATGGCTTTGAAGCAGCATTAGGTCTCCCCCGCAACAGCCTGGCGGTCCCATCCCGTACAATCTGGCGAAGACCGCTTTGGTCCGCCAACCTTAGAGCGTAGCGGTTCCGAGCGACGAGGAGGAGCGGTTTCCTCCCTCTTCCCTGAGGGTGAGAGGGTCGGGGTGAGAGGTGGAGCCCTCTTTAAGGGGAAAAAGCGATGCCAATGAGTGCAATGAAAGCTCGCTTTCAAATTGCCGAGTGCAGCTCGCTTTATCAAAAAAGAGGGACGGGGTGATTTTAGAAAAAGCAGCACTGAGGGCGGTTACATTCTAAAGTTTAATCTTTATTAAATTATAAGCCATTCTATACCATTTTACGCCATAATGATGTATATTTGCAGTCAGAATGATTATTAATTAAACATGTTAGGCATATGGCACAGACAGCAATGACAGTCCGTATGGACAACCAGCAGAAAGCACAGTTTGATAAACTCTGCGAACAGTTCGGTATGAGTGCGAATACCGCCATTAACATCTTTGTTAAGGCCGTAATTCGCAGTAAGAGCATTCCATTCTCCATTCAGGCAAAGAATGAAGAAGAAGATGAAGTGACTGCGAAAGCAAAGGCTGCGTTCCAATATATGTGTGACAAAGCAAGAGAGAATAACATTGATATGTCACTCGATGAGATCAATGAAGAAATCAGAGAAGTCAGACGATTAAGAAAAGAACGCAATGGTGTCAGCATCTCCACAAGTAAAAGGGTGACAAGATGACAATATCTTATCATCCAATTTCACGAGTTTGCATTTTTCCAATAAGAACCCCATAATCAAAAACCCGCTTTTTTCAGAATGGCACGAGCTTCAGCTATTTTTGCAGAGAAGTCCACACGATTATTATTATTCATAACTTCTTCCGCTCTCTTCACAAAGCGAGCAGCTTCTTCACCTCGTAGAGTCGGTATCACTTTAATATCTATTGCCATAATCTTCTCCTTTTAAACATTTTACTCTAACCACTAAAGTACACTTTTTCCTCGAAACCACCAAGAAAATCAAAAGAAATCTGTGAAAATCCGTGAAATCTGTGGGACTAAAGAAGAGCTGTAAATCACCGTTAGAACGCAACTGCTGATTTTCAGCAGTTAGCACATCCAACATTTTTCAAAAAAATAATCCACTGCATCATCCTTACAATACTTGCGCAAGCTACGACCTTTACGATTTTGGTTGTAGTCCTGCATCACTTTTTCGAAATATTCCCTTGTTTCCATTATCAAGCTGTTTTGATTACGGATGCAAAGGTAATATATTATATTATATAGGTACCGCCATACGGGCTAATGGAATTTACTGGACGCTTACGAAGATTACTAATGGAGTAAACGGATATCATCGGAATTAGTGAACGAGTATCGACTGGAATACGCAGAAGAGTTACGAAGTTTTCTATCTCTACGATTCTTATTACGGCTTTCACCAAATACTTACTAAGTATCTAATAGCCTCAATATTTTCTGAAATAATGATATTGCAGATAAATGAATCCTCTTATATGAGCTTCTAATCCCTTCAAAAGACAGAAACACAACAAAGGCATTCAGAATTACTTCATCAATTTCTTTGCTAAACAAAAATTCTGCAAATTGAAATTTCTTTATGCATATGATACAAACAAAAACAGCATAGGCCACATTCAAAAGAAATTCTACAGAACCTGCATCGTAAATATATATAATTAATTCTGCTATTCTTTTTTTAAGCCTTTTCCCTTCGGTATGAGTAACGAATGGAGTTTTACAGATTACTCGCTTTATATAAGATGGACAATATACTAGAATAAATGAACTAAGTACTAATATAACAAAATATTCTGTAGGCTTACAAATCAGTCCCGGAGCGACTTTATTTGTGAGAAAAATAACAATATATACAGGAAGCACAGCCGAGATAACAGATACAACACTCACGATAAGCAATGCCATAAACGGCAAGTTTAATGTAGAAAAAAGATAAATTACACTAATCGGAGTTTTCATTACTTTAAACAGGGCCATCTTCCAAGTCACTTTTTGGACATTATGTGACTCCAGTTGCGGACATAAATATATAAACAACATTATTAAAACTACCCCCAAAAAGATAATGATGGAAAATACTTCTGGTGGCAGAAAGGTAAATATACAAAACGATATGCCACCTAAAAATAAAATTAAGAATGACACAAGCTTAAGCCAACTATTGAAGGACAGTTCCGGTAACAAACTTTTTGCTTCGGATATTCTCCTTTCATTCTTACAGACATAATGAGTAAGACTTAAAGATCTCACGATTACAGCCCCCTTACATTTTTCTGCCATAAAGGAAAAAGGATATTCACAAATGCTACCATCTCCAAAGAAAACGACAACAGATTCACTGGAGGAATCTATAGAACCATCTTCTATACTTATAAGTTTTCTTCTTTTTACTCTACATTTTCTTGAAGATAGTTTTGTTGATTTGGCTAGTAACCTATCAACGATAGGATATACTATTTTCTTTTCAAGACCTAGATTTCTATAATCAACTATCTTACTCCATGCAGCTATCAAAAAGCAGTATAAGATAATTAATATAAAACCTGCACCAAACAACATTTTAAATTCTTCATCCCAAATAAGGCTCAAAAGTAATATAGAGAATGACAGCCATAATAATGTAAGAAAAATAAATACCCAGTTATGAAGAAATCTATATCTTATATACATTACTACAACCTTTCCTGGAAGAAAATGTTCATCTACTGTATAAGAATGATTATTTCGATTTAACATCATAAAAAACACACGCAGCTAAACGCTTATTTTTAACATTTAATATCATTTATAGGGTGAAGGATTGCTAAGCTCGATATGAGAGAAGTAACATCATAACTTTTGGTACCAATATACCGCTATTATCATATAATTGTAGCGGTGAATCAGTACCAAAAAGATATCAGGCTCTCAAGGAAGCAAAAGCCCTATCCCTTACAATCTGCGGCATATATGAATTCTTCTCAACCTGATTGCCAAGACCAAGTTTAGGATACACCATACCACCAACTCCCGGTAATACGACACCATTATCATCCCTGACATCATCAATTGCAAATGTAAGGAATTTAAATTTTGATGAAACAGAAGCAGGAAACTCCTTCATTAAATTATCCTTGGCATTTACATACATGACAGGAGCTGCGATTATAATATTCTGAGGGTTTACACGTTTCACAAGATAGTTCAACTGTGATTTTACAACACAGGAAGTACTGATAATCGATTTTACGACTATCATCGTATCACAAGTATCACCCTCCATGTCTACATAAGATTTATTGATTTCAGAAACCTCTATCTTTGGATCTTGGCTGATAGTAATCCTATTAGACCACAAAACAGCCAGTCCAATATCATGATGCAAACTATCAATCAAACCTTTCGCCAACCAATCAGCATCTTCAGACGCACAGACAAGCAGCACATTTCCTAACTCAGGATATCTTTCAGTAATTAACACCCCAAGTTCTGAGCCTAATTCAGAAAAGGCCATACGATATTGTGCAGAATCAACATTCGGCATTATGAGCTGAGTTAAAGCTTGTTTAACCTTCAGTTTATTCTCATGATTTAAATTTTCAAATATTCTTGCCATAACCTTTCCATTTTAAATCAAGTTTTGGATCATAGTTTCTACATCTTGAATTTCCAATAAGCTACTCATCTTTTTATCGTTTAACTTAAGAGTACCCTCAAAATGCCGAAAACTCCATTCTATCACATTTTTATCAACCTTTAAAGAGAAGCCCATGCCACTCAGCAGTGTAACCAATTGATCTTTTAGAGTTTCATCTATTGGCATTCCACCATACCACTTATCTTCCATCAGAGTCCAATACCCCTTTACATCCAAGTTGCTATACGCATCAGCTTGCCATAGCGAAATGAGAATCATTGAAACTACTTCAATCTTGTTATTCTCGCCAGGTTTACAACCTACAGCCTTATAAGCTACATCTGCAAAATCTTGCCAATAAATGTATTCATTCAAGCAGTGCAACATCGGATAGGATTCTACAGAGGTAACCCCTTTCAAGCCATCAGGCATACTCTCTATCAAACTATCTTTTCTGCCACTAACCACGAGTTTTAAAGAGAACCTTTCAGCCCGCTCTTCACATAGTTTCTTCTGCATGGAGAAATCATATTTCAATTCACCATGTTTCATACTCCCCCAAGATGGATTTTTCTTATTCTTTAATTGATGATAAACATTCGTTGTACCATCAGAAATAAGCAAATCATCCACATAAGCATCTTCAACTTGCCCTGAGACGATAGTCGAATCATTCCCATTAGCTATTTCACGGAATATTGCGAAAACAGCATAATAGGCTTCATAGAGATTACCTCGTCGACCACTTTCACCGCCACGATGCTTATTGGTTAAGTATAATTTTTCATCTTCATCCATAACGATGCATTTTATTTAGCAGCGCAAATATACTTATTTTTTCAACATCAAGCAAGTTTTTTATCGAAAATAATATCTTTTTAACGTAAAGTGTCCCCTATTTCATATCATTTGATAGGAATCAAGATAAAAGAGCATTAAGATAAGACGCTTTCAATATTATCACTAAGAGAACTCTAGATAAGGAATAGCCCTCAACTTAAATCATTATTGTTTCCAAACCCTACTCTCCTTCAAAGTAATTTTTAAACTTCACAATGGGAGTTATATTCGGTAAATAGTGTTTAAAAGCCATTTTAAACTGTTTTTCTATATCATCTTTACACGCCATATCAAAATTATCAACAATATACAATGCAGCATCATGCATAGGCATAACAAGTTGATACCTGTTTGAATAAATGGAATTCTCTACATTTAGCAAAGCCTGTTTGAAAATCAAGGAGGAAGTACTTTGAATAAGATGGTTTACAACCCATTTGTTTTCACTAGTAGCATCCAACATTCTAGCATTTCCTAATGGAGAACTAACATAACCTTTTTGAGAATATTCTTTTATAATTTTATCTATTTCTGATTGCGGACAATACTTTTCAAAAAAATCCTTTGCACCATCAACAACTATACCTCCATAAACAAAACAATAAAAGTAAGTTTTGGCCATATCCTTATCTACTTTTGTCAAATTCATCAATTCTTCATAGATTGTACCCTTATTGTATAAATCTATAAGATTTTTATTTTTTGTAATTCCAGCCAAAATTCCAGCTTCAAATTGACTATAATCTATATAGATGTATTCCTTATCTGGATCCATCAGAAATTTTCTGTATTCTCTTTTTAAATTCTGCAAAGCCGGTTCCCTCATCATTATCCTTCCTGTGGCAGAACCAAAACCTTTATATTGAGGTTGACATCTTCTGTTTTCAGAAAAAGATGACATATATATCAAAGACTCGAAGGCCTTCTCTGTTTTATTCAACTGAATATAAGTACTTAATTCTGGATGTTTTTTTGCCAATATTTTAAGTTTATAATGATCAATTGTCCACTGAGAAATATGATGATCAAGCATATATTGAGTAACATCTGGTACAACCTGATTATACTCTATTTGAATTTTATTTTTCAGATGATACATCTCAGAAAAACAATTTTCACATTCATCCAAAATTGCCTCATGGTTTACATAGAATCCTCTGCGCTGAGCTCTAAATAATAATGAATTGACAGGAATTTCTATCTTCTCTATTCTCTCCCATTCACCATTTCCCTTATTTTTCATTTCACAGAAGCACTCCTTTAAAAGAAGTAATACCGCATCAATTTGATTCTCTTCTCCTTCCAAATCTTTATCTAGATAATACTTGATCATTTCCGCTTCGTTCCATTCCCATTTATGTATATCCACATAGTTTAAGGATTGTCTAATTTCCTTATCCAGACATTCAAAATCTAAGATCTTAGCCATACAGCCGTCATCAAGACAGCTTAACAATTCAGATACATGAGGAGTCACAAACAGACAGTTCGGATACAATCGGTTTTTCTTTATAGTCTCTATAGAATCACTTTCTTCAGCACTAATGGCATAAGCAACCTGTTCATATACTACTACGATATAAATTTTCATAAGCCAGAATAAAATTCAGGAAACAAACTACTACTACTTTTTAGATAAGTAGAACTAATACGATGAAAATAGATTAAGCCTCTTTCTTTATGCTTATTCAAGAAAGAATGGCATACCTGTAAATCGCTAGGAAGTACAGCTTTTACCGCATCATCTATCGCCTCACTCTCAATAGCCCGACATGCAATCAACGCACATCGTTGCTGAACATAACCATGAATTTGCCCATTTCTCAATTTATGCAATAAGATTCTATTGTATTTAGGCTTGATTGTTGCCATATAAATCATAATAGCAGCAACTTCTATTCTTCTAGTCTCATCATTAGAATCAATCTGCTGGGCTGCATACTTTAGTAATTCTGGAGTCTGATATTTGAGATACGCCAATAACATCCACAGATTGTATGTTTGCCATTCATAAGTAAAATGTCCTTTCATCAGAGAAGCAGCTATCTTTTCCTTTATGTTACTGATATCTCTAGCCTTACTTAATGAAGCCAGTATTTGACACAACAATGGTGTTAAAGAAGGATCATTCTCTTGCATATCTACAAGTTCAAGCAGAGCATTAAGAAATCCCTCCCAACCTGTATATAGTTTAATTGGACAAGTACTAAGTATATGCAAACAGAATTTCAGCGATCTTTCTGCTCTATCAATGTCTTGCGCATTTCTATTAAACAATGCCTGATTCACCTCCTCCATTAGTTTAGCCATTGCGTTCATACGTCTTGCCTTTTGATGACTGCGCATTAGCACATAAATCATTTGCTTGGTGTGATCATAAGAATAAATGTTCTCCCTGAAACGAAAAGTTTTTTCCTGGTCATCTAAGCTTATGAATTCCACTTTTTGAGCATTTAGGGCCAAGCCGATAGAACGCAATTCTTTCTCCATAAGTTGTAGCAGATGCCTAGCTTCGTAAACATCAGCTGCAACGAAGTAGATATCATCCATAAACCTACAATAATTCAGAGCTCTTGATAGCATAAATTCATCAACATGGCTTACATAGAAAGTTGCCAACAACGAAGAAGCGTCACAGTTTTGCGGAATCCCCACCTTGTTTTCAGGCTCATCAATCTGCTGTAAGAACCCATTTAAAAAAACTACTGCTTTTTTTTCTTCATTTGAACTAGCTATCTCATATAATAACCTGATGAGAATTTCCTTGTTGATTGTATCATAATAATTGAGTAAATCAACTTTAACCAGGCAGCCTTTTCCTTCCTCAATCCAATCCTTGATAAGATAATTCATTTTTATCCACTGCTGGACCCCATTTACTATCAAGCCTGGACCATTCTCCTTATTATATCTAGCCGAAAAGACATAAGGGCTCAAGTTTCTATCTATAGCAGGACCTAGGATTTGCAGTAAAGAAGTGTAAACAAGGCGGTCTATGAATCTACCTATCATAGCCTTTCTTAAGATAAGTGTTTTTTTAGGCAAATAAGCTATTGGCATTTTTTCAGCCTTATAGTTTATTCGATTTTCTTGAATTGAGAAATATTCAAGAACAAATGCCTTATTACACATATCAGCATAATGCAAAGGATCGAAAAACCAATCATCTCTCAAATCATATCCAAGATTATCTATACCTCTGTAGAAATCAAATGAAACCCCATTAACCAGAACATCGCCTATATTGATGATTTCTCTATTATCTGAAATCTTTGAATATTTCGACTCATTCATTTCCAGCTGAAACCATTTACGTGCTTTCAGATCTAAGTTAACGATTCCCCAATCTATTTTAGACACGCAAATCTCATTCAGCTCAAAGTTTTGTAGCCTATATGAAGCAATCACTCCAATCAGATATGGAGCAGATTTCAAGAATATTCCAGATCCAGAAATCGCACTAAAATGGGCTATGTCTTTAACAGCATCCTTTAATCTCAAGCAAAACTGCTCATTGTCTTTTACTTCAAAAGTCAGCTTAGTTCGCTCATCCCTCAATATTGTTGGAAAGGATACCGATTCACACAAAGATTCATTTTCTACATCCATAATATTCCGGACATATATTCTTTTAGCTTTAGGCATCCATTCCTTGTCAATCTTCAAGATGGCTAAATCCATTTTATCCGAGCAATACAATCTGTTTGCCAAAGAAGCTTGCTTCACTATAAGCTCTTCTAACTTAGACTCAAGTAAATACCTCTTTACGGTAATATCACTTAGCCTATTAATTGCAACAGTTGAATTACCCTCCTGGAATATATGTTTCGCCGTTATGATGTAATTGTAATCACAGGTAGGTGGAGTTACATAGATAAAACCAGATCCGCTTTGCATAGATCCAGCTACTAACAGAGATATACTACAAGAGTTATAATTATAGTTCAAAGATTCGTTTACCATCACAGAAGAAATGATTATTTTGCATATCTTGTTCCGAAATATTCAGTTTTGGAAACAAGTCTGCATAGTAATTAAGATGAATTCGAATTTTTTCGGTCGCCTTTTTTCGCCCCCACTTGAAAATCTTCATTAAAGCCTTTTTATCAGGCAAATAATATCTATCCCCATTAGAGCAAATCACATAGTCAAAACAAACAACCTGCTCTAGAATATCCTTTGTTAAATTTCTGTAGCTGCCGTGATGAGGAAGCTTGATTAGCTCAAAACAATTAGAGTTTCCCTTTTCCAGATATTCTCCGAGAGCAGCAAACAATTTATCAGGAGTAGCATCACCCGTTAAAAGCACCTGTTTGTCTTTGCCGATATGTAGAACCAATATCATTGATTGAGCATTTACAGGAGATACATCCTTTACTTTGTCATCAACAAAAGGTTCCAGAACTTGAAATGTACTTTTCCAATCACAATAAACACTACTTAAGTTGGTATTTTCAGCGTTTATTTCAAATATTTCACCTCCATAAATCACTTCCAACCATCCATCATTTCCAATATTGAATTGCTTACCTGTTTGCACTTCGGAAATCCAATTTACATCATTTCGTATAAGCAATTTTCCCATTTTCAATGCCTGATTGGCTGATAACATATATGGATTTCCTTTAGCCCCTATTTTAGTTGCATTAAACCACACTTCGCCAATCATATTTTTTAGCGATACTGTTGAGGACAGTTTTGATAAGATTTTATAAATACCCAATATATGGTCTTCATCGTAATGAGTAATTATTAGCAAATCGATGATTTCGTGATTAGCTACAATTTCCCCAACCAACGACTCCAACTCCTCACACTTTGGTCCACCATCGATTATAACATGGTGCCCATCGTGTTCTATGTGAATGCCATCGCCATTATAAGCTTGCAAAAAAGTAATAGTCATAAAAGTATTCATATAGTGTCCTTTGTCAAGAGGACGAAATAATTATTCTTCAGAATCTTATATATCGCCAATACTGCATCCCTACTATATTACAAGCAGTAACACATATCAGTATTTTTGAATAAAGTTTTGATTTTCTAAAATTTAACGGCTTGAGAAACTTACCGTCAGTAAACCACTTCGAGCAAAGAACCCAACCATTTATATCATAATGCAAGATTTTTACCTTACGATAGTCCTTGGAATAAAAGACGATAGTTCTTCTTGTACTGGATGAGCCAGTCATAATCCACTGCTTCATCTTTGCAATACTTACGCAGGCTACGTCCCTTTCGGTTCTGGTTGTGATCCTGCATGACCTTTTCAAAATATTCTTTGCTTTCCATTTTATATGAATTTTAAAACGGCTGCAAAGATAATATTTTTCATTCAACCCACCTTACGCTGTCTTGGTGGTTTACACTATAACCTGTATTCCCCATACGGTCCCATCCCGCACAACATGGCGCAGGGCTTTGATGCCCCGCCAACCTTATAGCGTAGCGGTTCCGAGCACCGGAGGGCGGTTACATCCCTTATTCCACCGTCACACTCTTCGCCAGATTTCTCGACATATCCACATCCAGTCCCTTATCCACAGCCACATAGTAAGCAAGCAGCTGCAGCGGAACCACGCTCAGCAGCGAAACCAGCGCATTCAGGGTTCTTGGAACCTCCAGTACATTATCCGCTATTTCCTTCAGCTTCAAGGCACCCTCCATCGCCACAGGATAGTTCACGCCACGATGATGATATGCTTCGCCTGAACCAGTCGGTCACGATAATCACGAAGCGCAGAAAGAACGATGCGGTTGTTTTCAGGATGTTCCTTATCAGCAAAGAGGCGACCACTCATACAGTCCTTCAGACAGTTAGGCTGGTCATAAATCTCCTTCAGCATAAAGTGATCAAAACCACCCTTGCTCAACTTGCTGATGTCCAGATCCACGGTCTTGATATCGTAATGACATGCCGTATGCTCCATGATAGGAGTCGCATCACTGGCGATATATTAATAACGCAACCACGTCATCGATAGCCTTCACCATCTCCTCGTCATGCCTTCCCTCCTTATCCATCAGGAAGATATCAATATCCCCACAAGGCCGGTGATTCGGTCTAGGATAGTGAAGAGAACAACCATATTAAAAGCAAGAAGAAGTTCATCAGAATATATTAACCAAACAATTTTACTTAATTACATTAGGATATTCCAATATCTGAGTATGCAACAAATCCAAGAACATGAGCCTGATATAAACCGGAGAAGAATGCAACGATTTCAGAGAACTCACCTTCATTGTTGACAAAGCAATAAGTCTTACCAAGTCGCTCTTGAGGATACAACAAGGCATTGTGATGAAAGAAGTCTTCCAAGTCTTTATCTCCTTCTGTTTCACCACAACAAAAAGGCAAAGATGCAAGTTCTGCGGTCAAAGGCATGAAGTCGCATCTTTCCATAATATCAAATTGATAATTATTCACCAGCCAATTTAATTAAAGAGGAAGTTTAATCTTTACATTTTTTGAGCGTTCCATCATACGACGGATTGCATCTTGTGCTCCTTCAGGAATCACAGTTGTGGCAGTATTTCTACTACTCTCTGCTATCTCTATAAAGCGCTCTGCAACATCACCAGTCAATACAGGAATTGTTTTAATAGCTATTGCCATAATCTTATCTCCTATTATTTAGTTTATATAACTTGCCGCCAAAGTTACGCTTTTTTCTCGAAACCACCAAGAGAATCACGAGAAATCTGCAAGTTATCAGCAAATAACCACGAAATCAACCGTAAACTATAACTATTAACTGTAAACTATAAACAGCTGTTCCCTACCTCAGCAAGCTATAGTAAGGCGGTCCCATCCTGCAAAATATGGCGAAGACCAGAAGCAAGTTGCAATAAGGCGGTCCCATCCCGCATAACATGGCGAAGACCTTTGATGGTCCGCCAACCTTAGAGCGTAGCGGTTCCGAGCACCGAGTAGGGGCGGTTTTCTCCCTCGCTCCTGAGGAGAGAGGGTCGGGGTGAGAGGTGGAGCCCTCTTTAAGGGTAAAGAGGGACGGGGTGATTTACGAAAAATCCTCCTTTTATTTAAAGAGGAACGTGGCGTTTCGAAAGTGCATACGTTCCAATCACCCCATAACATACCAGCGGTATGAGAAAGGCAATCGCCATATTCCCCGTAGTATCCGCAATATACCCCATAATTACAGGAGCAACCGCACCACCCACTATCGTCATGATAAGCAATGAAGAGGCAAGTTTGGTCTTTGTACCCGCATCCCTCAATGCCAGCGAGAAGATAGTCGGAAACATGATGCTCTCTCCCAGATACAGGGCGAAGAACGCAATGAGAGATAAGGTGCCGCTACATACCACAACAATCAATGTGGCAACAAAGGTGAGGATGGCACAGATTAGCAGAACCAGCGCCACAGCAAGCACGAAGATACCCACCAGGGCATAAGGAATAGCGATGTTGACACCCGAGAACAGAAGCTGACCGCCAACCAGCGGTCCTACAATCCATCCGATACCATTGAGCGACTGCGACAGGTTGATTCTGCTTCCCGGCCGTCTCGGTTCAATCGGAATCATCACCAGGTGGCCTTCCAGGAAACGGAGGGTCATCTCATCCTGCGTACTCTCAATCTTCTCCGGCCAGAAGTTGTTGTCATAATAATGACGCACCAGACCGGGAACACAGATACCGATGGAATCCTGGGCACCAGAGATGATACCGTCGTGACGCTCCGGATTGTTCTCAAAGCAGAATACCAGTCGGGCAAGCATCTCCGGATCCATCTTCGGCAACTTCACCGGCCATATCTTCTGAATCATCTTACGGGTAGAGGTAGACAGACCACAGCGGTCGCGCACCTCAAAGGTAGGTTCCAGCGAGATGGTAATCGCCCATCCCGGATGATACATGCTTACATAAGGCTGGTCAATCCATGTACCAGCCAGATCCAGACGGGTAGGAATCCCCGCCTCCTGTGCCGAATTCTCTGATACATTCGATAACGCCTTCTTCAAGTCAGAAGAAGACCGTGCCTTCAAACCCGCATGAGGCGTGCGCTGGAGTTCGACATATTCGATGCCCCTTTCCTTACAGATTCTACGTTTCTCATCAGAACCACCTTCAGCGTTCACCACAAACACATCCGGTTTCACCTTATCAAGAGTTGGCAGGAAGTCGATGACTCCGCTTCCCTCATTGATATACGCATCCTTTACAGCCTTGATATTCTTGACCATGAATAGCCTTTCCTCCTGCGGGAACATAGGCTTGCGATGCTTATACTCCAGATAAGTAGCATCCGATCCGATACCCACATACAGGTCACCATACTGTGATGCCTGCTGGAAAAACTCCACATGACCAGAATGTAGCAGGTCATAGCAACCGCTTACAAAAACTTTTTTCTTCATTATGATTATCATTGATAATCGAAGTGCAGATAGTCATCCTCATCTAGCTGATTACCTATCTGCATCTCGATAAACATAAGCAGAGTTATTTCAATTAATTATTTGATTAATTTATTTTTTATATTTTAGCCTCCAGAAGAAGTGCCAAGTACGGAACAATGGTTCGCATAGCGCCTCTGCAGGATAATATCGCACGAAGTGCATATTTCTCCATATCTTCAAGAAATACTTCTTCCCCATACTCTGATGCGTAAACCCACCATACTTAGAGAAATGCCTACCGAAGTTACCACCATCCAGAATCTCTGCCAACAGCAACTTCCCACGCTTCTCATCCACTGGCACAATCATCTTATCCTCAGCCAATCCAAGCACCTCATGAAGCACAAACATTACCGCCCCTGCAAACTTCCATAATCCCAAATACTTCAGTTCTCTCTGCACCACATCTAAAGCTGTAGAGGCATAAGAAGTAACAACAGTAGTAGAACCAGCAGAATTATCCCCCTCTATAGAAAGGCGGTCCCATTCCGCACAATCTGGCGAGGGCTTTGATGCCCTAATAGCATCCCGGCGGTCCCATCCCGCACAATCTGGCGAGGGCTTTGATGCCCCGCCAACCTTAGAGCGTAGCGGTTCCGAGCACCGA
>ENA-UPWO01000896-UPWO01000896.1-human-gut-metagenome-genome-assembly--contig:-NODE-896-length-15056-cov-151.646438_pt1 | contig 15056 bp, 14 predicted proteins | sample MGYA00250056_ERZ773388 | MGnify/ENA primary metagenome ERZ773388 (study PRJEB29103, sample SAMN06112004) | human gut metagenome | biome: human gut; feature: ankylosing spondylitis patient; material...
ACCCACGGACTCCCTGTTGAACTCGGTGTCGAGAAGGAACTCGGCATCACCAAGAAGGATATCGACAACAAGGCTTCTGAGAAGTATATCTCTACCGAGGACTACAACCACAAGTGCCGCGAGAACGTGATGAAGTTCACCGCAGAGTGGCGCGAGTTGACCGAGAAGATGGGTTACTTCGTAGATCTCGATCATCCTTATATCACTTACGACAACAAGTATATCGAGACGCTCTGGTGGCTCCTCAAGCAGCTCTACAACAAGGGTCTGCTCTACAAGGGTTACACCATCCAGCCATACTCTCCAGGCGCAGGTACAGGTTTGAGCTCTCACGAGTTGAACCAGCCTGGCTGCTATCGCGATGTAAAGGACCTCACCACCACAGCCCAGTTCCTCATCAAGGATCCTAAGGCTGAGTGGACCAAGTGGGGCAAGCCATACTTCATCGCATGGACCACTACACCTTGGACTTTGCCATCAAACGTGGCTCTCTGTGTGGGTCCTAAGATTGATTATGTAGCTATCGAGACCTACAACCTCTACAATGGCGATCCTATGACACTCGTGATGGCTGAGGCGCTGGTAGGTTCATATCTGAAGGCAGACCAGGAGTGCAAGGAGGGCGATCTCCTGCCATTCGACAAGGAGAAGAAGCAGTGCCCATGGCGCATTATCGACCACATGAAGGGTACCGATCTCGAAGGCTTGCACTACGAGCAGCTCCTGCCATGGGTGAAGCCATGCGAGAAGGTAGATGCTTTTGCTCCAGCTTTCGTTACAGAATATGCTGCAGCTCATCCTGAGAAGGTATTCGCTTCTGAGGATGGTCGCGATAAGTTCGTTGAGATGGATAGCGAGGCTTTCCGCGTAATCCTCGGCGACTATGTTACTACCGATGACGGTACAGGTATCGTGCACATCGCTCCTACATTCGGTGCCGATGATGCCAAGGTGGCTAAGGATGCCAATATCCCAGCCCTCTACCTTATTAATAAGAAGGGTGAGACCCGCCCAATGGTTGACCTCCAGGGTAAGTTCTATCTCATCGAAGACCTCGATGCCAACTTCGTGAACGCTTGCGTCAACAAGGAGGCATACGCTCATCACGCAGGCGACTACGTGAAGAATGCCTACGACCCACAGTTTAATGTGGATGGTGTTTGGGACAAGAAGGCTTCTGATAAGGCTGAAGACCTGAACATCGTACTCTGCTACGAGTTGAAGCAGGAGGGCAAGGCTTTCAAGAGCGAGAAGCATGTGCACAACTATCCTCACTGCTGGCGTACCGACAAGCCTATCCTCTACTACCCATTGGATAGCTGGTTTATCAAGGATACTGCCCGTAAGGAGCGCATGGTAGAATTGAACAAGACCATCAACTGGCAGCCTGAGAGCACCGGTACAGGCCGTTTCGGCAACTGGCTCGAGAACCTGAACGACTGGAACCTTTCCCGTTCCCGCTTCTGGGGTACTCCATTGCCTATCTGGCGTGATGAGAACCGTGGCGAGAAGTGCATCGGCAGCCTCGAGGAACTCTATGCTGAAATCGAGAAGTCTGTGGCTGCCGGTATCATGCAGAGCAACCCACTGAAGGAGAATGGTTTCGTTCCTGGCGACTACAGTCAGGAGAACTATGATAAGATTGACCTCCACCGTCCATACGTTGACAAGATTGTATTGGTTAACGAGGAGGGCAAGCCAATGTATCGTGAGAGCGACCTGATTGACGTATGGTTCGATTCAGGTTCAATGCCTTACGCCCAGCTTCACTACCCATTCGAGGGAGAGATGGCACGTGGCACAGAAGCAGACCGCGATGCACTCATCCACAGCACCTACGAGGGATATGCTATTCCTCCTAAGTTCTATCCAGCCGACTTCATCAATGAGGGCGTGGATCAGACCCGTGGATGGTTCTTCACCCTGCACGCCATCGCTACCATGGTATTCGACAGCGTAGCTTTCAAGAACGTAATCTCTTCTGGCCTCGTTCTCGATGCCAAGGGTAACAAGATGAGTAAGCACGTGGGTAACGTAACCAACCCATTCGAGATGATCGATAAGTATGGTGCCGATCCTGTTCGTTTCTATATGATGACCAACAGCGAGCCTTGGGACAACCTCAAGTTCGACCCTAACGGTGTAGATGAGACCCGTCGCAAGTTCTTCGGTACCTTATATAATACCTACAGCTTCTTCGCCCTCTACGCTAATGTAGATGGTTTCGATGCAGAGGCTGCTCAGGTGCCATTCGAGAAGCGCCCAGAGATCGACCGCTGGATTCTCTCTTCACTCAATACCCTCATCAAGGGCGTTGACAGAGAGTTGGCTGGCTATGATCCAACCCGCGCAGGCCGTCTCATCGATGCTTTCGTCAACGATGACCTCTCTAACTGGTACGTTCGTCTGAACCGTAAACGTTTCTGGGGTAAGGAGATGAGCGAGGATAAGCTGAGTGCTTACCAGACTCTCTATACCTGCCTGATGACAGTGGCTAAGCTCTTGGCACCATTCGCTCCATTCTATGCAGACGAGTTGTATCACGACTTGGGCGGCGAGTTGGAGAGCGTACACCTCGACAAGTTCCCTGTAGCCGATGAGGCTGCTATCGATGCCGACCTGGAGGAGCGTATGGCCATTGCCCAGAAGATTACTTCCATGGTATTGGCATTGCGCCGCAAGGTGAACATCAAGGTTCGCCAGCCACTGCAGCAGATCATGATTCCTGCCGTAGATGATGTACAGAAGGCACACATCGAGGCAGTAGCTGGACTGTTGAAGAACGAGGTGAACGTGAAGGAGGTTAACTTCATTGAGGGTCAGGGTATTCTCGTGAAGAAGGTGAAGTGTAACTTCAGAGTGATGGGTAAGAAGTTCGGCAAGCTGATGAAGGGTGTTGCTGCCCAGATGTCAGCGCTCGATCAGGACCAGATTGCAGCCTTCGAGAAGGCAGGCAACATCACATTGAATATTGACGGACAGGAAGCCGTGGTAGAGGTAGCCGACGTGGAGATTATCTCTGAGGATATCCCAGGATGGCTCGTATCTAACGAGGGCAATCTGACCGTAGCGCTTGAGGTAGAGTTGACTCCTGAATTGAAGAAGGAGGGTATGGCTCGTGAGCTGATCAACCGTATCCAGAACCTCCGCAAGGAGACTGGTCTGGAGATTACCGACCGCATCAAGGTGACAGTGGCTTCCAACGAAGAGACCAATGCCGCCATCGAGTCATTCGGCGACTACATTAAGGGTCAGGTACTGGCTGACAGCATCGAAATCGGTGACAACGCAGGTGTTGAGACCGAGTTTGATGACTTTAAGTTGAACATTCTCGTAGAGAAGAATTAAATAGTTAGGAGTTAGAAGTTAGGAGTCAGGAGTTATCCGAAGCTACTTGCTTCTAACTTCTTTCCTTAAAACTCTAGTCTAATAATAACTTTTATAACAAAACAACGTCTATGGCTAACGAAAAAGCACGTTATAGCGATGTAGAACTCGAGGAGTTCCGCGCTATCATTGAAGAGAAGTTAAAGGTGGCAAAGCAGACCTACCGTGACTGTATGGCTCAGCTCAACCACTCAGATAGTAATGATGTGGTAGATACATCACCAACCTACAAGGCTCTTGAGGAGGGCAGCGAGGCACAGAGCAAGGAGGAAATCATCCAGATGGCTCAGCGCCAGCAGAAGTTCATCAAGGGGCTGGAGGCTGCGCTGGTCCGCATTCAGAACAAGACCTATGGCATCGACCGCGAGACGGGTGAGTTGATTCCTAAGGAGCGTTTGCGTGCAGTACCTCATGCCACATTGAGTGTAGCTTCCAAGGAGGCTAGAAAGAAATAATAAATGGAGAAAAAAAGGAATTTACATATCGGCTGGCTCGTCACGGCAATGGTGGTTGTGCTGCTTATCATCGACCAATGGATTAAGCTGTACATCAAGACCCACTTTTGCCTTGGCGAGTCTGTTCGTGTTACAGATTGGTTTTTTATCGATTTCATTGAGAACAATGGTATGGCGTGGGGCATGTCGTTCATCGGCAAGTTCTGGCTCAGCCTGCTGCGCTCTGTAGCCATCGTCGCTCTCATTGTCTATCTCTATCGCATCATCAAGCGGGGTACGCATCGTCTGCTCTACATCATCCTCGTAGCCCTGGTACTTACGGGTGCCATCGGCAATATGATCGATTCGATGTTCTATGGTCTGATGTTCACAGCATCCTCGCCTTATTACGTATCCTATATGGTACCGTTCGGCTATGGCTATGCGCCTTTCTTTATGGGTAAGGTGGTAGATATGTTCCGCTTCCCGTTCTTCAGCTATACCTGGCCGGAGTGGGTACCTTTCTGGGGTGGTCAGCAGGGAACATTCTTCGATCCTGTATTCAATTTTGCCGATGCCTGCGTCAGCGTGGGTATCATCTCCATGCTGCTCTTCTGCCGCAAGGAACTGGAGCAGCTCGGAGGAAGTAATAAGAAAAAGGAAGGGGAGAAGAAGGAGACTTCTGCTAACAAGGAAGATAAGAATTAGAAAGGAGGCATGAGAATGAAGAAGTTAATGATTTGTCTTGTGGCAGTGATGGCATTGCTTTTCTGCGTTTCATCCTGCAAGCCTTCCCTGCCTAGCGGCGTCTTGTCGAAGGGCAAGATGACGGATATTCTTTATGATTATCACCTGGCTCTGGCGATGGCACACATGGATGATAACGGCGACAAGGGGCAGAGCCTGGCTTATCGCGAGGCGGTGCTCAGGAAGCACGATGTCACCTCTGCCGAGTTTGATTCTTCCATGGTTTATTATATGCGTCATACCGAACTGCTGGAGGATGTGTATAAGGACCTGACCGACCGTTACAACAACGAGATTACAGCCATGGGCGGTAGTGCCAAGGAGGGGGGAGAGTTTGCTAATCTCTCCGCCACCGGCGATACGGCTAATGTATGGAATCTCGCTGCATCGATGGTGTTCATGCCTGTGAAGCCGTTCAATAGTACCAGCTTCGATATCAAGGTGGATTCTACCTTCCATAAGGGCGACCGCCTGATGCTCGATTTTGATGCGCAATTCATCTACCAGGATGGTATGCGCAATGGTGTTGCGATGCTCGCAGTGCAGTTTGGTAACGACAGTATTGCTCAGCGTACCATCATGATTCAGAGTACCCAGCATTATTCGGTGGAACTCTCTGATGATGATTCTCTTGGCATCAAGAGCGTGAAGGGATACTTCATGCTGATGAATGACGATAACGGCACGGGTGTCTCTTCCCAGACCACCTTGAAGCTGATGTTCCTGGAGCATATCAAGCTGATTCGCATGCATCCGCAGAAGCCTGTGGCTGCGCCGGCAGGAAGCTCTCCATCGGCATCATCCGATAGTCTTCGCAAGGATAGTGCATTATCCTCTTCATCCTCATCAGGTGAAAAACCGGGAGAGCAGACCTTCGAGATGTCATCCCAAAAGCCGGTTCATCCTATCAGAATGCCGGATGGCAAACCGTTGAGACCGCTCAAGGAAATGAAGCCGATGAAGGCAGAACCTCTTAAGACAAGATAACGTTTCTGGCGAGATAATGATTTAAAACGAAACTGTGATGGAGGAACTGAGAAGATGTGGTGCTCATACCGTGGTGCTTCCCGATGGCACCATCCTGCAGCAGGCAGTGGTGGAGATTGCCGAGGGTAGAGTAGTCAATTACTATGAGTTCCGTGAGGAGTTGCCCATGACCGAATGGCTGGGCGGAGAAATCAGGGTAGAGCGTGATGAGGAAGGCATCCTCTGCGCCCTATGGAACGGGAAAAGATTAAATAATAAACATTAAACAATAAACATTAATAATATGTTAAGCGTAGATCAATTAGAAGACAAGTTGATAGACTTGGCATTTGCTGAGGATATCGGTGATGGCGACCACACAACCTTGTGTTGCATTCCAGAGGACGCCATGGGTAAGAGCCATTTGCTCATCAAGGAAGATGGCGTTTTGGCAGGTGTAGAAATGGCTAAGAAGGTATTCGCACGCTTCGATCCTACCATGAAGGTAGAGGTTCTGTTGCAGGACGGTACCCACGTGAAGAAGGGCGACATCGCTATGATTGTAGAGGGCAAGACCCGTTCGCTGCTCCAGACTGAGCGCCTCATGCTCAACATCATGCAGCGTATGAGCGGTATCGCTACCATGACCGCTAAGTATGTAAAGCGCCTTGAAGGTACCAAGACTCACATCCTCGACACCCGTAAGACTACTCCAGGTCTCCGTATGTTGGAGAAGCAGGCTGTGAAGATTGGTGGTGGTATGAACCATCGCATCGGTCTCTTCGATATGATTCTCCTCAAGGACAATCACATCGATTTCGCTGGCGGTATCGATAACGCCATCGACCGTTGCCATGCTTATCTCAAGGAGAAGGGTCTCGATCTGAAGATTGAAATCGAGGTTCGCAGCTTCGATGAGCTCGACCAGGTATTGAAGCACGGCGGTGTCAACCGTATCATGCTCGACAACTTCTCTGTGCCTGATACCAAGAAGGCTGTGGATATCATCGCTGGCAAGTATGAGACAGAGTCATCTGGCGGTATCACCTACGATACCATCCGCGACTATGCTGAGCAGGGTGTTGACTTTATCTCTGTAGGTGCCTTGACACACAGTGTGAAGGGTTTGGATATGAGCTTCAAGGCTTGTGATTAATATAAATAAAGGTATATTTTATGAATAAGATTTTCGCTTCAGCCTTGATGGCTGTAGCTATGTTGGGCAGTGTCTCTGAGGCTGAGGCCTGCAGCAACTTCATCGTGGGCAAGAAGGCATCAGTAGATGGTTCGGTGATGTGTTCTTACAGTGCCGACGACTACGGTATGTTCCAGTACCTCTGCCATTATCCTGCGGCTAAGCATGCCAAGGGTGAGATGCGCAAGATTTTCGATTGGGACAGCAATAAGTATTATGGCGAGATTCCTGAGGCAGCCGAGACCTACAACGTAATCGGCAACATCAACGAGTGGCAGGTTACCATCGGCGAGACTACCTATGGCGGTCGTGAGGAGATGGTGGATTCTACCGGTATCATGGACTATGGTTCACTCATCTATGTAGCTCTCCAGCGCAGTAAGACGGCTCGCGAGGCTATCAAGGTGATGACCACCCTCGCCAATACCTACGGTTACAACTCTGGCGGTGAGACCTTCACCATCTGCGATCCTAAAGAGGCTTGGATCATGGAGATGATGGGTAAGGGCGCCGGTTCCAAGGGTGCTGTATGGGTAGCTCTCCGCATTCCGGATGATGCTATCTGTGCTCATGCCAACCAGAGCCGCATCGGCAAGTTCAATATGAAGGACAAGAAGAATGTGATGTATGCCAAGGATGTGGTATCTTTTGCCCGCAGCAAGGGCTGGTTCAAGGGCAAGGATGCTGATTTCTCCTGGAAGATGGCGTATGCGAAGCCTGATTTCTCTGGTCGTCGTTTCTGTGATGCCCGTGCCTGGTCGATGCTGAACCACTTCTATGATATGAGTCCTTATCTGGATTGGGCACTCGGCAAGAATCCTGATGCGCAGGATATGCCTCTCTGGGTGGTTCCTAACAAGAAGGTGAGCGTTCAGGATGTTGAGAATGTGATGCGCGACCATTACGAGGGTACTCCTCTTTCTGTAGCCGACGGTTCTGATATCGGCGGTGGTATTTGGGAGATGCCTTATCGTCCTACACCATTGATGTACAAGGTGGATGGCAAGCAGTATTTCAACGAGCGTCCTGTCAGCACCCAGCAGAGTGGTTTCGTATTCGTGAGCCAGATGCGTTCATGGTTGCCAAGAGAGGTTGGTGGCGTGTTCTGGTTTGCCAACGACGATGCCAACATGGCTGCGTTCACTCCTGTATATTGCTCTATGACCGAGCGTCCTGAGTGCTACAATACTCCTGGTGCTGATGCCTTGCATTTCAGTAAGAAGAACGCTTACTGGGTTTGCAACATGACCAGCAACATGGTTTATCCTCGTTACAGCCTGATGTTCCCAACCTTGAAGGAGGTTCGTGATAGCTTGGACAACAGCTATTTCGCTGCTCAGGCAGGTGTTGAGAAGAAGGCTCAGGAGCTTTATGCCCAGAACCCACAGGCTGCCGTGAAGTATCTCAACGACTACAGTGTAGAGAAGGCTCAGCAGATGTTGGGTCGCTGGAACCAGCTTTTCGAGTTCATGGTGGTGAAGTACAATGATATGATCATCAAGCCAACCGATAAGAATGGTACCTTCAAGAAGACTCCATACGGTTTGGGTGCTACTCCAGTTCGTCCTGGTTATCCAGAGAAGTTTGCCAAGCAGCTTGTCAAGCAGAGTGGCGATAAGTTCCTGGTTCCAGAGGAGAAGAAATAATGGTTTTTGATTCTTGAGAATCAAAGATCCAGGAAAGTAAAAAGGGTCTATACGCCACCTTTTCATCGTGGCATATAGACCCTTGTCGTTTCTAATTTTCCTTTATCACTTCCACCTTCTTTTTTCTAGATGCCATCATGATGTATATGAGCAATGCAACGAATGCCACGAGGATGCAGATCATCTGGGTGGTATACTTCTCCGGCTCAATCCAAATCTCCTTGAAAAAGTCCAAACGACCAAGTACTTCCACTGGAACCCAGAACACGACAACCGTTGCGATAGCCATACGGATATTGGCTCCCCATGTGCTCAAACGCAACTGCTTTCGGAAGATGAAGAAACTACCTATCAGACAAGCTACGGCAACAACCGAAGTTACAGGATGATGGTCGCCGAGGAAATTCTTGTCGTAGCAGAACATCAACAGGAGATAGCTAGTCCAGAGAATCATGTTCAGTTCCATGAAGGTGACGATACTTGTATGATGCGTCATCGGACGGGCGGCAATCTCGTTCTTGCGGGAACGGAAGAGAACACGCTGCCACCAGTTGATGAAGTTACATCCGTTCTTGGTTGAGAAGATGTAGAGTACCATCACCATCATCCACATGCCGAAGGTGGCAGGGAGGAGGAGGTATTCAGGGCGGGTCACAACTTCACCATTCTCCATCTCCGGCTGTGTACCCCAGCGGGTAGCATAGTACTGGAACAGGAATTCTATCCAACCCGTCCAGAAGAGCAGACCTCCGAAAAGTCCCCAAAGAGTCTGTTTGGTGTCTCTCTTTACGAAGACACCGATTACTACCATGATAAGACCTGCCAACCCCATGAAAAAGGCTGAGTAATGCACAGCTTCAGGAGTCATCGTCTTATCCATTATCATCATCAGCGCATGTCCCAACGGCATGGTAAAGAGTACCACGAGGAACGAAGCGATGGATTTCCACCAATTCAATTGTTTCATAATGTTTAATGTTTATTGTTTGATATTGAATTACTTTAATTCATCTAAGTAATAACAATGTTTATAATTAAAATTAAATATTATCTTGAATCCGGCTGCAAAGGTACATATTTCTAAGAAGGTATGCAATACCTAAAAATAATGAAATACGCCAGGCGGGGAGAGTCAGCTTTCGTTCGGCTCTCCCAGATATTCAAAGATAACAGCTACCTGTCGGGGCGAAAAATATTGGCAGCCAACCAGGTATCCTTGCTTCGATGCCACGAAGCTTCAGCCTCTGCTGGCTTCATAGCATCTCATGAAATTCTCCAACCTGTATGTTCTGGCAGGTTGGGGGATTTAGTATTATTTGACCAATAATGATGTTAATTTCATTCAAATATTTGGCGTTATCAAGATTTTGCAGTATATTTGCATCCAAAAGAATTTAAATGTGAATCAAATGGTTAAGCATTTATTAAATTAGAAAATGTTTTATCATTCTTTTAACTAGAGTCACCCTTTGCGGCATGGATTTTAAAAACAGATGATTATGAAGCAGGTAGAAGAAAGATACATCAGCTTGCTGACCGACTTCGGTTTCAAGCGAATTTTTGGAACAGCAATGAACAAGGATTTGCTCATTTGCTTCCTCAACAGCTTGTTTAATGGCAGACAGGTTGTGAAGGACGTATCGTATCTGAATCCAGAGCATGTGGGAGATGTCTATACCGACCGCAGAGCCATCTTCGACGTATATTGTGAGGGCGAAAACGGCGAGAAGTTCATCGTAGAAATGCAGAATGCCTACCAGACGTATTTCAAGGATCGCGCCCTTTTCTACTCAACCTTCCCTATCCGTGAACAGGCACCAAAGGGGAGTGAATGGGATTTCAAACTCAATCATGTCTATACCATAGCCCTGCTCAACTTCAGCATGAACGAGGACGCCTTCGACAAGGAGAAAATCCGCCATCATGTGCAGTTGTGCGACACAGCTACCCACAAAGTATTTTACGACAAACTCGAATATATTTATGTAGAGATTTCCAAGTTCAACAAACCCCTGGAAGAACTGGATACGCTCTACGATAAGTGGCTCTATGCACTGAAGAACCTCTACAAGCTTACCCAGCGCCCTAAAGAGCTGTGTGATAAAGTCTTCGACCGCCTCTTCGAGGAAGCCGAGATAGCCAAGTTTACTCCGCAGGAAATGAGGGAGTACGAGACCAGCAAGATGGCATATCGCGACATCAAGAATTCCGTAGACACTGCTAAGCGTGAAGGTATAGCTGAAGGTATGGAAAAGGGAATGGAATTAGGTATGGCGAAAGGTAAGCAAGAAGGTCTTGCGGAGGGTATGGAAAAAGGTATGAACCAGAAAGCCCTGGAAATAGCTAAGAATATGCTGGCAATGGGACTTTCTGCCGAACAGGTTGCCAAAGCTACCCAGCTGTCTTTGGAAATCATTAAGAATCTGAGCAATTCATAAAAAACAGAAAGCGGAGATGTAGATTACGAATATCACCATATAATCAAGGGTCTATACGCCACCTTTTCATCGTGGCATATAGACCATTCAACACTCCACATTCAACATTCAACAATCTCTAACTTTTTCCGTAACTTTTCCCAGAAATCTCTTGCGGGTTTGAAAATAAAGTCGTAACTTTGCGCTAGCATTTTAATATAGATGATTATGAAGCAGGTAGAAGAAAGATATATCAGCTTGCTGACCGACTTCGGTTTCAAGCGAATTTTCGGAACAGCGATGAACAAGGATTTGCTCATTTGCTTCCTCAACAGCCTGTTTAATGGCAGACAGGTTGTGAAGGACGTGAAGTATCTGAATCCGGAGCATGTGGGAGATGTATATACCGGATTTCTTCTTGGGTTAACCCCGTTATTTCCATGATGGTATTTTCATCCATACCCTTTGCCATCATTTTTTTGGCAATTTCCAGACTTTTATGATGGCTACCCCTTGCTTCACCTTTGGCAACACCTTCATCAATACCATTCATGTAATAACTCATCAGGACGCCGTAGTAATCATCGGCAGCCTTAATACTTTATCGTATTTTTCCCGCTCCTCACTACTCAAGAAACGAACATCTGGCAATTTTGCAAGATGATCGAGCATCTTCTCCACCCAGTGGTCTATAATATGTCCTTGTATATCCATAATTATCTTGTATTTTAGTATTCTTTAAACTTTCGCTCGTAATTCGCTCGTACTTTTTATATCTTCGCCAAAAATAATTACGTTATTATTCTACTAATAATCAACGCATTATAATTCTATCGCTCGTAAGTTCGCTCGTAATTCGCTCGTAATTCGCTCGTAATTTGCTCTTATTTTACGAGCGACCAATTTGATACATTACCTTTGGTTTCATTTTGCATGATTCCATCCTTACGAAGCTTACGTAGGATATTTCCTATTTTTGTCTTTTTCTGGGTATCATCCAACTGGTCAGAAATGACATTCCACAGCAGTTTGTCTATTTCTCCTCTTGACAACACCCCATGGTCTTTCAATGAATCTACGAGCAATCTCTCGCACGACTTCGAGTCAAGCCCCTTATGCATCGAATACTCCACCTTCTTGTCTGCACGCTGTGCAATGTGTTTCGCCACAAACAAATGAGGCTTTCTGCCTTCTATAAGATGCTTCTTTCTTAATTCCTTGATAGCTTCGTCACCGATTGGCTTATCACGCTGTACTTGATCAAGAAGTACAGCCTCCGTAAGGTTGATGTTCTGGTTGGCGAACAACATAAGACTATAATTCTCGTCAATAACCGTACCATACATGTGCATTACAACATGCGAGTCATCTGTCCCATTGTAGTCGGGCATCGGCAGAAATCGTTCCTTCTGACGCACAAACAGGTTGTGTATGCCATAACCTTGCGAATCTATCATCTTCAAGTTCACCATGGCCCTCATAAGGAAAGGGTTGCGATACAACTTCGGCGTCTTTGTACCAAAGATATATTGTGTATAGTCACCTTCAAGGAAACCGCCTGCGTTCTCAAACGTCAGTTTGTCCTTGTCTTCAGTAACTATAATACGCTCATTCTGCAAGTAATTCTGATGGGCTATGCAGTTATGCAGCCCCTCAAGTATGCTGCGCGTATCGTATTTCCAAACCTCGGCTGGTATAAGCGAATCCTGCGGATATATCTTGAAACGATAGTTGCGTATACGGCTCATCAAGGCCGTTGTCGCTTTGATGTATGGAATGGTGTAGATGTCACCAAACACCTCACCGTCCTGGTAGCATTTCCAAACTATCTGCGAAATGTGATAAAGTTTATGCACCTTTTCCGACTTACCCACAAGCAACAATGCCGTACGCGTAATCAGTCCGTCCTGTGTAAGATGGGCTTTATCCAAGAATGTGGCATCATCCCAAGTCTCCACGGCTTCTGCAAAATCGGGATAGCGCAGTTTATAACCTGCCCGAGCCAATTGTATTGCCTCAGGATCAAGATCGTCGAGTGTTGCATCCTCTACTATCTGTGCCGACCAGTCGATTTGCGAGGTATATATCTGGCGCATCCAGTCAACGTATGGAGTAAGGTCTGTAACATGGCTGTCCACTCTGATATATGGTTTCTGTTTATAAGTAGTTGGCTCATTAACAGCAGCAGGAATCTTGAACAGCACAACACGCAGTTTCCCTTCATACATGAACTCTATGATAGAGAAATTCACCTTAGGAACAACCATTCTTCTTAGGTAAAGTTCCAAAGCCTCATTACCTACCGCTTTCATCCTTGCACAGTCAAAGGTTGTACCTTTTATTTCTAGAGTTTCGTCATCTACACCAAAATACAGATAGGCAAAATCCTTATGATCAAGGCATGCACCATTCGACAAGGCTGAGATATATCGCCCCAGCTTATCTACTTCCTGATAATTGGATTTGAACTCCAAATATCTACATTCTTTTCCTATTTTGGCAATCTGCTCATTAAGCAGACTGGTATACTTCTGATTAACATCCATATTTAATTCTGTTTTGATGTACTTAAAATAGTAACGATGCCTGGATAATGCCAGTAACCTATTTATCTACCTAGGTAAACTTCATCCGCAACAGATGCTTTCCCCTGCATTTTCTTATACAGATAATCGATGCTGCAAAAAATAGTATTTTCTTCGTATTCATTATCGTTAGTTGTTGTTACTTTTTTGAGAGCAAAGGTACATTATTATTTCGAAACACGCAAGAAAATCGGGGAAAAGTTTTAGAAAAAGTTATCAGGAAGTATTAGGGGAGGCTGGTATCACATATTGGCTTTCTTCAGAACTGAAATTCAAAGTCACACTTTTCTACGTTGCGCAACTTCTCCAGTTGCTCAGCTTTATGAGCCTTCAGTTTCTTTACCCATTCTGCCAGCTTGGGAGAAGAGCTCTTTATAACTATTGTTTCATTTACATGTACCATAAGCCTATAGTTTTATATATCGGGGCAAAAAGACTATTTCACTTGAAATTACCTCCATAATGGTTCCATTTGCCATCCCTGCGGAAAGCCGAGAGCTTTTAAGTCAATTTCGGGAAACCGAATGAACAACCATGTTATTTTGGGATAGCAATTTCAATCTTTTCTATCTCATTGAACATGAGTAGTCTCAGTTTCTTATCAAAACGATAAAGCATCATCACTTTCTTGAAGGATGAACCTTCCTTGTATAAATGTGCTGTCTTGGGCATCTTCAACAAAGGATACATATAAGCAGACAATCTGTAATAACCAATATTGTCAAGGTACTGTATGGCTTTGTTCCTATCATAAATCTGTAAACCTCGTGATTCAAGCAAATTAACGAGATTTTCTGAAGATTCAAATCGTTTTGTAAAAGGTATAAGATTTGCCATATTCAAATGTGTATAAATAAAAAACGCCTCGCACGATTTGAGCATTGTTAAGAGGCTTGGCGAGGACTGACGCTGCAAAGATACGAATAATTATTGAAATCACAAAATTTTCCGCAAGAAAAATCTCGCAAAAGTGAATATTTATGTTTAATAGTAATAATGGAAAGGGTTTAATGATATGAAACAACGCTAACACTCAATTTCCGAATACCTTTCTTACTGCATACGATGTGAAGGAAAAAGCCATCGTAACACCAGAGAATTGGTTGGAATGGGTGCTATAAATAAAAGGTAAAATCACCATATAACCAAGGGTCTATACGCCACCTTTTCTTCGTGGCATATAGACCCTTGTCGCTTCCCGTGAGGCGCAATGTGTACCAAACCTGTTAATTATAAGTAATAAAAACAAAAAATCTATCGTTTTTGTTACTTATGTGAAACAAAAAGAGTATCTTTGCGAAAAGTTTTACTCGTATGAAACAAAAAATATTAGAAAGACTAGGGTATTCCAATCGTATCGAACGCATGTTTGGACGTGGAATGATGATTGCATTGACGGGCCAGAGGCGTGTCGGCAAGAGTTGTGTGATGCGGCGAATTTATAATCACATCGCTGAGAATGAAGAAAATCACGTTATCTATATAGATAAGGAGAAAACCTCATTTGATATGATAGCCAACTATCAGGATCTGGAGGCTTATGTAGCAGCCAACATCGTTGAGGGTAAGGAAAACTATCTGTTTATTGATGAGGTGCAGGAGATTTCTGATTTCGAGAAAGCACTCCTCAGTATCCAATCGGATGATACCTGCCAGATTATGATTACCGGCAGCAATGC
>ENA-UPWO01000897-UPWO01000897.1-human-gut-metagenome-genome-assembly--contig:-NODE-897-length-15016-cov-90.173171_pt1 | contig 15016 bp, 6 predicted proteins | sample MGYA00250056_ERZ773388 | MGnify/ENA primary metagenome ERZ773388 (study PRJEB29103, sample SAMN06112004) | human gut metagenome | biome: human gut; feature: ankylosing spondylitis patient; material...
AATTGTATGTTATGTATGTTCTCGCGCTAAGCGACTATAAGTAGATGCTCAAAACCTGCTGCTGCCGCGGGTTAAAACCCCGCCCCCCAATTAGGCAGATAATAAGTGTTAGTACTCCACCTTATCGTCCTTTCCCTGCCAAGCTACGAAGGGGGCTTGTGCTTCAGCGTTCATCATCGCCTTAGTGGGGAGTTTCCGCTCGTGAATGGGGAGGGGAAGTTCCTTATATATAAAGGCGTCATCAAAACCGATGCGGGCAGCATCGTCCTTTGTGCCAGCAAAGTAAAGGTGGTCGAGGTGCGCCCAATAGATAGCACCGAGACACATTGGGCAAGGCTCGCATGAAGCATAGATGTCAAGGCCTGTGAGGTCGAATGTATTGAGTTCGCTACATGCCTTACGAATAGCCTGCACTTCTGCATGGGCTGTAGGGTCGTGTTGTGAAGTGACGCGATTAACGCCCTCCGCTACAATCTCACCTCCACGAGCTATCACTGCACCAAAGGGGCCACCCCCATTGCGCACATTCTCAACGGCCAAGTCAATAGCACGTTGCATGAGTTCTTGCTTTGTCATAATTTTGTAATTTTTTTATTGTTGTTGCAACAAATGTAATGATTTAAGCCTATAGCGGTGGACTATTTTACATAAAGTAAGTAAAAACTTTTCCTTTTTACCTTTTATTTGCTCTCTTTCTGCTTTATAAGTTGTAATTCTTTAAATAACTATCTACCTTTGCAGTGTATTTAACTAAAAAACTTTATAGCTTTATGAGAACAAATCTACTTTCTCTCAAAACGCTCCTCGTCATTTGCCTAATGGCAATAGTTGGGGGGGTAGAAACTTGGGCTGACACGTACAAGTACACCTTTACAAGTAAGGTTTTTAAGAACACTTCAACAACAAGTAAGGAGAATCTTGAAACACAGAAGTTGGGTGATGTCAGCTGGACTACTTCGGGTAAAATTCCGTATGTAGATTATGATGCTGAAAAAGGTCAGCAGTTTGGTAGTCAAAGAAAACCTGCAGATTTTAGTATTTCAACTTCTTATGTAAATGGAACTATTACTTCTATAAAGATTAATGCTTCAAAGGGTAAGAATGGAAGTTCCACGTTAGCAGTTTCAGTCGGAGGAAATCAATATGGAAAAGATGTTTCGCTTACAAATTCAGCGACAAACTATTCTTTTGAAGGTTCTAGTTCTGGTGAAGTGAAGATTTCAATAAAGTCTGTTTCAATTGCAGCTTATATCAAGTCTATTGAAATTACCTACACTTCTTCTTCAAGCTCTTCAGTCGCTGCTCCTACCATTACTCCTACCTCAAAAGAGTTTGCTGCTCCTTTCACAGCAACAATAGCAAGTACAACGAAAGATGCTACTATTTATTACACGTTAGATGGATCAGATCCTATAGCGTCAACAACTCGTCAAACCTATACAAGTGCAGGTGTTTCTATTCCTGCTGCTACAACAACGTTAAAGGCTTTCGCATCGTTGAATGGGGAAAATAGTAGCGTTGCTTCTGCTACTTATACATTTACGGGTGCTTATGCTAACTTGGCAGCTTTGAAGGCTGTGGCTAAATCTGGTAACACTTACAAGGTTCAGTTGACAGATGCCATTGTTACATTGACCAATGGTTCTAACTGCTATATAGAAGATGCCACTGCAGGTATATTATACTATAAGAAATCTCATGGTTATAATGAAGGTGATAAATTGAATGGTGTCGCAACCGTTACTTATACTGTATATGAAGGACAAAATGAAATCACCTCGCTTGAAGGTAACATTACGAAGGAAACAGGTGCAACCATTCCTTGTACATCGGTTACGTTATCAGACATCTTAAGCAATACAGCACAGTACGAAAGCATGCGTGTTAAGGTAGAGATGGTTGAAGCAAAGGACGTCTTTACAAGCAATGATGACCGCAGTGCAACAATTGTTGATGGCGATTTAGAGTTATCTTTATATAATGGGTATGGAAGTTCTACATATAAGGAGTTTCGCGTAAATGCTTATGTAAATGTAACTGGCTATCCTTACATGTATGTGAAGAATAGCACATCAACTCCTACCTTAAAGGTATGGACGGGTGATATTGAAGCTGTGAAAGATGATGCTGTAAAAATTACAGATGCTCAGTACGGCACAGCTTATTACGCTGATGCATTCTTTATGCCTACGGGTGCGACAGGTTATGTAGCCGAATCAAATGGCAATGGTGGCATTACGTTGAAGGAAACTTATGCTGAAGGTGAGCTTGTTCCTGCCAAAACGGCTTTGGTCTTGAATGCTCCAAAAGGCAACTACGATATTTGTCTAGCTGAAAGCGATGCCATCGCTCCTACTAACAACTTGTTGCATGGTACAACCACTGAAAAATTAACTGAAGTAGAGGGTGGTACTTACAAGTACTACAAGCTTTCATATAACAACGAGGGTAACAACCTTGGTTTCTATTGGGGCAGCGAAAATGGTGCAGCCTTTACCAATGGCGCTCACAAAGCATACCTTGCACTCAATAGTGAGACGTTACTCAGCCAAAGCCGTGGTTTCTCTCTTGCAGACCTCGCTCATGGTGTAACAACAGGTATTAACACCACTGTTAAGTCTGCTACTCAATCAAACTTTATCTACGACCTCAACGGCCGTCGCATCAATAGTTTGAATGGCGCAGCCAAGGGCGTTTACATCATGAATGGTCAGAAAGTATTGGTAAAGTAAGAATAACGAAATTAGAATAAATCTCTATATGAAAAAGACTTATATAACTCCGCAAGCAAGCGCTATTCGCTTGCAGATGGAGTCACAGATTTTGGGTGCAAGTCGTTTGCACGATGAAGTGTCCGGCAAAGAGCAGCTCTCTGACGAGCGCGGTTGGGCTGACGAATGGGACACTGTAGAGGAAGACTAACTTCTTCTACTTAAAGAAGGAAATAGATAACTGCCTATCCAACGCACACGCGTTAGGTAGGCAGTTATCTTGTGTTAGAAGGGGATAAATATCTGCTTAATTGGGGGGCGGGTCCTAACCTGGGGGCGACGCGTCCCCGCGTCGGCATTTGTAAGTCAAGGCTCGATGTCTTGACTTGCAAATACATGAATATCACTAATTCAAGTATTGCCAGCTTGGGGCATCGAACCCCAAGTTGGCAATGCCGACGCGGGGACGCGTCGCCCCCAGGTTAGGACGCGCCCCCCCAATTAGGCAGATAAATTGCAGTTTATATTTATCTTTAATTTCGTTTAGATCCAAAGTAAACGGGTTGACAAGTCAGTTATTCACTTACTTGTCAACCCGTCAACAGGTTAATCAATAGGTCGTTCCTACTTCATCAACTTGGCAGTATGACTCTTGCCGTCTGCCGTCTGTACGGTGATGTAGTACACACCCTCGGCATAGCGCGACATGTCAATGCGCTCCGTGTCGGGTGCGGGGTTCTGGTTGATGTACAACAGCTGACCATTGGTGGCGTGAATGGTGATAAGACGCATGGCCGGACCATTGGTGCTTGCTGTCACGTGCGTCTTGACGCGACGTGGCATAATGTTCACCTGAGGAGCCTCAGCATCTGTCACACCTGTCACGGTGGGCAACTCTATGGCAAACGGCTCGTTGAGCGTACCAATCATGGCATTATCAACATAGGTCAGAGCAGCGTTGGTTGAACGCACCTGACCATTGTGTGCCACGCGCACATCAAGTTGCGGTCCATTGCCTTCGCCACTGATGGTTATGAAATACAGACCATCAATTTCGACCGATGTACCACGGCACTCGTCATCAGCAAACACGCCTATCTCGGCACCACTTACGGGTTGGCCGTCTTGCGTGATACTTGCTATAACCGTCATGTTGTTGGGATAAGCATGGCGGTCAACAGGCGGGAAGGCCGACTGCACCTCGTCACTATTGGCAACCTTACGGCGGCGCATCTTGCTGGCAGGAGCCGCAGTGGGATAACCAAACTGGCGGCTGTTATCAGCTGCGCTGAAGTACATGTAGCCCTGTCCGGGTTCCATAGCCTCGAGCGAACCTATCCACTCATAGTCCTGATACATGGCAAATCCGTTCTGGCCCTTCACTATATCACCCGTAACGGGTGCCGCCGGTGCAAAGGCGTAGAGCGGCGATGCGGTGTAAATGGGCGTGTAACCGAGCCATGTCCAGCCCTTGGCCAGTGTGACAGGCGTGGTGGCAGTATTCACCTGCTCTCCCTTCACGCTGAAGTCAGCGGGCTGCTCCATATAGAGCATGTACATTTCCTTCACACTAAGCTTGTCAAGACCACCCGTCCAGGCCAGATTGTCGGCAGCGGGCACTGCAAACTGCGTCTGGTTCTTGAGCGTGCGGGCTGTTGCAGCCACGGGGGCAAAGGTTCCAGTCACGGTGGCATCAACTGGCGTCACGCTGAACGACAGCCACTGCCAGCCCTGATGCAGACTGAACTGCTGCTCTACGGCGTTGGTAGCATTAAGCACATACGGCTTCGTTACGCTGCCGTACACGGCATTGGCGCTGAATGTCACCTTGTCAGCGGTTTCAACCACCGGGTGTACCTTGCCCGTGGCGGCATGCCATGCCTTGAAGCTGACGGGCGAGCCCGGGTCGTCGGAGTTGCCATAGATGGTAAGCATGGCAAAGTAGCAGTCGAAGCGCTTGTTGTAGACGGGCGAAGCCACACCCACACAAGTACCCTTGGCATTGAATGCTGCCACAAGGTCGGCGCCATTCTCTGACGGCACACCGTTGAATTGCAACTGGGCCACCATGTTCATGTTCATGTCATACTTAGCAGCATCAACACGCCAGTCGGGCTGCTGTCCTGTCACAGTGAGCTGCACGTGCAGCGGCTGTGCCACACCCTGGTTGCCAGTGAGATAGAGCGTTGCCTCATAGCGGCCTGTTGCCACCGATGCGGGCACTGTCAGGCGCAACTTAGCTGTGCCAAGGGGCTTGAGCTGTCCGCTCTCGGTATTGAGCGTGAGCCATGAGGGCAATCCGCTGATAGTCCATGCCTCGGCGGCGCTGCTGTTGTTCACAATCTCAACCTCGGTGGTGAGTTTGTCGGCCTGTTGCTTGGTAAGCGTCAGCTGGCTGTCGCCCCAGCGCAACTGGTTCTGCTGCACATAGGCCGTCCAACTGATGGGGTCGGCCAAGTTGTTGTTCACATCGCGTATGCCACGCAGCGTAAAGTTGACGGTGCAACCCTCGAGCGCAGCGGCCGATTCGTTAAGGGTGATAACCACCTTGCGCTCCGATGCGGTAAAGTTGAATGCCACATTGCTGAGTTTGGGAGCAGCCTTCAAGCCGGGAGCCTCATCACCAATGGCAGCCGAGCCATAGAGTTTGGCCTCGTGCGGCTTGGGCAGCGTGGTGGTGGCATGGTCGGCCATGTCGGCCACCACTTCAGCCTGGCTGTACTGGTTGAGCTGTATCTTCTCAAACGGATAGTAAGCCACCAGTCCGCTCTCGGTGCCTTCGAGGCGCTGCAAGCGTGCGGCGCGCAACACATCAGCAGTAAGGCGAGCATTCCACAGGCGGAACTCGTCAAGCTGACCGTTGAAGTAATTGCTGTACACAAAGTCGGCAGCCCCCGCAGTCTGTGCGCGGCGCATCACGCCAAGCATCAAGCTGTCGCTCTGCAAGCGGAGCGGGGCACTGGGTGTAAATTGTGCCACATTGTTACCGTCAACGTAGACAGCTGCCGTGCCGTCGTGCAGCACGTTCAGTGCAAAGTGGTGCCATTGGTTGTCAAGGCAGTCGGCTGTGCCAGTGGCCAGCATTTGGTCGTTCTGGCTCAGTTGCAGCTGGCCTTGGGCATTGAAAGCAGCCATCACGCCATCGGCATGGGTGCTGAAGAGCGTGGCCTGTTTGCCTGCCCCGGGCTTGCTGCCCTTAAACCACAGTTCGAGGGCATAATCCTCGTCGGTGGCGGGTGAGCATGAGGTCAGGTCAATGGCAGCATAATCGGTCGTACCATTCAGGCTGACAGCCTTGTTGGGCGTAGCCATATACCACGAGGCGGCAGGCAGCGTGATGTGGCGCGAGCGGGCCACGTCGTTGGCTGTAGTGCCAGTGCCCTCGTTGAGCGGCCAGTAGCCGGCTATGTCGGCAGAGTTGGCCTGCTTGGTAGTGTACATGTCGGCCTTGGCCTCAGCGTATGAGCGGGCAGCGTTCCACAAGGTGAGTTCCTGCATGGCGCCCTTCATTCCGCCACCTATGCGCAGCGGGCCATTGCCGTTGTAGGCGGGCACGGGCTGCGATGCAAACAGGCTGGCGTCGGTGTCGTCGTAAGCACAGTCGGCAGTGAGTGTGCCGCCCTGGCTGGCGGGCGCATAGCTGAGTGCAAGGTAGGTCCACTTGTCCTTGGGCAGTGTACCTTCCGACGTCACCTTGGTGCCGGCCACATCGGCCGTGAGGTGACCCTCGTCGTCAACCGACAGGGTAAACTTGGTAGCTGCTGCGCCATGGCTCAGTATCTGGCCGGCGCCAGTGTAGTTGAGCCACATATTAAGGGCGAACGGACGTGCGGCCAAGTCGATGTCGGCCTCGGTTTGTGCACCCTCGGCACCTGTGAGTTGCAGGGCCACATCGTGGTCAACCTTCGAACCGTTGAGCTTGCTGGTCACCACAAAGTTTTCGGTCTTGATAAGGCTCGATGCCTTGATATCCTCGTTGAAGGTGATTGACACTTCACCGTCGGGGGTGAGCACACCGTTGGCTGGCGACGGGTTGCCCAACAGTTTCGGGCGCGCCACGTCTTTCACCACTTCAATGGTCTCACTCTCATTGTTCACCTCACCACTGCCAAAGTCGCACATGGTGATGGCGCGCAGTTCGTAGGTCTGATCGGGGAAGAGTGCGTTGTTGCTCATGTCGAGCACATAGGTGGTCGATGCACCGCTGATAAGTTGGTTGTTGTCGGTAAGGTCGGCCTCATTGTTGACAAACTCCTTGGCCAACTGCCAGTCTACATCGCGGGCACCCTTGTACTGTATGCGGAAGCCCTTGAACGAGCGGAAGTTGCGGTCGTAGCGGCTTACCACCATCTTGAGCTGACTGCCGGTGTTGTGGTTCACCACGCGGTCGGGCACGCTGAGCATGATGTCGGAACAGCTGGGCACAAACTGGGCCGAAATGGCCACGGTGTCGGCTATTACCGGGAATGACCCTGTGGGGTCGCTCTGACACTGCGAGCGCAGGGCGAGCTTGATGTTGTTGTACTCCAGCACGCTCTGGTCGGTTTGTGTGAGTTGCAGCTGCTTGCGCAGGGCTTTGCCAGCCGGCACCAGGAACACGCGGCCGTCGGTCAGTGCCTGGCCATCGATGCTGAGTTTGGCGCCATTGGGGTTGGTTTCGTCGAGCATAGAGAGCTGGAACCACACGTCCTCACCCGTCTCGCTGTCGTTCTGCATGAGCAGGGTAAAGTTGGCGGTACCGCCTGAGGGCACATCGGTGGCATAGTTATTTTCCACATTGAGTTTGGGCACTTCTATCTGCATGGTAGCGGCCGATATCTCGGTGCCTGGCTCATAGTACTTGCTCACATACTTGTCCTCATAGGGGCAGCAGGTTTGTCCGCCTCGGGTTATGAAGATGGGGCCGAAACCGTCGGGGGCATTGAACACGTCTACCGACAGGGCATCGTCGTCGCCATTCTCCTTGAGCGTATAGCCAATGGTCTTGGCGTTCTCCGAGCTTGAGCCTTGCACAAAGGTGTTGCGGGTGCCTGTGGTGGTCTTCACCGTGAGGTCGACACCTGTGCCGTTTATCTCAAATCCGGTAGTCACACCGCCCACTATCATCACCTCAAACTCCTCGCTGGTTTCGTGGCTCTTGGCCTCGATGGTGCCTACCGAGTTCTCGATAGTGGCACCAGCGTCGAACGAGTAGTTGCTTATGAGGTACTCTGTACGGCTGCTCTTGGCCTCAATTTTGGCCTTTTCGTTGTTGGCCAGGGTCTGTGTCCAAAGCGCCATCTGCGAGTTGTACCACTTCACCTTGTCCTCAAAGGCTTTGGGCTTGCCATTGCTGTCAGTGGTCTTGGCGGGGAGCATCATGGTGTAGCTCGGACCGTCAAGCTTGTCGCCCGACACGGCGGCAGCGCCCCACACGTCCTTGTCGTTGTTGTTCGAACCAAAGCGCGGGTCGTCCTTGCTCACCTTCGACACATACACCACCTCGTTGGTCGTGTTGCTGGTAATGCCCTCTGAGGGGTCGTGCAGCAAACTGTTGCGCACGCTCTCGAGGTTGGGCAGCAGGGTGTTCTCCACATAGTTCTGCGAATAGTTGAACCCTGTGCCAAACTCCATGCCGGTTGATATAACGTCCTCGCGGGTCACGCCAAAGCCACCCTTGCCGTCGGGACGTATGTCCACGCTGCGGGCATTGCCAAACAAAATGTTGGTGGCGGTGCCTATAAACACGTCGCCGTTGGCGCCCACATAGTCCTCCTCGTCAGACGTGCTCACGCGGTTGGTCGTAGTGGTGGTGGTAGCGCTTTCCTGACTGTCGGTGATGTCGAGGTTGACCTCGGCACCCACTTCAAGGTCGGCCTTGGTCGACGCTTCGGTTATGACACCTGCACCCACGCCCACCCATGTGGCGGCCTCGAAACCGAGCTTGGTGAGGGTGCTCACCTCGTTGTTAGTTACAAACGAACCGGCATACGAAGTGCTTTCGGTCACAGAGGTGGCTGTCTCATAATAGGCGTTTGAGTTTGAACCCGGGGGGTCGCGCAGCACCATGAGCACCTTGTCGGGGCCTGATGTCACAAAGTTGTTGCCCGATGGCAGTTCACCAAGCACAATGGCCTTGAAGGTGCCATTGCCGCTCCACTGCTTTTGTGCACCATTCACGTCGAATACCATGTTAAGCCCCAAGGTGTACGGTTCTGTGATGTTGGGGAAACCTGCCATAAAGGTGTATTCGGCATGGCCGAGCGAGTCGAGCTGCAGCTGGTTGGTGGCCAAGTTGTTCTCGTCCTTAAACTTGCCGTCGTCGGCACCTTCAAAGTTCACCACCTGTCCGGCAGCAAACTGGTTGGTGATGGTAACAGTTGACTTCTGCAACGGTACACGGTCGGTGACGGGATTTTGGGCATCGTCCTGGTTGACGTACTGCTCGTAGCCGTCGAGGGTGAAGGTGTAGCGGCGCAACTGGGTGAACACTGGGGCACCCATGGCATAGGTCACTGTGCCCTGCTCGTCGGTGGTATAGAGCGGCACTTCCTGGCCCTTGGGGTCGCTGAGTGTCACGTACTTGAAGGTGGCGTCGCCAAAGGCCGGAGCGCCCTTCTGCTTGACATCGAATGTCGGCTCCACGCGGTGAGCCAAGTTGAGCGATGCCACATAGTCGAAGCGTTGCACTTTACCCTCGTCGGTGGTGGCGGAGTCGGTCTTGACGGCCAGCGGATTGCTGGCGTCGATGTTGGGAATAGTGGCGCGGTCGAACACAATCTCGGCGTTTGACGGCACCTCGACACTGGTCACCTTGTACTGTACGGGGGGCACCAGGGCGGCAAACTCGCCTGTGGCGGGGTCGGTGGTGATGGTGATGGTTTTTACGGCATCGTCATCGCCGCCACCCACCTGGGCGGTGCTCTTCACCTGCTTGCTTGCTGCTTCATAGTTGCGGGCGTCGGTGGCGTTTTCGTAGGTGTAGGCGCCACCATTGTCCTTGCGCACCACATTCATGCGGTAGGCATCGCCTGCGCTGAGCTTTATCACGGCCTGGCCAATGTTGGCCTTGCTCTGTGCCAAACCAAGGGGCTTGCCCTTTTCAACGTCGCCACCTGCCACACGGCCGGCTATTACGACTTTGGTCACATCGGTAAAGTTCACCGGCTCTTCCTTCACAAAGGTGTAGCGTGTGCCAACGCCCTTGTCGTCGGCGGGGAAACGGCCTGCCGAGGCAAACTCGTGGCCCTGCTTCTTTATCTGTATAAAGTGGTCGCCAATGGGCACACTGATGTTGAAACGGCCCTCGCTGTCGCTGGTGATGGGTTCACCGTCCTTATAGCAGATGTTGCCGTCTACGTAGAAGTTGCAACCCTCCACCGGATAGGTGGTTCCTTCGTACAGCACCTGACCTGTAACGGGGAAACTTGAGGTGTCCTCAAAGTCAACGCCATTGTGGTTGATTGAGTTCTGGCTGACGTAGCGCGAGAGCTTCTGTGGTGTAAAGCTGTGTACGCCCTTGCTTGGCACAACCGAGTAGTTGGTGCCGCTGCCAGTAAATGGCACACCTTTTATCACATAGTTACCCTCGGCATCGGTGCGGCCGTAAATGCTGAATGCATCGTCGGGGGGCACAATGGTGCTGATTTTATTCGACGACTTGATAGTGCCGTGATGGCCATTGGCCACGCCGCCGGTCTTGCTATAGTCGTAAGCGGTGGTCTGATTGGTAATGCCCTCGTCGAGTGGCCAGTACAGATAGAGGTCTTTCTCGTCGCCCGAGAGCTGGTGGTCGTAAGTGGCTGTCAACTCGGCATCGGCAAGGACTTTGTTCCACACGCGCACCTCGTCGATGTAGCCGTTAAAGTTGTAGCTTGCCAAATCGCTCACATTCGTACCGAAGGCCAGGTTGTAAAGCTTCTTTCTGTTTTCCTTGGGCATGCCCGTGGCCTTGGTCTCAAACTTCTGCATCTTGCCCTTGGTGTCGATGGCGCGCAGGGTCCAGTTGGCGGCGCCGTCGGTTGACAGGGCTATGGCATAATAGTTGTTGGGCTTGAGCACCACCGTGGTGCGCGTGTCGGCATACTTGTTAGGTGTGGGCAGGCGCAACGTCAGCTGGTAGGCACCGCTGCTGGTGCGCTGGCCAAACAGTGAGAAGTTGTCGTAAGTGTCAATCAGCATGGGCGTTGCATAATTGGTTGCATTGCCCGACTCCTTGATGTTGTCGTCGAGGCGGAACCATGCCTGCATGGTGAGGGGTACACTGTCCATAAACAGGGCACCGGCCTCCTCACGGTCGAGGGGCAGCACAAGGCCACCGCCTACATTGTCAACACGCAATGAGTAGAACTGCGACTTGGCCTCGGCATCGTCCTTGGCCTGCACCAAATTGACGCGCACGCCCTCAACGGCCGTACCTGTGCCATAGGCTATGCGGCCGGCTATGGTGCCGGTGGCCTGACAAAAGCCGTTGTCGGTGGCCTCGGCGGTCAGCGTGCTGTTGCCATTACAGTTGATGTACGACAACACGCGGTATTCGTAGTACTGGCCGGGGGCCACATTGTTGTCGTCGAAGGTGTACATCTCCGAGGTGCCCGACACGGTGTGTATGTCGCTCCAGTTGCCCTTGCTGCCAAGCATACGACGTGCCACCACATAACGGGTGTTGCCCTCAGATATTTGCTGGGCGTTCCAGGTGAGCTTGACGCTGTTGCTGTACAGGCCCTTGCTCACGTTTAACGATGTCACACGGCTGCTGCCGCTGATGGAGCCTACGGCAATGGGCGACTCAAAGGTCTTGCCAAAGGCTTTCAGCGCAACCTTGAACTCGTAAGAGTCACACACATTCTTGATGCCAGTGTACTCGTATTCGCCCAAGGTGGCATTCACATCGGTGCGGGGCACGCTCACGGGGTTGCTCCACTGGGTTGTGCCGGCCAAACGGCTGTACACAAGGAAACTCTGCTCGCTGTTTCTGAAAGCACCATACTTCCAAGTCACCACCACGCTCTGCTCTTCAGAACGGGTGTCTACCTTGTCAAATACGAACGACGGCACTATCTTGGTCGTCACTGTGGCCTTGAGGTCGTCTACTATGCCTTCCTTCCACCCGTCCTTTTGGTAGGTGACGATATACACATATTCGGTTTCAAGGCTTGGCACTTCCACCTCGCATTCGTGGGTTTTATAGTCAACGGCAGCGATACGTTTGGCTGAACTTGCCGACTCGCCTTGCTTGTAGCGGTACACCAGCCACTTGTCCTTCTCGCTGCTCAAGCGGGTGTCGCCCTTGGTGTTCCAAGTCAGCTTTACGGTTTTGGTCCACTGTTTGGGTTCTGCACTCAAATTGCCCGGGTACGGACAACCGGGCACGGTGACTGACCAAATAGTGCCATTGTTGTAACGCTGGAACACACTGTTCTTGTTGTCCTGAATGGGATCTACCACACTACCCATGCCAATATTCATCGTGGCACTCCATGCGCCCCAATAGTAAATGGTGACGGCATTGCGGTTGCTGAACGTGCCGTCGAGCGTCTTGGTCACGCTGGTGGCATTGTCGGCCGCATATACCGAACCATACTTGTGGGAAGTATACGACCTTGAATTGTTGAAATAGTAGGTGGGCGCGAAACCCCAGGCTTTCTTATTCGGCAGCTTCGAAGCATTGAATGTGATTTTGCCTGCGGCACTGCGCACAAAACTGCCCTTATTGGTTTGGGACTCGTTGATGGCCGAGCCGGCAGTGAAGCCCAAGGACACGTCTATGTTGTCGGGGTCGTCGCCATTGTCATTGTTGTCCCAACAGCCCTTAAACCTGATACCGCGAAACTTGCCCTTGCCGTCAGAAGTGCCTTCACCCTCGAGCATTTTCTTTGAAGGGTAAAAGCGGGCGCAGACAGTGCGTTTTTTGCCATTGAACTCAGCCTTTACGATGGTAAGGCGGCCATACTCCTCGCTGTGACGCACAAGCTTGTCATGACAACGGGGCATTTCGCCCACCAATATGTCATTGTAAACGGGGAATGTTTTATCCATACCCATAAAATTGTAAGTCTTGTACCCAGCGAACTCCCTCGCATATATCTTGATATTGCGCATGGCATCAGGCTTTCTGTTATCCTTGTCGTAGTCCATGTAATGGAATTCGATGTACGGACGTGCCTCGCTCATGGCAATATTGTCAATACATATTGTCTTGGCAATATCTTTGGGGTCGGTGTCTGCCCTCACCACCTGCGGCACAAGGCCCCAGGTCATGAGCAACACGCCCAACATGAGCAACCACCGGCCCAATAGGGGCGGAGGAGGCACTTTCTTCGCTACCCTCTGATGAGGTAATCGTGTAAAGTGTGTGTGCATAATGATAAATTTTTATGAAATTAGTGAATTTGTTTACAAAATTAAGTATTGCCATCGTTTCGATGCAAACGATTGCCCTGTCTTGTTGTCCGATTGCTCATAAGTAGTTGTCCGATTGGTACCAATCGGACACTTTACCCGTTTTTGCACTGGAAAAGCCGTTTTTGCGATGAAATGGGGCATTTTTTGCGATGAAATGGGGCTTTTCTGCGATGAAATGGGCCATTTTTTGCGATGAAATGGGGCATTTTGCACTTTACGCCCCTCATCTGACGGGCAACTTGTAATTTGGCAATAAACTTACATAATTTTGACAGGTGAGCATTTTATGGCCACCCTTTGTAGGTTGGATGGTTTTCTGCTCTTTACTTTTTAGAATATTATCTCGAACTCGCGTTAAGCCATTTGTCTGCCTAATTGGGGGGCGCGTCCTAACCTGGGGGCGACGCGTCCCCGCGTCGGCATTTGTTAGTCAAGGCTCGATGCCTTGACTAACAAATACATGAATATCACTAATTCAAGTATTGCCAATTTGGGGCATCGAGCCCCAAATTGGCAATGCCGACGCGGGGACGCGTCGCCCCCAGGTTAGGACGCGTCCCCCCAATTTGGCAGATAGAAAGACAATGAGCCTTATCTCCGCTTTGTATTCTTAACAGGCATCACCAAGTTTTCACAGTTAAGTATCTTCAGCGAGCTCAATAATATATCCAACGTGAGCATGGACGATGAGTATGCGGGCATTTGTGGTATTACGTTGGAGGAGTTGAATACGCAAATGGCAGCAGACGTTGAAGCCTTGGGAGAGAAGTTGGGCAAAACGAAAGAGGAAACGTTAACGACTCTTCGCGAATATTACGATGGTTATCATTTTACTGCGCAATCGCCCGACATATTCAATCCCTTCAGCTTACTCAATGCTATAGCAAAGGGTAAATTAGACTACTATTGGTTCACGTCAGGCACTCCCACTTACCTCATCAACATGATGCGTAAGTTCGGCGTTGACTACACTGACTTCTCTGAAGGGATGGTTAACCGGAGCTTCAAAGCTTCTATATCCTGCTGTTCCTGCTCCTGTTTTGTTTCAGGCTGCATTTTTTCTTTTGTGTAAGTCTTGCCGGTATGGGTATCACTGCCATGAAGCTTTTTCATATGGTCGCCAATCAGCGGACCGAATACATCGATACACTCTGCACAGCCAAACTTTCCCACCCTCGTAAATTCTTCATACGTCATGCCGCATTTCGGACAGCGTACATACTGCAATGGATTTTCTCCCTGTTCCTGCGTCTGTCCCGCCGCAAGCATACCTGTCAACAATTTCACAAACGGAACTTCATTGGAAGCATATCCCATCATTTCCATCTGTGCCGCACATTCTTTACATAAATGGTGTTTCTGCACTCTCCCATTCATAATCTCTGTAAAATGTACGGTTGCTTCTCTTTCTTTACAGTTCTCACACAACATATGCTTCTCCATTTCTATAGTCTGCCACTGTCTTCCATTTCTGATATGACACCGTCTACAATTCCATGAATTTCTTCCGCGCTCATGCCATTACATTTTGCGCGTGCAATAATCTGGCGCAAATCCTTTGTCATGGACTCGATTGCTTTTCTCTTATCCAGTCCAAGATTGACCACTGCGCCCCGCCTTTTATCCAGTGTAATATAGCCTTCCTGACGAAGCAGTGCATACGCCTTATTGACTGTATGCATATTAATCCCTGCATATTCTGCCATCTGACGCACGGACGGCAGGGACTCGCCCTCCTGCAGCTTTGACACGGCAATCGCCTCCACAATCTGATTACACAGTTGCATATAAATTGCCTCGCTGCTGTCAAAATCAACCTTTATCCACATACTCCCTCTTTTCTAAGCGACCTTGTCGCGCAGAGGCGGTGTATCTGTTGTTGACTTGACAGTTAACTTGAAGAAGGCTGCTTCTAAGGAGGC
>ENA-UPWO01000905-UPWO01000905.1-human-gut-metagenome-genome-assembly--contig:-NODE-905-length-14964-cov-23.163498_pt1 | contig 14964 bp, 10 predicted proteins | sample MGYA00250056_ERZ773388 | MGnify/ENA primary metagenome ERZ773388 (study PRJEB29103, sample SAMN06112004) | human gut metagenome | biome: human gut; feature: ankylosing spondylitis patient; material...
ATGAATTTTGGAGCTGTTCTTCTTTCTTTTTCATAATTGTTGACTTTAGGTGTCAACCTTATTTAAAAAAAGACATGGTGTATTTCTTGCTCGGTTGGTGCCATCTGTTTGGTTGGTGCCATCTGTTCGGTTGGTGCACTTGAGACAAGTGCACCCCCTTGAAGGCACTCTTGCTTCTGAAATCTGTGGGAGAACCTCCGCTGCACAAACATTCTCCGCCAATTTGTCCTTCGCTGCTGACTATCTGTCGCTGAAACTGCCAATGTTGCTTACGATTTATCGGCGGAAACAGCGAAACGTTTTTGGCACGTAAGTTGCAGTATACTTAGTGCAAGCCGATGGGCGGAAGCCCGAAGGCAAGCAAACGATAAACGTAAGATTAAAATATAAATAGGAGGTATTTGATATGTTACCAGTAATGAGAAATACTTGGATGCCAGAAGTTTTCAACGACTTTTTTGATACCGACTTTATGCCGCGTACAAACGCAACCGCCCCGGCAATCAACGTTAAGGAAACAGAACACGACTATACTGTAGAGCTTGCTGCAGCCGGAATGAAGAAGGACGACTTCAACATCAACATCGACGCTGACGGCAACCTGCACATCAAGATGGAGAAGAAGAACGAGAAGAAGGAAGAGGAGAAGAAGGAGCACTATCTGCGCCGCGAGTTCTCTTACACCAAGTTCGAGCAGACATTGCTCTTGCCTGACGATGTCGACAAGGAGAAGATTGCTGCCAACGTGAGCGACGGTGTGCTTACAATCGATCTTCCGAAACTCGAGCAGAACGTGCAGAAGGCAGCTCGCCAGATTGAGGTGAAATAATCCTCGCGAGGCACGCCCCGACGGCACGACAGCTTCGCAGCCCGACGCCGTCAGGCACGCTCAGCAGTTGATTTTGGTTAGTATTAGATGATATAAATTGTTGTTGAGAAAATTGTTGATTAGGTTTAAGTGAGAAAGCCCTGCCTCGCACGAATGCGAAGCAGGGCTTTCTTTATATATTTATAATTGAGAGTTATGATATGCACTATAGTTTGCGCTCTCTTGAAGTTCTCAAGGTAATCATAACTCTCAACTCTCAACTCTTAACTCTCAACTGTAAAACTCTCAACTCTCAATTCATTTATATTCGTGAACTGGCAGCTCGCCGTTGAGCGCTCCGAGCGCGTTGAACGCCAGCGACTCCATCTCGCCTTCGCCCGGCAGCACGATGACCGGAGCGAGGAAGCTCACCTGCTTCTTTATCTCCTCAACGCAGTATTTGCTGTATGCGATGCCGCCGGTGAGGATGATGGCATCCGCCTTGCCCCAGAGCGCAACCGCCATGGCGCCAATCTGCTTCGACACGGTGTAGAGCATAGCCTCGAGCACCTCGTGGAACGGCTCCTCGCCAGCCTCAGCGCGGCGCGAGATTTCCTTCATGTCCTTCATGCCCAACAGCGCCTGGCATCCGCCGTTGCCCGCAAGCATCTTCATTATCTCAGCCTCGGTATGCTTGCCCGAGAAGCAGAGGCGCACGAGCTGGTCGGCAGGCAGCGTTCCGGCACGTTCCGGCGCGATAGGACCCTCGCCGTTGAGCGCATTGTTCACGTCAATCACCTTGCCCTCGTGGTGAGCCGACACACAGATGCCGCCGCCGAGGTGAGCCACTACGAGGTTCATCTCCTCATACTTGCGACCTATGCTGCGCGCATAGCGGCGCGAAGCAGCCTTAGCGTTGAGCGCGTGGAATATCGACTCGCGCTTCATGAACGGCAGACCCGTGTAGCGAGCGCGTGTCATGAACTCGTCTACCACAACCGGGTCGGCCATGTAGGCTGGGCAGTGACACATCTGTGCGATGTCGTCGGCAAGGATCGAACCGAGATTGCACACATGCTTGTGCTTGGCGTTGATGAGGTCCTGCTTCATCTGCTCGTTGACGGCGTAGACGCCACCGTGCAGCGGTTTGAGCAGACCGCCGCGACCTATCACGGCGTCGAACTCCAGAGGTATTCCAGCCTCCTTGAGCAGCTTCAGCACGAAATTCTTGCGATACTCATACTGCTCGTTAACGGTGGTGAAATGGTCCAGCTCCTCCTGCGGGTGCAGTCCGTCAGATGTCCATACAGCACGTTCGTCTTCATACACAGCCACCTTCGTTGAGGTGCAGCCGGGGTTTATGACAAATATCTTCTTCATAAATGATGTTTGTTGCTTCTTATTTGTTGATTGCCTTCAGGCAGGCAGTTGCTAAAGAGTAGAATTTAGAGTCGGCAGTGTCGGCGCGCGATGTCACCACAACCGGCGCACTGGTGCCCACGAGCATGCCCGCAACCGTAGCTCCGCCGAAGAGCGTAAGCGTCTTGTAGAACGTGTTGCCCGCCTCGATGTCTGGGAAGATGAGGCAGTTGGCTTTGCCCACAACCGGCGATGCGATGCCCTTGATGGCTCCGCTCTCTGCGTCGCAAGCCGTCTTCACGTCCATCGGACCACTCAGGTCCACCTCGCCGTAGGCTCCCTTAGCGGCGTTAGCCTTCAGCTCTTCGTAGCTCAGCGTGAGCGGGAACTTCTCAGACACCTTCTCGGTGCAGTGGATGAGAGCCACGCGCGGACGGTCGCCGCCCGTGATGCTGCGGTAGGTGGCTGTGATGTAGCGCGCCAGAGCGTCAAACTGCTCCGTAGTGGGGTAGGGAATGACGGCTGCATCGGTGAAGAAGAGCAAGTGGTTGAGGCTCGGCACGTCAGCCACAGCGATATGTGTCAGCACGCTGCCCTTGATGAGGATGCCCTCCTCCTTGTTGAGCACGGCGCGCAGGAGGTTGTCGGTGTTCAGCGAACCCTTCATAAGCACGTCGGCGCGGCCTTCGCGCACCTCTTTCACGGCATGACGCGCCGCATCGTCGTCGTCTTCGGCTACGATGAGGGTCACCTTGTCGGGATAGTCGGCAGCCAGACGGCGTGCGATGTCAGCCTTAGCTGCGTTAGCCACAAGGATGAAGCGTGCGAACTGCTCCGCAATGCTTCGTTCGATAACTTCTTCTGTGTGAGAGTCGGCAGGAGATGCCACGGCAACCGTCACTACCTGCGCAGCTTGGCGCAGACGTTCGGGTAGGATTTTAAAGTCAACGATAGGTTCCATACTTATTTATAGGGTATTATGTTTAGAGTTGCGCATTTTGTTGCTATCTGTGCAACTTTTGCAAAGTTACAGTAAGTTTGTTATTCTGCAAAGAAAAACGGGAAAATTTATTCTCAATCGCAGGAATGTGGAACTTTAATCAGTGAAATATAGTAACTTTGCAGTCAAATACACCAAGATACAGTCTATGACAACAGCAGAATTTATACAAGAATATCGCGAAAAGGACACCCGTCAGCTCGCCCTTCAGTCGGCACGTTTCCCCGACGTCGACATGCCCTACGCACTCGACCAGATAAAAGGCTGGCAGACAGCGCGTCGCAAGCTCCCCACATGGGCTGCCTGCGACGGCATCGTCTACCCGCCACACCTCTCTATGGAGCAGTGCTCGTCTGAGCCGACGGCGCAGTATAAACTCAATCTGGCGATGGAGTGGGCGAGGAGAGTTGAGAGTTCAGAGTTGAGAGTTGAGAGTTCGGAGGGAGGAGTTGAGAGTTCAGAGAACGAAGTTGAGAGTTCAGAGTTGAGAGTTGAGAGTTCAGAGTTGAGAGTTGATAATTCTTCTGAGCAGCCTGCAACTCTCAACTCTCAACTTTCAACTCTCAACTCTCAACTTTCAACTTTCAACTTTCAACTCTCAACTCTCAACTGTCATGCGTCCAGCATGACCGACCTGACCGGCGGTTTCGGTGTCGACTTCTCGTTCACCTCCTGCGCTTTCGCCTCAGCCACATACGTAGAGCGCAACGCGCAACTCTGCCACATGGTGGAGCACAACCTGCCGTTGCTCGGCATCGACAACGCCAAGGTGGTCTGCGCCGACGCCGTCGACTATCTCTCTACGCTCGATATGCAGACAATGATATTCCTCGACCCTGCGCGCCGCGACCAGCACGGCGCCAAGACCGTCATGCTTGCCGACTGCACGCCCGACGTTGTGCAGCTCCTGCCGCAGCTTCTCAAGAAGTCGCGCTTCACGATGCTCAAACTCTCGCCCATGCTCGACTGGCACAAGGCTGTAGAAGACCTGCAGGGCATGGTGCGCGAGGTGCATATCGTGTCGGTGGGCGGCGAGTGCAAAGAGCTGCTGCTCGTGCTGTCTGAAGAGATAGAAAGCGAGCTGAAGGTGTTCTGCGCAGACCTCGAAGCAGGAGGCTCCAGTCTTTCTAGCGGTTCTAGTAGTTCTAGCGGTTCTAGCTGTTCTAGCCTTTCTAGTGAACCTAGTTTCCCTAGAACGCCTAGCTCTCCTAGCGCTCCTAGCCACCCTAGCACGCCTAGCAATGCTTCCCTCTTCGTCTACGCCTCAGGCTCCTCCCGCCCAGCCCCCAACTCAAAACTCAAAACTCAAAACTCAAAATTCTTGCATGAGCCCAACGCCTCAATCATGAAAGCCGGCTGCTTCGACGAGCTTGCGGCAGCTTACGGCGTGTCGCCAGTCAGCCGCAACAGCCACCTCTTCCTCTCTGCTGAGCCCGTCGACGGCTTCCCGGGCAGAAGCTTCAGCATAGAGCGCGTCACGACGCTCAACAAGCGCGAACTGCGCCAGGCGCTGGCAGGCATCGAGAAAGCGAATATCGCCACACGCAACTTCCCGCTCTCTGTAGCCGAACTGCGAAAGCGCCTCAAACTCAAAGACGGCGGAGACGTGTATATATTCGCTACAACCACCGCTGAAGACGAACATCTACTGCTGATTTCTCATAAATATCAATAAATATTTAGCGTATTTTCGTCTGTTTGAGCAAATTTCCGTACTTTTGCATCTTTAAGGCTTTATTTATAAAGATGTATCCATCGCCCGAAGTGACAATCGGGCGACGTATATCAAACAAAAAATGAAAGAATAAATCAAGAAAAATGTCAGCAATAGAGATTAAGAAAGTTGAGTCGCGCCGCGACCTTCGCCAGTTCGTTAATTTTCATTACGACCTCTATAAAGGTAATGCTTACGACGTGCCCAACCTCTACTTCGACGAGATGAGGACCTTTAGTAAGGACAAGAATGCAGCCTTCGACTTCTGCGAGGCAGAGTATTTCATGGCGTTCCGCGACGGCAAGATGGTAGGTCGTGTGGCTGCCATCATCAACCACAGCGCCAACAAGAAGTGGGAGCGCGAGTCGGTGCGCTTCGGATGGATCGACTTCGTCGACGACATCGAGGTGTCTACAGCCCTGCTCAAGGCAGTAGAAGACTACGGCAAGCAGAAGGGAATGAAGGAAATCGTTGGTCCGCTCGGATTCACCGACATGGACCCCGAAGGAATGCTCCTCGAAGGCTACGACCAGCTCGGCACTCAGGCTACTGCCTACAACTATCCCTACTATCCTGAGCACATGGACCGCATGGGCGGATGGGAGAAGGACAACGACTACGTAGAGTATAAGCTCTACGTGCCCGAAGAGATGCCAGAGAAGTATGCAACCATCGCGAAGATGATTCAGAAGCGCTACAACCTGCAGGTGAAGAAGTTGAAGCGCAATGAGATATACGGCGAGAACGGATACGGCAAGAAGATATTCAATGTAGTGAACGAGACCTTCAAGGACCTCTACGGCTACTCGAAGCTCACCGACCGACAGATAGAGCAGTACGTGAAGATGTATCTGCCCATGGCAGACCTCGACCTCATCACCATCATCGAAGACTGGAACACACCCGACCATAAGGTGGTTGGTGTGGGCATCTCCATACCTTCGCTCGCACACGCCCTGCAGAAGTGCGGCGGAAAGCTCTTCCCCTTCGGCTGGTGGCACATACTGCGTGCGCTGAAGTTCCACAAGACCGACGTCGTAGACCTTCTGCTCGTAGGCATTCTGCCCGAATACCGTCAGAAAGGCGCCAACGCTCTGCTCTTTTACGACCTCATTCCGCGCTACCAGCGCCTCGGCTTCAAGTGGGGAGAGACCCACGTCGAGATGGAGACCAACATGAAGGTTCAGGGACAGTGGCAGTATCTCAACCGCGAGATACACAAGCGCCGCAGATGCTATAAAAAGGACATTTAAATCGGATAGCATCCTTGGTGCTGTCACAATCGCTTAGGATGCTATAAGATATAAAGAAATAAAATGGAAGAAAACATTCAACCCACAGTTCAGTATACCGACGACAACATACGCCACCTCTCCGACATGGAGCATGTGCGTACACGTCCTGGTATGTATATCGGTCGCTTGGGCGACGGTCAGTTACCCGAGGACGGCATCTATGTGCTTCTGAAGGAGGTAATCGACAACTCTATCGACGAGTTCAAGATGAACGCCGGCAAGCGCATAGAGGTAGACATCGACGACCGCCTGCGTGTGTCGGTGCGCGACTATGGTCGCGGCATTCCGCAGGGCAAGCTCGTAGAGGCTGTCAGCGTGCTCAACACCGGCGGCAAGTACGACTCGAAGGCGTTCAAGAAGAGTGTGGGTCTGAACGGCGTTGGCGTGAAGGCGGTGAACGCCCTCTCGGCACATTTCGAGGTGAAGTCGTACCGCGACGGAAAGGTGCGTGCGCTCAAGTTCGAGCGCGGCAACCTCAAGTCGGACATCACCGAAGACTCTGCTGACGAGAACGGCACGTATATCTTCTTCGAACCCGACCCCACACTGTTCGTAGGCTATTCGTTCCACGACGACTTCGTGGAGACAATGCTGCGCAACTATACCTATCTCAACTCAGGACTTGCGATTATGTACAACGGTCGGCGCATCCTCTCGCGCAACGGCTTGGCAGATCTGCTCACCGACACGATGACTACCGATCCGCTCTACCCCATAATACACGTGAAGGGTGAGGACATTGAGATAGCCTTCACGCATACCAACCAGTATGGCGAGGAGTATCACTCGTTCGTGAACGGACAACACACCACGCAAGGCGGCACCCATCAGAGCGCTTTCAAGGAGCATATAGCAAGAACCATCAAGGAGTTCTTCGGCAAGAACTACGAGTTCACCGACATACGCAACGGACTCGTGGCTGCCGTGGCGCTGAACGTAGAAGAACCTATGTTCGAGAGCCAGACAAAGATTAAGCTCGGTTCGCTTCAGATGGCGCCGGGCGGAGAAAGCATCAACAAGTACGTGGGCGACTTCGTGAAGCTCGAGGTAGACAACTACCTGCACATACACGCCGACGTCGCAGAGGTGATGCAGCAGAAGATAACCGAGAGCGAACGTGAGCGCAAGGCGATGGCTGGTGTAACAAAGCTGGCTCGCGAACGCGCCAAGAAGGCAAACCTCCACAACCGCAAGCTGCGTGACTGCCGCATCCATTACTCCGACGCAAAGAACGACCGTAAGGAAGAGTCTTCTATCTTCATCACCGAGGGCGACTCAGCCAGCGGATCAATCACAAAGAGTCGCGATGTGAACACCCAGGCGGTGTTCTCGCTGCGCGGAAAGCCGCTCAACTCGTACGGCTTGACAAAGAAGGTGGTGTACGAGAACGAAGAGTTCAACCTTCTGCAGGCTGCGCTCGACATTGAGGACGGACTCGACACGCTTAGATATAATAAGGTGATAGTGGCAACCGATGCCGATGTGGACGGTATGCACATCCGCCTGCTCATCATCACGTTCTTCCTGCAGTTCTTCCCCGATCTTATCAAGAAAGGACACGTCTATGTGCTGCAGACTCCGCTGTTCCGCGTGCGCAACCGCCGCACCAAGATTAAGAACAAGAAGGTTGTAGCAGACGCCGACGCGCGTCTTACGGGCAAAGAGAAGAAGAGCGACTTCATAACCCGCTACTGCTACAGCGAGGACGAGCGCCAGCAGGCGATACGCGACCTCGGTCCCGACCCTGAGATAACACGATTCAAAGGTCTGGGCGAGATCTCGCCAGAAGAATTCGCCCATTTCATAGGTCCCGAGATGCGACTTGAGCAGGTTACGCTGCACAAGACCGACCAGGTGCAGAAGCTCCTCGAATACTACATGGGCAAGAACACCATGGAGCGACAGAACTTCATCATCGACAACCTTGTTGTGGAGGAAGATCTGCCCGAGGAAGACATGGAATAACTAAACAATCAGATTATGAAACGTACCAATAATCACAAACATAACGCATCGCACTCATTCTCGTTAAAGACGGGAGTGGGTGCGTTGGTTTTTCTTTTGCTGTGCGTAGCTACGTTCGCACAGCGCGTCAATCCGCTCAAGAAGCTCCAGATAGCGGAGCTCGCCATCAGCAATCTCTATGTCGACTCGGTAGACGACCAGAAGCTCGTAGAGGACGGCATACGCGGCATGCTTGAGAAGCTCGACCCCCACTCGTCGTACACTACGGCGAAGGAGACAAAGTCGCTCAACGAGCCTCTGCAGGGATCGTTCGACGGCATCGGCGTGCAGTTCAACATGATTTCCGACACGCTGCTCATCATCCAGCCCGTACGCAAAGGCCCCTCAGAGAAAGTTGGCATCATTGCCGGCGACCGCATCATCACCGTCAACGACACAACCATATCGGGCGTGAAGATGGAGCGTTCGGAGATTATGCGCCGCCTGCGTGGTCCGCGCTCGTCGAAGGTGAAGCTCGGCGTGAAGCGTCGTGGTGTGCCCGACCTGCTCACGTTCACCGTGACGCGTGCGAAGATACCCGTACACACGCTCGACGCCTACTATATGATGCGTCCGCACGTGGGCTACGTTCGCATCGGTTCGTTCGGTGCAACCACATACGGCGAGTTCATGACCGCAGTCGACTCGCTGCAGAAAGCCGGCATGCGCGACCTTATCCTCGACCTTCAAGACAACGGCGGCGGCTACTTGCAGTCGGCTGTGCGCATCGTTGAGGAGTTCTTGCAGAAGGGCGACCTCGTAGTGTATACCGAGGGACGCGCCCAGAAACGCCAGGAGTACAACGCTGGTGGCGGCGGACGCCTTGAAAAGGGCAAGGTATGCGTGCTCATCAACGAGTATTCGGCGTCGGCAGCCGAGATCGTCACCGGCGCCATCCAAGACCAGGACCGCGGAACCGTGATAGGTCGCCGCTCGTTCGGCAAGGGTCTGGTGCAGCGTCCTATCGAGTTCGACGATGGTTCGATGATACGTCTCACCGTAGCCCACTACTATACGCCCTCGGGCCGCTGCATACAGAAGCCTTACGAGAAGGGCGAGAAGGAAGACTACGCGCAGGATATAGAGAAGCGCTTCAAGCACGGCGAACTCTACTCTGCCGACTCGATACACTTCAACGACTCGCTGCGTTGCTACACTCTGCGCAAGCACCGCACGGTGTATGGCGGCGGAGGCATTATGCCCGACGTGTTCGTGCCGCTCGACACCACACAGTACACAGCGTTCCACCGCCAGCTCGTAGCCCGCTCGCTCGTTATCAACACAACGCTGCGATACGTTGAGGACCACCGCGACGAGTTGAAGACAAAGTACGCGAAGTTCGACGACTACATGAAGCGTTTCGAGGTGCCGCAGGCGATGGTTGACACGCTCTTCGCTGAAGCCGAGCGCCAGAAGGTGAAGCCGCGCGACGACGCCGAGCGCCAGCGTACGCTCCCCATGCTGCGTCTGCAACTGAAGGCGCTCATAGCCCGCGACATCTGGGATATGAACGAATACTTCCGCCTGATGAACGAGCAGAACCACATCGTGAGCAAAGCGGTAGAAGTGATTACGGGCAAGTAAAAACGGGTTGGCTTAAAAGCTACTAAAAGTCGTCTTTATTTCTTTCGAAGTGTTGACAGACATTAAATATTAAGGCAAATGGAAAACTTTTGTGATAAAAAAGTTTTCGCATTTGCCTTTTTTGTATATCTTTGCGCCTAACGACAAGGCTTTTAACGGCTTTGCAACCAAACTGTAATAGTAGTAGTCATTGAAACTGCAACATCAGTTGTAATGAAACAGTAACAACATATATAATAATTAGGAGATGAAAAAATTAATGTTCAAGAGCAGCATTGTGACAATGCTTTGCGTTTTATGTAGTCTTTCTGCCAGTGCGGAAGGAAAGTTCGTATTGTTCAAGTACGGCAATTTCGACACATGGGTGACACGTCAGATTCACGAGTCGGCTGTTATCGGCGGCAATACAAAGACACTCTACGAGATTGGACCAAACAGAGCCCTTAAAGGTAACAACCCATACGTGAACCTCGGCGGATCGCCTTGGGGCACGAGCAACGTGATGGCTAAGGTTTCGGGCATCACGAAGACCAACAATTCGGTGTATCGCGACAACCGCGGATCGGGACATTGTGTCAAAATGACCACCCACATCGAGACCTGCAAGGTGCTTGGTCTTATTAATATTAAGGTGCTCGCCGCCGGCAGCATCTTCCTCGGCGACATGAAGGAGCCTATCACCGGCACCAAGGAAGGTCCGAAGGCGCTTAACTTCGGCATTCCTTTCACTCATCGTCCCAAGGCTCTGCGCTTCGACTACCGTGTGTATGTGCCGGGCAACGCCAACCGCATCCGTCAGACCGGTTTCTCTAAGGTGACTACCGTGCCCGGCAAGGACTACTGCGTAGCTCTTCTGCTTCTGCAGCGTCGCCACGAGGATGCGCATGGCAACATCACCGCACAGCGCGTGGGCACCGTAGTGGTAAAGTACGGCAAGTCGACCAACGGATGGGTTGAGGACGCCACCTACGAGATTCACTACGGCAACATCACCGGCAAGTCGTTCTACGACGCTTCGATGATGGGTCTGCGTTCTACCGACTACGCTCGCAACTCTAAGGGCAAGAGCGTGATTGTGAAGGAGACCGGCTGGGCTGATGCCGACGCCACACCGACGCACATCGTGCTGCAGTTCTCGTCGAGCCACGGCGGTGCTTACGTAGGCACCGTGGGCAACACCTTCTGGGTAGACAACGTAGGACTGGTGTATTAAAGGTGTTGAGATGGTGAGGTGTTGAGATGGTGAGGTGTTGAGATATCCTTGTCAACTCTATTATTAATTTAAAAACATGAGGTTATGCGCCCCTTAAAAGCGATTCTTTTCTTACTCTTTACGATAGCTCTGCAGCCCGCTCGGGCTACAGAGCCGTTCTGTTTTGACACTACCGCAGTAGTTGTGGCGTCTGCCGCCGACCTGCCTTTGGCTACCGACAGTGCAACGGTGGCTAAGCCGAAGAAGAGTCTCTTCAACCGCTTTCTTGCCTACTTCAACGACGCCAACAAGGAGAAGAAGAACAAGCGTTTCGACTTCAGCGTGATAGGCGGACCCCACTACAGCTCCGACACCAAGCTCGGCATCGGACTTGTGGCTGCCGGTCTCTACCGTTCAGACCCTGCCGACTCGCTCTCGGCTCCGAGCAACGTGTCGCTCTTCGGCGACGTCTCTACCGTGGGCTTCTATATGCTCGGCGTGCGCGGCACACATAAGTTCCCGCGCGACACCCACCGCCTCAACTACACGGTCTATTTCTACTCCTTCCCGTGCTACATCTGGGGATGGGGCTACGACATGGGCAACAAGGACGCCAACAAGAGTAAGATGAAGCGCTGGCAGGCGCAGTTCAAAGCCGACTGGCTGATACGCACCGCCGACAACCTCTTCATCGGTCCGACTGTTGACTTCGACTATGTGCGCGGCACGAAGTTCGACCGCGAGGAACTGCTTGGCGGCGAACGCCCCGAGACGCTCAACTTCGGTGCGGGCGTGACTGCCATCTACGACACGCGCGACAACCTCACGGCGCCTAAGCGAGGCATGTACATCCAGTTCATGCAGCTGATGCGCCCGAAGTTCATCGGCAACAAGTACAACTCCTACACCACAGACTTCCGCATTGACGGCTACACTCACCTCTGGCGCGGCGCCACGCTTGCAGCCGACTTCCGCACGCAGCTCAACTTCGGCGATGTGGAGTGGTCGATGCTCGCGCAGCTGGGCGACAGCTACTCGATGCGCGGCTACTACCAGGGCCGCTACCGCGACAACCATAAGATGGAGGCGCAGGTGGAGCTGCGACAGCATGTGTGGAAGCGCAACGGCGTGGTGGCGTGGGTAGGCGCCGGCACCATCTTCCCGAAGTTCAGCAAGATAGAGTGGAAGCACATCCTGCCGAACATGGGCGTGGGCTACCGCTGGGAGTTCAAGAAGAATGTCAACGTGCGACTCGACTACGGCTTCGGTAAGTCGGGACAGCACAGCTTTATATTCAATATCAACGAAGCGTTTTAATATTTAGTTGAGAGTTCCCTCAGTTGAGAGTTGAGAATTGAGAGTTGAGAGTTATGATATGTACTACAGCTTGCGCCTTCTTGAGATTCTCAAGGTAATCATAACTCTCAACTCTCAACTTTCAACTCTCAACAAAGAGAACTCTTTATTTAAAGTATATTTATAATGAAAAAGATATTAGGTCTCCTCACCTCTCCCCGTTTCCTTTTCTTCTACATCGTGCTCTCGCTCGCTGTCCCCAACGTGGCGCTCTGCTTCACCGAGCACATGCCCGTGCTGGCTTGCGTAGCCAACGTCGTGCTGCCCGTGTCGCTCTACGCGCTGCTCATGACGCTCTCCAAGAAGACGGGACGCCAGGTGTGGTTCCTCTTCCTCATCGTCTTCTTCGCAGCCTTCCAGATAGTGCTGCTCTACCTCTTCGGTCGCGGCGTGATAGCCGTTGACATGTTCCTCAACCTCGTCACCACCAACCCCGGCGAGGCGATGGAGCTGCTCAACAACCTCGTGCCCGCCGTGGCTACCGTGTTCGTCCTCTACCTGCCGCTGCTCGTGCTCGCCGCAATGTCGTGGGCACGCCATCGCACCGAGGACGTAGCGTTCCTCAAGCGTGTGCGCCGCTACTCATGGTGCGGCATGGCTGTGGGCGCCGTACTTATAGCGCTGTGCTACGCGGCTTATCCTAAGGACAGCGACTTCGACTATCGAGCCGAAGACCATGTATATCCCGCCAACATCTTCTACAACCTCTACCTCGCCTGCCGCGAGAGCGGACGCGTAGCCGACTACCGCAAGGATGTCGCCTCCTTCCGCTTCAACGCCCGTTCGGCTCATGATGCCGACTCTGCCGAGGTGTACGTGCTCGTGATAGGCGAGACGGCGCGTGCCGACAACTTCCAGCTCTACGGCTACGGGCGCGAGACCAATCCGCTGCTCTCAAAGACCGACGGACTCAGCGTGTTCCGCCACGTGCTCTCGCAGTCGAACACCACACACAAGAGTGTGCCGATGCTGCTCGCAGCGGCTTCTGCCGACGACCACGCACGTCTGTACCGCGAGAAGAGCCTTATCACGGCGTTCCGCGAGGCAGGCTTCCACACCTCGTTCATCTCCAACCAGCAGCCCAATCACTCGTTCATCGACTTCTTCGGCGATGAGGCTGACGACTTCGAGTTCATCCGTTCGGCGGTGAGCGTCATCACGGGCGACGTGACGGCGCAGACCAGCGACGAGCGTCTGCTGCCTTACGTGAAGAACATCCTCGCCAAGAAGCGCAAGAAGGAGCTGATAGTGCTGCATACGTACGGCTCGCACTTCAACTACCGCGACCGCTATCCGCAGAGTCGCGCCAAGTTCCTGCCCGACACGCCGACCGAGGCTGAGCCGAAGAACCGCGCGCAGCTCATCAACGCCTACGACAACACCATACTGCAGACCGACTACGTGCTGCACAGCATCATCTCTATGCTGCGCGAGAGCGGTGCGCAGTCGGCTATGCTCTACACGTCCGACCACGGCGAGAATATCTTTGACGACTATCGCAAGCGCTTCCTGCACGCTTCGCCCACGCCGGCGTCGCACGGCATACATGTGCCGCTCCTCGTCTGGACCTCGGCTTCCTACCGTGCGCAGTATCCTGCTGTTGTGTCGGCGCTCAACGCCAACCGCGCGAAGGATGTGCAGTCGAGTGCGTCTGTCTTCCCGACGATGCTCTCCATCGCCGGCATCAGTGCGCCCTGCGTCGCCGACGTGATGCCGCTCTCGCTCGCCAATCCTACATACCGCTGCGGCGCCCGCCGCTACCTCAACGACCATAACCGCTCCGTAACGCTGAAGCAAGCCGGCTTCTCTGATATCGACTTCGAGCAGCTGAAGAAGTGGGGCGTGGGGTTGTAGGATGCCTCCAAGGGGGTGCACTTGTCTCAAGTGCACCGACCGAGCAATAGGTACACCGACCGAGCAATAGGTACACCGACCGAGCAAGCAGTACACTTTTTACTACGTTGGTGCACTTGAGACAAGTGCACCCCCTTGTGGGTACGGCATTCTTGCCGTACCCACGCAGCCTTCTGTATTATTATTCTCCCACAGAACACGCCGAATTTACAGAACCTTCTGCTGCTATGTTCTCCCACGGATATCACAGATGCACACAGATGGTTATGGTGCGATGAATTGAAAGCGGATTAATCGGATTTTCTTGCTGTGGAATTTTAACAGCGGATTAAACTGATTAAACGGATTCGATGGGTGCGTTGAATAAACAAGCGGATTAAACGGATGCTATTTTCAGGGGGTGCACTTGTCTCAAGTGCACCAATCAGGCAAATGAATGCCGTCTGCTTTGTTGGTGCAGCTGAGACAGCTGCACCCCCTGGAGGTTAGTGGCTGCGTGGGTACGGCAGGAATGCCATACCCTCCTATATTAGCATCCGCTTTAATCCGATAATTACGCCGCCAACAAATCTGTTTAATCCGAAAATTTCTCAAAAAAAACTTTTGTGTAATCCGCTTAACCCCATGCAAATATTGTACAAGTGAGTGCAGCGAAAAAGTTCATTCTAGAGAAATGAGAGGCGCGTTTTTAGTTTTAAAAAGGCGAAAGTAGGATGAAAGGCAATAAAAATTGAGACTTTTTACTGTAAAACGCTAGCTTTTACAAACTTTTCGTGAGACTTTACACTGTAACTCTTG
>ENA-UPWO01000914-UPWO01000914.1-human-gut-metagenome-genome-assembly--contig:-NODE-914-length-14814-cov-5.724028_pt1 | contig 14814 bp, 13 predicted proteins | sample MGYA00250056_ERZ773388 | MGnify/ENA primary metagenome ERZ773388 (study PRJEB29103, sample SAMN06112004) | human gut metagenome | biome: human gut; feature: ankylosing spondylitis patient; material...
TTTAATGATACGGCGACCACCGAGATCTACACTCTTTCCCTACACGACGCTCTTCCGATCTTCTTTGCATCCTCATTTGTTCCAACTCCTACTTGAGAATCTATTATGTTAGAGGGTATTTTATACGACTTATTAGCCTTTTGATAACGTATAGAAAACAACTTACTTTTAATCAAACAGTATGTACCATTCCCTATTTCATTCATCAAATTATTCTGCCCCCATTTAAAATGACCTGAAGCTCTAAATTTTTTGGCATTCAAACCATTCTTTACCACCACCTCATCCAACAATTTTATTTTTTTGTCATCAGATGCAGAATATGTTTTTGAACGGAAAAAATGATGATTGAATGATTATTTTAAATAAAAGGTAATCAGTAATATTGATTATTATAATAATAGTAATCATTACTATTATTTATTGATAAAAGGAGCCGCGATGAAAACATTAAAATACAGCCGTCAGAGGGAATCCATCAAAGCTAGTCTCATGAACCGCAAGGATCATCCGACTGCAGACGCCGTATACGCAAGCATTCGCGAGGAGTTCCCAAACATCAGTCTCGGTACGGTTTACCGAAACTTAAACCTTCTTGTAGAACTGGGAGAGGCACAGAAGCTCGCCTTTGGAGATGGAAAGGACCACTTTGACGCAGATACCAGCCTGCATTACCACTTTGTATGCAGAAGCTGCGGTGCTGTCACAGACCTTCCCATGGAACCGCTTGCCGACATCGACCAGAAAGCACAGAGCTGTACCGCAGACCAGATTGAAGACCACACTGTCTTCTTTTTCGGACGCTGCGCGAACTGCTTTCAGAAGGAAGGCCATTAAGTATCACACAGGTTACACAGAGCATCACGGACAGATACCGGCAGGTCAGTACCGGTATCCGGGCCAAAACCATATCAAATATTCACATGTAAAGGAGAAAAGTCATGAAGAAATGGGTTTGTACAGTATGTGGTTATGTTTATGAAGGCGATGCAGCTCCGGAGATCTGCCCGGTATGTAAAGCTCCAGCTGAGAAGTTCAAATTACAGGAAGGTGAAAAAGTATGGGCTGCTGAGCACGTTGTAGGCGTTGCAAAAGGCGTAAGCGAAGATATCGTATCTGATTTAAGAGCAAACTTCGAGGGCGAGTGCTCTGAAGTTGGTATGTATCTTGCAATGGCTCGTGTTGCTTACCGTGAAGGTTATCCGGAAGTTGGTTCCTACTATGAAAAAGCTGCATGGGAAGAAGCAGAACATGCTGCTAAGTTTGCAGAGCTGCTCGGTGAAGTTGTAACAGACAGCACCAAGAAGAACCTTCAGATGAGAGTTGACGCTGAGAACGGCGCAACAGCAGGAAAAACTGATCTTGCAAAACGTGCAAAAGCTGCAAACCTTGATGCAATCCATGATACCGTTCATGAGATGGCTCGTGACGAGGCTCGTCATGGTAAAGCGTTCGAAGGATTATTAAATAGATACTTTGGCTAATTGGCGAACGCAAAAATAAGCATTTTAAGAGGAACAGGTACAAAACACCTGTTCCTCTTTTTTCGTAAGCCATTAACTATCATTCAAAATTTTCTGCATAAATGCTGTTGCAATTAAATAATAAAACTATTCCTGTTCCCCAAGTATGATCCGTATCAGATTCTTATCTAACATAATCGTCCGATTCCACGGATTTACAATGATCCCATTAACCTCTTCTGCCATGAGAACGGTGCGAAATGCCTGCTCCATCCCCGTCAAAAATGTGGACATCACACTGCCGCTGCCCTTTAATTCTTCCTCGAAACTGGTAAATGCCGCCCACCAGCGATTGCCGTCTGGTGTCTGTATTGCCTGCACCTGCATCTGATCATCGCCTTTTGGCGGTTCTACCGCTATGATAAACTGACCGCCTTCTTTCATGCGCCTGCGTATTACAGTCAGGGTATGTGCTAACATCTCCTCGCTTGGTTCCTGCTGTAATGCTGCAATCGCAGTCTCTATTTTTTCGTTTCCCTGTAATCCTTCATCAATTTTATTGTTGTCCATAAAAATCTCCATTCTTGCGCTGTCTTTTTAATAAAAACAACGTTTTTATTTGCATATCAAGTTTGTGCGTAAGCACAAATCTTGCGTGTGAAAAATGTTATTTTTCACACTGATCTCCGTGTAATTTTTTATTCAAATTGTTCCATACAGTATTTTTCCACTAATTCAATAAATTCTTACTTTATATTATACCCTCCGGTATTCCTTTTCACAATCTGATTTTAGCAGCAAAATCTACAAATGCTAACGTCAAATAACAAAGTTCAAGACAAAAAGCATGGTGCCCTCCGGACATCCATGCTTTCTGGTAATTAGTTTTCATCTTTTTTCTCTTTTGCCTCGGCAAATCCGAGCACAACCTTAAACAGATCTCCATCCACATACAGACGGAATGTGCCACCCATAAGATCCATCAGACTGTTTGCAATGGAAAGTCCAAGTCCGCTTCCTTCCGTATTTCTGGATTCATCGCCTCTCACAAAACGCTCCATCAGTTCTTCGCTGCTGATATTGAGCGGGTATTTTGAAGTATTGCGGAAGGTGATGGACACCTGTGCCTCTTTTACCTCAAGGTTGATGTAGACACGCGTTCCGTTCTGGGCATATTTGCAGATATTATTCATCAGATTATCGATGACACGCCAGAAATGTCTGCTGTCTGCCATAATATAGACTGGTGTATCCGGCTTTTCGATCACAAGATCAAGTCCTGCAGCTTTTGTCTTTTCCTCAAATTCCCCGACGGTCTGCGTCATAAATATTCCGGCTTCCAACTTTTCCAAATGTACCGGAAGGTTTCCGGTAGATGCCTTTGATGCCTCGATCAGATCCTCGATCAATTTCTTTAAACGTCCCGACTGACGATCTAATACCTCTAAATATTCCTGCGCTGTCTCGTTGTGCAGATCTTCTTTTTCCAACAGATCAACATAATTGATGATGGATGTCAGCGGTGTCTTGATATCGTGGGAAACGTTTGTGATCAGTTCTGTCTTAAACCGTTCACTCTTCATCCTCTCCTCGATCGCATGCGTCATGCCATCACTGATGTGATTGATCTGCTCTCCCTGTTCCTTAAATATACCGGTCATATGCTTTGTACCGATCTGATAGCCCGGCTCGCCGCCTGCAATTTTTTCCGTTCCGGTTTTTAACTGATTTAACTGTATGCAGCACCACAGAATGAGTGGATATAAAATCAGTTTTTCCACCAGCCAAAGAAAGAAAGCAATGCCTGTATTCAAAAACATGAGCACTGCAATTCCTTCAAGAAACGCAAGCACCAGCATGACTAAAATCACTTTCCATAAAAATCCAATATTTTCCCATATCATATGAAAAAATTTTCTGATTTTGCTGCAGATCTGGTAACACAGAGTATGTCTCCACCATTTTCCAAGTTTTACCCGCACTGCAAAACTCAATAAAAACAGTAACAGCAGCCATCCCATACAAAGACTTGCAATCGCAGTCACAAACAGGATAAATGGCAGATACATAATATCTATATTTGCCAGAAACATAAATGCCACGTAAAATATAAATACCTCTGCCAGCACAATAAGTACTGCAAAAACATCAAACCACATGTGATCCCAGACGGTCGTAACAATCTTGTCTGTCCCCTTACGGTGTCCCGCTGCGCACATCAGAAATACAAACGCTGCAACTCCGATGATAAAACTGAAAAACATCACAACCAGCGCTGTATAGCGCATGCTGTATACAAAATCCAGCAGGGTATTTGCCTGTACATACCAGTCTGTGCTGTTCTTGTCTGTTCCCACATTTTGCGGAAGAAGTACGATCAACTGATAAGTGATTTTCGGTGTCTTCTGCCCCATATTTACCCAGAGTGTATAATTACCATCCAGATAATAATCACCATATGTTGTATAAGAAATATCTGCATTTTCCGCGTTTTTTTCAGAGGAATCTACCCGGTCAATCTCATCCATGGATATCCCACGAACACCGTCTAACAGCAGATAATCCCAGTTTTTCACATCCCACTGTGTGCCATCAAGCATATCAAATGTGATATATTCCTGATCCAGCACATCCATTTTAATCGGTTCTTCTGTGGATTCTGCTGCAACTTTTTCGTTTTCCTTTACATCCGTAATTGTTTCTTCCGTTGACTCTGCAGAAACATACTCACCTGCCACATCCGTGATGGAGGATTCTGTAGATTCTGCTATATCATACTCTCCTGTCCCATCTGTCATAAACCCGCTGTCTGTTGTCTGTGTCTGCTCATTCCGGTACATTTTTTTCTCTGCATCATAAGTAAAAATCAGATTGCCGGATTTTTCTGATTCCACCTCGATCTGCTGCACCGGGTAATACTCATTTCCTGCCAGATATACAAAAATGCCTTTCGCTTCATCATAACAGATCCGGTCCGCATAAATGCTGACATATGAATTATCCCCGGAATACATGAGTTCCACACCGCCGCCGGTCAGGAAATTTCCATTTGTATAAACGATCTGATCCTCATCCGACAGCTCCACACTGTTCGTATATACATCATCTATGCTTATCTTATCGGAAAAATTGCGGACTGCATACGATTTCTCATCGTTTAAGTCGATTCCGTCCAAGCTCTCTGCCTTGATAATTCCATATTTAAAATACGGACTTGTATCCATACCTTCTGTCCGCTCTCTCCTTAGATCATCGATTGCAGACAACCCATATTGAAAGGATACCTGTTCAAACCACTGCTTTCTTATATCATCTTTTGAATTGTTATAAACACCTTCCTCTATCATAAAAACTGAGCCTGCCGCACCAAATATAAAACAAAGTGCACTTGCACTCAGCACGATCCAGGCAATGATCTTTGCCATGATCGAACCTTTCCACTTTTCCACTTTTTACACCTGTCCTTCCATTTTATAACCACGTCCCCACACAACTTTCAGATACCGCGGCTCTGCCGGATTATATTCTACTTTTTCCCGCAGATGTCTGATATGTACTGCTACGGTATTCTCTGTTCCGTATGGATTGTCCTGCCATACCTGCTCGTAAATCTGATTCGGGGAAAACACCTCTCCGGGATGCTCCATCAGAAGTTTTAAAATATCGTATTCCGTGCGCGTCAGCGAGATTTTTTCGCCATCAAGCGACACCTCTTTGCTGCGGTCGTCAAGTTCGATCCCGCCGATCGAGAGAACATCTTTTTTGACTGCTCCGCCTCCGAGCTGCATATAGCGTCTGAGCTGTGATTTCACACGTGCCTGAACTTCCACCGGATTAAATGGTTTTGTGATATAATCATCCGCTCCGACCGTGAGTCCTAAAACTTTGTCTGTATCTTCACTTTTTGCCGTCAGTAAGATCACCGGAACATTGCTTGTTTCCCGGATTTTTACCATGGCAGAGATTCCATCCATCTCAGGCATCATGATATCCATCAGTACCAGATGGATGTCATGCGACTTTAACACCTCAAGCACTTCTTTTCCGTTATATGCCTCAAATACCTGATAGCCATCTGCCATCAGATAGATTTTTAATGCCGAAACAATATCTTTTTCATCATCGCACACCAGTATACTGTACATGTTGTCCCCTTTTCCGCAGGTTTCTGATAGATTTTTACATAAACCTGTCTCTTTATGATCATGCTTTTATTGTAACGGAATAATTATGAATTTCCAATCAGTCAAAACATTAAGATTTGATGAAGTTACCGCTTGTGTTCCCGTAAAAGGAATGATAATATAGGAAAGTAGCGCTCCCGGAAGTTTTTTATTTTCCGGGAGTAAATTATGGAAATTTTTACAAAGGAGCTTTTATATGGAAGAAAATAAAATGGGCGTCATGCCGATTGACAAACTTATTATCTCAATGTCCCTGCCGATCATGATCTCCATGCTTGTGCAGGCACTCTACAATATTGTTGACAGTATTTTTGTTGCCATGATCAGTGAAAATGCACTGACTGCCGTATCTATGGCTTTCCCGATCCAGAACCTTATGATCGCTGTCGGTGTCGGAACCGCCGTCGGTGTCAATGCACTTTTAGCCCGCTCCTTAGGAGAAAAGGATACAGAAAAAGTGAATAAGATCGCAGAAAACGCTGTATTTTTAATTGTTGTCAGCTATCTGCTCTTTTTGATCATCGGTCTGTTTTTCGCAGAGCCGTTTTTCCGCAGCCAGACAGATATTGAAGAAATCATTGTTTACGGAAAACAGTATCTGACGATCTGCTGCTGTCTTTCTTTCGGTATTTTTACGCAGCTTATGTTTGAGCGTATGCTGCAGGCAACCGGAAAAACCATTTATACCATGTATACACAGGGTGTCGGTGCGATCATCAATATCGCTCTCGATCCGGTTCTCATCTTTGGTCTGTTTGGTCTCCCGAAAATGGGCATTTCCGGTGCTGCTGCTGCAACCGTCATCGGACAGATGATTGCCGGTATTTTGGCAGTTGTTTTAAACCACACAAAAAATAAGGAAGTACAGATTGACCTGCACCATTTCCGCCCGGACAAAAATATTATCGGACAGATTTATGTGATCGGTGTTCCTTCTATTGTAATGCAGGCGATCGGTTCCGTGATGAACTACGGTATGAACCGTATCCTGATCGCGTTTTCCTCCACTGCAACCGCGGTGTTCGGCGTTTACTTTAAACTGCAGAGCTTCGTATTTATGCCGGCTTTTGGTTTAAACAACGGTGTCATCCCGGTTATGGCATACAACTACGGTGCCGGAAACAAAGAGCGTGTCACAAAAACTTTAAAACACTGCGTTGCCTACGCAGTCAGCATCATGGCAGTCGGCCTGCTTTTATTCCAGCTCTTTCCAAAGCAGCTTCTCTCCATGTTTCAGGCTTCCGACACAATGCTTTCCATCGGTGTCCCTGCGCTGCGTATCATCAGTTTAAGTTTCCTGCTTGCCGGCTTTGGAATCTCCTGCAGCAGTATTTTTCAGGCACTTGGAAAAGCAGTCTACAGTATGTGCATATCCATTGCAAGACAGTTAGTGATCCTGCTCCCGGCAGCATACCTGTTAGCACAGTCCGGCAATGTCAATCTGGTATGGTGGGCATTTCCGATCGCCGAGCTGGTATCTGTGTGTGCAACTGCCTTCTTCTTAGTAAAGATCAACCGCACGATCGTAAGTAAAATTGGGCAGTAATCTTCTACGAAGTTTCGGGTGTAAAAAAGTGGGTCACAACCCTATAACAAAAAAATCCCGTGAGAAACTGATTTATAAAATCATTTCCCACGGGATTTTTTTGACCGGAAATATTTTCACTCATGGACTTAAACTTTTTATTTCTGGTTTGCCGGCTCCATATTAACGGAACGACCCTTGATCTTTGCATTTTTCATAGCTTCTAAAACTTCTTTGCCATATTCTCTCGGCACTTCCACGAATGTATATTTATCATACATATCGATCGCTCCGACAAGTTTACCCGGCATGCCGGACTCACCTGCAACAGCACCTAAGATATCGCCTGGTTTTACGCGGTCTTTTTTACCAATATTGATAAACAGACGCACCATGCCCTCTTCCGCTCCGGTATTATCAAATTCAAAAGAATCATCTCTGTCATTATCAAGATTGATCTGACCAAGTGCCTGTTTTAAAAATGCCGCTGCAATATCCATTGCTGTATAATCGGATTCATTGATCTGCTTCTCGATGATATCGATCGTGTCTTTTAAATTTTCCTCATCGATGATCCTTCCGATCTCTTCCATGACCTTTTCAGCCTTGATCTGTGCCACATCATCCGTGGACGGGATCGGCATTGCAACGATCTTGGTCTTGCAGTAACGCATGATATCTTTTAATTTGTATACTTCTTTTCCCTTGACGAAAGTAAATGCACGTCCTGTTCTTCCGGCACGTCCTGTTCTTCCGATACGGTGTACATAATATTCATCATCCTGCGGAATATCATAATTAAATACCGCTTCCACATCATCTACATCGATGCCTCTCGCTGCAACATCAGTAGCGATCAGTATTTCTGTCTTTCCGGTACGGAAACCGCGCATTACACGATCTCGCTGTGTCTGCTTCATATCTCCGTGCAGTCCCTCAGCAAAATATCCGCGTCCCTGCAATTCCTCGGTAAGTTCATCCACCATACGTTTTGTATTACAGAACACGAGGGAAAGTTTCGGATTATAATAATCAAGAAGTCTGGTTAAAACTTCGATCTTGTCTTTTCTCTTTACGTCATAATAATACTGCTCGATATTTGGAACGGTCAGCTCTTTTTTTACTACTTTGATCGTCACCGCGTCATGCTGATATTTTTTGGTAATATCCAAGATTGGCTTTGGCATGGTAGCAGAAAATAATACTGTCTGTCTGCCTTCTTCCGGAATATACTCCAAAATTGTTTCAATGTCCTCACGGAATCCCATGTTTAACATTTCATCCGCTTCGTCAAGTACGATCGTATTCACTGCCTCACAGCGGATCGTTTTTCTTCGCAGATGATCCATGACACGTCCCGGTGTACCGATAATAATCTGTGCTCCACCCTTCAACGCTTTGATCTGACGGCTGATCTCCTGTCCGCCGTATACCGGAAGGATTTTCACTCCATGCATATATTTTGCAAGTTTACGTATCTCATCTGCCACCTGAATTGCAAGTTCTCTTGTAGGTGATAAGATGATAACCTGTGTTTTTTTATTATTCGGATCTACTTTATGCAGTACCGGGATTCCAAATGATGCTGTCTTTCCTGTTCCTGTCTGTGCCTGTCCAATGACATCCACACCGGACATCACAACTGGAATTGCCTGACTCTGTATCGGTGTTGCCTCTTCAAATCCCATTTCTGCTATTGCACGCAATACCTGCGGATATAAATCTAACTGGTCGAATCTAACTGTTTCCATATATTTCCTTTCTATAGAAACGTGCGCCATAGGCGCGCGTAAAACAAGGGGCTGATCAACAGCCCCCATAAGCGCAACAGTCTGAATGATAACACGGTGCCCGTACTTTTGTCAAGAAATTCCCCGGTTCAACGTTCATTTCAACCGCGGATTTTCGGGAATTATGTACCCCAAACCACGACATCTGGCAGAATCTGTCACAAGGCCTCTGGTCCGGGTATTACTTCCTATTTAAAAGCAATCGACAATCCTGTATCTTATCCATTCTACTGCATCAATTTTTACTTCCGGTTTTCCGTGTGAAAAACTCGATTGCGGATTTTTGTTTGTATCTGTTATATTCTATGCCGCATTTTCAGAAATGTTTCCTGTTTTATTTATCGCTTGCATCCGCTAAATGTCCCATTGCAAGATCATTTCTGGATTTTTTCTTAACATGATAAAGCATTGCATCCGCCGCATGTAAAAAGTCCCAGCTTTTTGTATCATCTTTCGGAATATCATAACAGATTCCCTGGGAGATCGTCACAATAGACATTGCCTGCGAATATGCATGCCGGATTGCAAGATCCATAATCCTCTGTCTCAACCCTTCTGCCGCATGTCTGACTTCTTCTTCTGTCATGTTCTGGTAAAGGATAATAAACTCATCCCCACCATACCTTGCACAGAAAATCCTGTCATTCTGCATCATCTCAAGCTGTCCGGCAATCCGCTTAATGCACTCATCCCCTGCCTGATGTCCGTAATTATCATTATACTGCTTAAAATAATCAATATCCAAAATCTCCATCGCAAGTGCTGTCTGATCCGACTGTGCCCGTTCAAATGCGTTGTCTAAATAATCATTCAGACGGAATCTGTTTGCTAAACGTGTCAGTGCATCCGTTTCTGATTTTTCCTGAAGTCTGATATTTGCTTCTTCGATCTCGCGTCTTTTTTTATTTGCACGCTCTAAAGATTCACGGACATCAAGCATATTTGCGATCATCGCCTGCTTTTCTTTTTCCATGACCTCAGACAACTCATAATACTGCCCTGCTGCCTCTAAATATGCGTCATTATTTTTATGCATACGGTAAAACTTGATCTTTAAGGAAATGATCTGTCTCTGCAGATTAACAATCTTTGACTGCCACGTCAATGGCTCTAAGATTCCCATAACCCGCAAAAAAGCATCATCATTTCCTATATCAAGCAGCAGCTGGCTGATTTCATAAAGATCTCCGAAAATATCCATGATCGGAATATCTGTATTGATCTCCTCACAGATTAACCGGATACATTCATCACGTGCCTCTGCCTTTCCAGTCGCATGACATACACGTGCCTTAAAACAGCGAAAACTAAGGAGTTCTATGCCATCAATCCGACCTGCGCACTCGTCAGAAATAAGCTCCACATAATGTGATGCCCGATCCGGCATGTCGCGGAACAAAAAACCTGTTCCCATACCAATATAAACACAGGTGATCAGACGATTGTTTCTGTCATCATTCACATATTTTTTTACATGCTGTCCGCAATGTTCAAAATATCTCTGTGCTTCTAAATATTGTCCACATGATAGATATAAATTTCCAAGATTAATATCTATCATGGTTTCCTCTTCTTTTAACTGATATTTTGTGCAGAAATTTAATCCGGTCAGATAATAATCAAGCGCAATTGGCTCATTTCCCCGATTGATCGCTGTAATTGCCATCAGATTATATGCACGCGCCACTAGCTTCCACTGATTGGATTCATTCAGATAAGATACGCCTTTGGTAATGCAGAAAAAGAACTTTTCACTTTCATTTAACAGATAATAGGTCTCTGCACTGTAGTAGTATGCAAATCCAAGCAATTTTGCATCGTTTTTTTTCAATGCATACTGTTCGATATCATAACAAAACTTCAATGTCCGTTTCGCATCGTTTCCCCGGCTGTCGTACACTCCCTGTATCCATGCACGGACAACTTCATCATATCCGTCATATTCCATGTGCACTGCCTCCTCTCCTTCCACACCAGGCATTTTTTCTAAGATTTTCTCCTATAAAAAGAATACCATCTTTTATTATAAAATAGAACTGTGTCTTATTCAAGGAAGAATGCTTTTTGTTTTATTTGATTCTTTTATTCGAAATATGCGATCGGATCAACCGGTGTTCCATCTTTATCAAGCTCAAAATACAGATTGCTTCCCTCTACGGTAAAGTATTTTGTCGGCTCACCGATATAACCTAATACATGTCCAGCCTCCACATAATCTCCCTCTGCAAAATTCAGTTCTTTTAACTGACCGTAAACTGCCTCATAACCATCACCCAGATCAACTGTAACCGTACAGCCTGTTACCTCATCATTTTTAATACTCTTGATCTGCCCTTTTGCAACGGCATAGACTTTATCGTTGACTTCTCCTGCGATGATCACTGCCGGATTATACTTATACTGATCCAGTGTCGGAAAATAAACTGTGGAATCCATACTGTAATTAATGACGACATTACCTTCCATCGGCCAGAGCAGTTCCTCGGAAAAATGAAGTGACTGTGCCGTATTTGCGGTCTGAACGGTCTGCTGCTCCGTCTCTTCTGACTCTTCTGTTTCTGCTGTATCATCTTCCTCTGCGATTTCTGCTGTCACTGCAGGGTCGTCTAATTCATTCTCCATCTCATCATAAGACTGTCTGGGTGGAACCAGAGCGGATGCTTCTGCAGACTGCTCCGAATCTTCCTGCGCTGCAATGTCATCTGACTGCTTCTGCATTTCTCTCGCAAGTTCTTCTTCCATCTGCTCCCGTTCTTCTTCCTGTCTGCTGCTGTATAGGGCGGTCGTTCCAACCGCTGCTAAAGCGATCAGCAATCCTGCAATTACATATTGTCTGTACCCAAAAAAACCTTTCTTTTTCATTATTTCTCACCATCCATTATTTATTTTTAACCATAGTGTTGCCACATTCCGGATGGTTTATACGATTGTTTTTTATTTCCTGTCTATAAATCCCCAGCCTGCCCGATCACGGCTCCTTTATAAAAATATTCAAGTATCTCCCGGTAAGCATACCCTTCTTTTGCGAGTTCTTCTGCTGTATTCTGACTTAAGCCAAATCCGTGCCCCATTCCCTTTGCCACGATACGTACATGACCATCCATTTCTGTGATTGAAAAACACGCCGATGGAAGCTCTAAAGCATGACGGAACTGTTCTCCATCATATGTCTCTCCGGCAACATTAATTTTTGTCACATATTCTGCTGCATCACGGCTTTTGATCTCAATCTGTCCCGGTTCTGTCAGTTCTGCATCAGGATACGCTGCCCGGCATTTCTCCAGAAACTCCTCTTTTTCATAATAAAACACAGAAAGATAACCTTCCGCAGTGGTATCTGCATGACATTCTGACATAACCAGATATGGCATGTCTGCATCTTCATATAGTTCTGACATGTTGCGTGTCCGTCCGCTGCTAATTGCGTGATACGCTGCATATATGTAAGTTCCATCATATAAAAGCACCTCCCCCGCCGTTGCCTCCACGCAGGATTTTAGTTTTTGATAATTTTTATCATAATTTTCTCCCCATAATTCCTGCTGGCGCTCCGGTGTCATTTTCTCCGGCTCCTTTGTACCTGCCTGCATTGCATCATACAGATTCGTTCTGGCGATCACACACTGTGCCTTTATTGTTTCCGGCGGCTTATCGACACCAATTTCCTGTGCCACAATCTGTAAAATCTTTATCTCAACTGCGTCATCCTCTTCTTTCCTGCCATCGTCTGTCGTCTCTGTCTGTTCCGCTAATAGACTCTTCCTGTTTTCCAGATGCTGCCGGATTTCTCCCTCCATATTTTTTTCACTATCGGCTGTAGTAAAAACTCCCTGCACTCCATCTTTTCCATATATAAGATTTTCCAACTGCATTCTCTGCATCAGTGTCGTGATAAAAACCGGCAATAACAGTATCAGACAGATTCCTGTAAACCATGAATTTGTACGTTTTTTTCTTCGTCTTCCCATAAAAAAATCTCCCTGTCCATTTAATATATGAAACAGAGAGACTTCTCATTCAGATTTTTTACATCATATTCATTACAAGACCAAATGCCTGCATCATGGAAAATCCGATCTCAGCTATGATGAGTAAAGAATACAGTACTGTGTACACGATCGGAAACGCCATTTTTCGTTTCAGAAGATGTGCACGCCACACATAATATCCCGGTTTTAAAAAGATTGCAAACAAGATCAGTCCAAGTATTTTGTAATTCTGCTTATTGATCTTTACGATATCGATTACCACAAAAATAATAAATGCTGCAAGCAATGCATAACTGAGCAGGGAAAATATAACATAATTTCCACTGTACATCACATTCATATAGCTGCCATCCATAATGCTTTCATATGTCATCGACTGAAATATGGATGAGGCAGAAACCATGCTGATGATCTCCCGCAATGGCATTATGATCAGTAACAGATAACAGAAAATATCTGAAACCGGTCCATGCTGTTCCTGCGGTGCCCAGGTATTCTGGTTGTACTGCGGATTTCCATACATCTGCTGTCCATTGTTATACTGCTGGTCCCCATAGGTCTGCTGTCCATTGTTATACTGCTGGTTCCCATAGGTCTGCTGTCCATTGTTATACTGCTGGTTCCCATAAGTCTGCTGTCCATTGTTATACTGCTGGTTCCCATAAGTCTGCTGTCCATTGTTCATGTTCTGATTTTCGTCCATAATCTTCTCCTTTTTGATGCTATTTTATTTTTTCTGTCTGCTTCCAATGATATTGGAAAGTGTAGCAAACTGCTCTAATGTAAGTGCCTCCCCCCGGATCGTAAGCGGTTCACCAAGCTCTGCGATGCACTGCTGTATCTCTTCCTTGGAAAGATGTACCTGAGGCGCATTTGACAATCCATTCGCAAGTGTTTTTCTTCTCTGATTGAAAGATGCGCGGATAATGCTAAACATCAGTTTTTCATCATCCACCTGCACCGGTACTTCTTCGTGTCTGGTCAGACGGATCACCGCACTGCCGACATTTGGTCTTGGCATAAAACAGTTTGGAGGAACATTCGCAACAATCTCCGGTTTTGCATAAAACTGCACAGCCAAAGACAATGCACCGTAATCTTTTGTTCCCGGTCCTACCTGCATACGGTCTGCAACTTCTTTCTGCACCATAACCGTAATACTGTCGATCGGCACATGGCTCTCAAAAAGTCCCATGATGATCGGCGTTGTAATATAATATGGAAGATTTGCCACAACCTTGATCGGTTTTCCATCATTTCTTTCCATCGCAAGTTTTGCGATATCCAGTTTTAAAATATCCTGATTGATCACCGTCACATTATCATAAGCACTCAGTGTATCCTCTAAGATCGGGATCAGATTGGTATCGATTTCTACCGCAACCACTTCCCTGGCATTTTCACACAGATACTGCGTCATCGTACCGATACCCGGACCGATCTCAAGGACAAAATCTTCTTTTGTCACTCCTGCTGCTTCAACGATCTTCTCTAACACATGCGGATCGATCAGAAAATTCTGTCCGAATTTCTTCTGAAAATTAAAATGATATTTCTGTAAGACCGCAATCGTATTCTGCGGAATCCCTAATGTAGCCATAAAACTCCTTTCAATCTTTCCGGTTACTTAACATTTCCTCAAACAGTGTATCTAAAAACTCTGCATACAATCCGTTAAATGTCTCATGAAAAGTCTGCGCCACACTTGCATCTCCCTGACCGGTCATCTGTGCTTCCTCAAAAAGTGCAAATGCCGTTTCATAAAGCTCCGGATTCTTATCATAAAATACTTCCGTCAGTCCATCCTGAAAAGCAAACTGCGCCTCCTGAGAAAGATTATCCTTGAAATCTTCCTTGGAAATA
>ENA-UPWO01000920-UPWO01000920.1-human-gut-metagenome-genome-assembly--contig:-NODE-920-length-14750-cov-21.307640_pt1 | contig 14750 bp, 7 predicted proteins | sample MGYA00250056_ERZ773388 | MGnify/ENA primary metagenome ERZ773388 (study PRJEB29103, sample SAMN06112004) | human gut metagenome | biome: human gut; feature: ankylosing spondylitis patient; material...
ATGTAGGAACTTTTCAGCGTCAATGTCTGCAAAGCTCAATTGACCATTAAACAACTCTTCCATAGCGTTACAAGATCGTAAACGTCAACACAATAAAATTATAATTTTGATGGCAAAAAACACCATTTTTTGACGTTGTAAAGAAAAACCGAACGGAACAATTTTGTTCAATTCGGCTTGGGAACAGGGGTTTTTGAAGAGCTTCTGTAGAAGGCGACATGGATCTTCTGGCTACAACGAAAGATGGCAGCGCGTTCGCAGTTAATGTGACGGGTGACACGACTGTGAATCTAGAAGGGAATCTATTGGCTAAGGTTGTAGCCAGTGGTGACGGTACGGCATATTCTCTTATGACTGATAAGGGGACTCTGGTTGTATCGGGTCAAAATGTCGCCTTGTCTGGTGATGTTGCTGTTCAAAATGCGGGATCTCTTTCTTTTGGATCGGATGCAGGCAGTGCGGTCAATCTAACGGGTAATGTTTCAGTTGATCAGCAGTCATCGATCATGCTTCAAAAAGCGTCTGTCGAGCTTGCTGAGGGTAGCACGATGACAGTTGAAGGTGCGCTTTCGAGTAATGGTGGGCAGATCATTCTCAATGATGCGGCCGCGGATACGGTTAGTATCGCTAGCCTGACTGACGGATCTTCTCTCGACGCCGTTGCTTCGGGTAGCCTCAACGACAAGCTTGGCGGCGATCTCAATGCTTTCAACGACGCCATCTCCATCACGAACGGTGCCGAAGGCACGACCCTCGTCATGAAGGAAGGTCTTGTGGCCGGTGAAAAGACGGCGCAGCTGACCGAGGAAGGCAAGATCGACGAGACGACGGTGACCGAAAAGACGAACTCGGTCATGGAGTCTTCTCTTGAGATGGCTGCTTCCATGCCGCTTGCGATGAACCGCATTCTCACCAACGACGTGCGTAAGCGCATGGGGGATCTGCGTGCTTCGAACGGTACGCACAGTGCCTGGGCGCGTTATGACGGCGGCAAGCTCTCGGGCGAGAATGGCCTTGACAGTGAGTTCCATACGATTCAGGTTGGCGTCGATACGGTAGCCTCTGCTGACGCTCCGCGTGTCGGCGTGGCCTTCGCCTATACGGACGGTGACATGGACCATGTTCGCAACTCGTCCGACATGCAGGCCTACAGCCTGGCGGGCTATGCAACCTGGATGGCTGACAACGGCATGTTCCTCGACACGGTTGTCCGAATGTCGAAGTTCGACAATGACCTGACGGTTGATGGCCGTCTCAAGGGGCAGATGGACAGTCTGGCTGTCGGCGTTTCCGCTGAAGGCGGCTGGCGTTTTGACCTGACCGACATGTTCTATGTCGAGCCGCAGGCCGAAGTCGCGTACACCTACATCAATGGCGACGACTTCACGCTTGGTGAGGCCAGCTACAAGGTCGAAGGTCTGGACAGCCTGACGGGCCGTCTCGGCTTTGCCTCGGGCATCAAGTGCCCGAACAACAAGGGTGATGTCTATCTCCGCGCATCGGTCGTTCACGAATTCCTTGGCGACAGCAAGATCACGGGTACGGCTTCCGGCAGCACCGGCATTGTTGAAATCGACGGCAAGGACACTTGGGTTGAATACGGTCTTGGTGCCAACTTCAACCTGACCGACACCACGTACTTCTGGGCCGACGTCGAACGCACGAGCGGCAGCTACCTGGATGAAGACTGGCGTGCCACTGTTGGTGTGAGGCATGCGTTCTAACCGCAACCGAAAACGGATGACTACCGTGGAGTGACTTGGTAACCCATCCCGAACAGTCGATCTCAAGGACCGCCCGGACGTGTAAAAGCGTTCGGGCGGTTTGCTTTGTGCGCCCAGCAGTGCACGTGTGTCTATGCGGTGAAAGTCCGCTGTCCGCCCGAACAGGGGAAGGACGAGTGAGTCGTGCAAGTCGAGGGAGGCAACGACCTTGATGAAGGAAGCCGATAACAAAACTCCAGCCTGACGAACAGGAATCGGATGTGAGGCGTGTATCTTGGGAGAGTCGTCAAAGCTCGATTAACCCAAAGCTGTTCCGGAAGGGATGCACGTAGATCCGGCAGGTAGGGAGGGAAGCACATGTGTGATACCTGGGGATATCCATGTCGACGCCGAGAGGCTACCGAGGTCGAGAGGCCGAGGGATATCGGCATGGAAGTCAGCCGAGGTCGTAGTAAGGTGAAATTTTCGCCATGAAGGGCCGAATCTGAGTTATGTAAGTAGAGAGCGTGGAACTCTCCGATGCGACGGCAGTAGCGCAAGTCGAAGTAGAAGAAGAGTAGAGCTCACTCCCGACCAAGGGCCGGAAGCCCGAGGGAGGCTGTGAGTCCAGAGGCCGAAGGAGCAGAAAAGAGGGGCCACGCACTGGACGAAAACAGGAGGTTCAGTGATTTCACTGGAGAAAGTACTCTCGCCGCAAAACATGCTTTTGGTATGCAAGCGCGTGAGAGCCAACAAAGGAGCCCCGGGCGTGGACGGGATGACCGTCGACGAACTCGAGGGGCACTTTCGCCGCCACTGGGCGAGCATCTGCGCTCACATTCGGGCAGGGAGGTACATCCCTTCGCCTGTGAAGCGCGTGGACATTCCAAAACCTGATGGCGGCATGCGTATGCTGGGTATCCCCACTGTACAGGATCGTCTGATTCAGCAGGCCATCGCACAGGTTCTGGTCGAACACTTCGACCCCACCTTCTCGGAATTCAGCTACGGCTTCCGGCCGGGCCGCAGTGCACATCAGGCTATCGAGCAAACGCAACGCTACATAGCGGAAGGACGCTCTTGGATTGTCGAAATGGACCTTGCCAAATTCTTCGATACCGTCAATCACGATCGTCTGATCTCGATGCTCGAACGGAATTGCAGGGACAAGATGCTCATCCGCCTCATACGGCGCTATCTCCGTACGGGTATTCTGGCCGACGGCCTGGTAATTCCCCGAGACGAAGGTACGCCGCAAGGGTCCCCTCTTAGCCCGATCCTGTCCCTGATCGTTCTGGACGAATTGGACAAGTATCTGGAAAAACGGGGTTTGAAGTTCTGTAGGTATGCCGACGACTGCTACTATACGTTGGGGCCGAGCGCGCCGGGAAGCGCGTGTTGGAAAACACGATCAAGTTCATCGAGGAGCCGCTCAAGTTGCGGGTTAATCGCAACAAGAGCGGCGTCTTTCGCCCTCGAGGAGCAAAATTTCGGTTCATCTCGGAAGTCCGTGGAACGCGGCCTTCCGAGATGAACCAAGAAAAAGCCTGAATCCTCACAAGAGGCCAGAAGCCCGAAATTCGGGCCTGAATTCGAGATGACTGCTGAGTTGTGTTTTTACAACCGAGCCTAAATACTAAGCAATCTGTAGTTGGCTGCAGAACAATGGATATTCCGATGTAAGGGTTAATACCCCCCCCCTATTGAAAAGAAATTGTATTGTGAACTCGTTCGGCATCGGGCCTCATCGCTTCAACATGTAAATGCTTTATGCGCGATGCTTTTTTTAAGGAAAGGAGTTCAAAATGAAAAAAACGGTTCTCGCTTCTGCCGTGTTACTGGCCATGGCAGGGGCTGCATCGGCAACCCCGGATTTCGGCACCATTACCATTGATGGTAAGACTGCCGATTCTTCTGCACTGGCCACCGAAACCAACGGGATCGTCAAAATTGAAGGGACATCTGAAAAAGAAGCATTCAAAACTGAATCGGACCTCACCATCCGTGGCAAGGAAATTCGATTCGAACGAATCACGGCAGATTACACGGAAACTACCCGTATCCAGGGCGATAGCAAGACCGTGATCGGCGGCGCAGAAACCGAACTGATTCATGCAAAAGGTGGTGACGGCTTCGTAGTTCTGGCCAAAAATGGTGTGCCGACACTGGATCTCAACGCCAAGAACATTGTGATTGAAGCTACTGGTACAGGCATCTGGGCTCAGAACAATACCGAAACCCCGTCTCTCCCAGAAATGCATACCACCATCAACCTCAACGCCGACAACATCTCGATCAAGGCGAAAACTAGTGGGGTGGTTGCCTTCTCGAACTCTGAGATCAATCTGAATGGCAACGTCTCGATTGATGCACCAATCGCCATCGACGCTCGCGGGAACTCACTCGTGAACATCAACAAGACCGGTGACAAGAAGGTTGTCCTTACGGGTGACATCGTCTTCGAGACACCGAACTCGCCGGGTGACTCTCAAAACAGCGGCAAGATCATCAACGCCAAAGTCAATGTCAATCTTTCCGGCGAAGGTTCTTCCTGGACCGGTCGTGCGTATCAACAGTACAAGGTTAATGGGGAGGCTGTGGAAAATGTTGAACTTGAGGCCAAACCGTACTACGGCAACGTCACTGACTTCACGGTAAGCATCTCCAATGGTGCTGCATGGAACATGACGGACGACAGTTTCACCAATAATCTCACCATCAAGAAGGGCGGCACGATCAACGTGTCCGAACACGTTGATAAATTCAATGCCAGCACTGTTGAGCTCGCCGGTGGCACGCTCGATATCAAGGGTAATGCGGACATCAGTGTCAATACACTGACTGGCACGGGCGGCGAGCTCAATCTGGCCGCCGTGATCGAAGATGACCAGACTGTATCTTCCGGCAAGCTTACCGTGAAGAATGCCGTCACTTCAGACACGCACGTTGAGGTGAACGTCAGGGGCTTTAATGCCGATGCTGTCACGGACTCCAAGGCTGTCATGGACTCCCTGAACGAAAAGATCAAAGTGGCCGAAGGTTCGAAGCTTACTCGCACCAATACCATCGCTGAAGGTGACGTCAAGGGATCTCTAATTCAGGAGGTTGACGCAGAAGGCAATGCAGGTGCTGTCACCGAAGCCGTGAACAAGAAGCTCGACGGCTACAGCTCCATTGCCGCGCTTTCCGCCGTGCAATGGCGCCACGAAAACGATACGCTTCTGAAGCGTATGGGAGATCTTCGCGATTCTGAAGGTGCCATCGGCACTTGGGCACGCATCTACGGTTCCGAGCAGGAGTATGGCGCTCAGTCCGTGACCGCCAAGAACACGACTGTCCAAGTGGGCACTGATTATGACATCGGCTCGGGCATCAAGCTGGGCGGTGCCTTCTCCTATACGGATGGATCCTCGACCTTCAACATGGGTGATAGCGATGCCAACATGTACGGCGTTGCGCTCTATGGCACCTGGCTCGCCGACAGCGGCCTCTATGTCGATGTGATCGGCAAGTATTCCCGCCTTGAGAACGAATTCACCTCCGGCACGATGAAGGGCGAATTTGACAACAATGCGCTGAGCCTTGCCGTCGAAACGGGTTGGCATTACGCTCTCAACGAGCTGGGGTTTGTTGAACCGTCCGTCGGCGTCACCTACGGTCGCATTATGGGCGATGATTTCGTTGCTCACAACGGCGTCAAGGTTGAACAAGACGACTATGACAGCCTGATCGGTCGTCTGGGCGTGCGCTCGGGCTTCTACTTCCCGGAAAAGAAGGGCAACATCTATGCACGCGTTGCTGTGTTGCACGACTTCATGGGCGACATGGAAGCCACGGCCTCGAAGGCCAATGCCGCTGGCGTCATGCAGACCACTCACCTCAAGGAAGACCTTGGCGACACTTGGGTTGAATACGGCATCGGCGCTAACTTCAATCTCTCGAAGAACGCCTATACGTTCGTTGACCTTGAGAAGACTGCCGGCAGCGACGTGAAGGAAAACTGGAAGTGGACTGTCGGCGCACGCATCGCCTTCTAATCAACTCCCTTCAATGACAATATGACCGACCGCAAGGCGGGTTGATCCCGCCTCGAATCCGGCACCACAACGACCGCCCGGGCGTACAAGCGCTCGGGCGGTTTGCTATTGGTCGAAGGAAAACGCGTTAGACAATGTCTATCACTCAATAGATTGGCGGATTTCCGAAGGGAATCCCGTAATTCTTCAGGGAAAACCCAGATGTCGAAATAAAAGAGTCTGCCTATCAGACAGGCGTTTGTAACGGATTGTTGTACCAAAATGACTTTCTTGGATTTCGTCGCCTGATCCCGCGAAATGCGCAAGCGTTTTTACAAGAGTTACAAAAATCTGTTGTAAGTCGTGACGTGGTGGAAACCCGAAACGGCCTGGGGAGTTTGATTTAAGTCAAATTTCGGGGGGGGGGGGCTGGGTAGCCTGTCAGGTGCACTTTCTCGTCATTTCGGGAGAGGCAGGACCAAACCAACCATTATTTGGAGTAAATCATGAATCGCGTTTTCAAGACCAAGTGGAGCGTGGCTCATCAGGAGTACGTCGTCACCGACGAAAAGCACACCACCAAGACAAAGGCTGCTAAGAGTGCCGTGGCGCTGGCTGTAGCGGCGTTGATGCTCGGTGCCGGTGCGGCATCGGCAGCCTATATGGCCCCGAAGGGTGGAAGCCAGGATCCTGGCTTTGTTGCCAACAATTCGACTCAGGTCGATGCGGCCAAGGAGTCTTGGGAAACAGCCGAATACAACAAGAATTGGGGCCTCAAGGCGATGAAGGCCTCCTCCGCCTATGCGCTTGGCTACTACGGTCAGGGCGTCAAGGTTGGCATGATGGACTCCGGCTTCCTGACGACGCATCAGGAACTTTCCGGCGATCGTTGGCACACTGTTAAGTTCGAGGGCACCTATTCTCAGAGTGGCGAACGGTATCCGCAGTATGCCTTCAAAGACGAATATGGCCGCCCGCAGAACAACGGTGATACGGGGAAATATAACAAGGGAGACAAGTTCTCGGTTGACGGAGCTTACAACCCCGACTTCAACGACAATCACGGTACTGGTTGCGCCGGCGTCTATGCAGGTAACCGTGACGGCGTAGGCATGCATGGTGTTGCCTGGGGCTCTGAATTTTATTCAGCCAACACAGGCGGTACTGACAGCACCAACTATGGTCCTTTCCTTGACTATAACTTCTTCAAGGCAGGCTACGATGCCTTGGTTAACTCAGGTGTGAAAATCATCAACAACAGTTTCGGCACCAATCTGAAACAGGTTGATGAAAATGGCAAGATCGTGACCTACTACCAAAGTGGTCCGGAACTCACGACCGTCAAAGACATCGAATACGAATACTTCCTCTTCAAGAAACAGTACAACAACAACGACGCCGATCCTGAACTCAAGGGCAAGAGCTTTGTTGATGCGGCATGGGATGCCGTGAAGGGCAAGGACGTCATTCAGGTCTTCACGAACGGTAACAACGACCGTGCCAACCCGTACCATCGTGCGCTCTATCCGTATTTCAACCCTGAAGCTGAAGCCCAGTGGATCGCCATTGCCGGCCTGCGTCAGATGGACAAGAACACGGATCCTGACAACTACAAGCTCGAAGCCAACTTCAATGAGGCCGGTTATGCCAAGTACTGGACGCTTACGGGTCCAGGCCAGAACGGCAACACCGCCAACATCAAGGGCGATGATCAGTATGGCGGCTACAGCGGTACGTCCATGGCTGCTCCGTTCATCTCCGGCGCCTTTGGTGTTCTGGCCTCCCGTTATCAGGACATGAGCGCCGTTCAGGTTCGCGAAGTTCTTCTGACGACTGCCAACCACAAGAACGCTGACGGCACCGATATGGAAGGTTGGGCTAACGTCAATAAGACGACGCCCGCAGAAGGTGAAGTCTCTGATCGCATGGGTTGGGGCGTGCCTGATCTTGAAAAGGGCATGTATGGTCTCGGTCAAACGCTCGGTAAGTTCGACTACAACCTCCGTAGCGAACTTGACGTTTGGTCGAATGACATCTCTCAGGTTGCTCTCGATCAGCGCTATCGTGAAGACATTGCCTGGCTGAAGTCCGTGACCGAAGACGGGACGATTGATGGCAAGGTGGTTGTTTCCGACAATCCTTCCGATTACAAATTAACCAACGATTATGACCTTGCCGGCATTGCTGACAAGAACATTTCCTTGGAAGATGCCAAGAAGTGGCGCCTTGAATACTACGAAAAGCGCGCCGCTGCCATCCGTGACAAGATCAATAACGGCCTCTACAACGGTTCCATCGTCAAGCGCGGCGAAGGTACGCTCGTCATGACGGGCAGCAACACCTATCGTGGCGGTACCACGGTTGAGGGCGGCAAGCTCCTTGGCTACTCCAACTCCTTCGGTGTCTCGGGTGATGATGGCAAGGCCAACGGCAAGGTCGTCGTGAACGGCGGCACCTTCGGTATCCTTGAAACGTACAACGACCAGTTCACCATGAAGGGTGAAATCGAACGCGGTGAAGGTACGCACTCCGTCGACGTTGTTGTGAACGAAGGCGGTACGTTCCAGATCACGGCTGGTCAGGACGTGACGATGGGCAAGCTTGAGTTCAAGGAAGGCGCTGGCTTCACGGTCGGTTCTGAAGACGTTGATGTCCTCAAGGAAGCTTATGCCGGTAAGGCTCAGACAGGTACTGTGACGACGACTGGCGTGACTGGTGCCGATCTTGCCGTCGCCAACCCCGACTATGCCTTCTTCAAGACTGAACTCAAGGCTGAAGGCAACAAGCTCACTGGCACGCTCTCTCGCGACGAAACGAAGAGCTTCGCCACCTACGCTCAGAACGCCAACGGTCAGGCCATTGCCGGCGCGCTTGAAGGCGCTGCGGGCGGTGCGCTCTACGACGCTCTCATTGGTGCTTCGAAGGGTGATGTTGCCAAGACCTACAACTCTCTGGGCGACGACTTCATCCTCAATACGCGCAATGCGGGCATCGTGAACGGCATGACGCTCTCCCGCGCCATCAAGGATCAGGCCACGGGCATCGGTGAAGGCCGCAAGGTCGAAATGGCCGATGGCACGGCTCGACTCTGGGCGACGGGTGTCGGCAGCTGGTCGGCGCTTGACTACGGTCAGTCCGACATGGACAGCGACTTCTACGCCGGCCTCTTCGGTGCTGAAGTTGACGTCTGCTCGGCCACGAAGCTCGGTCTCTTCTTTGGTGCCGGTTCGACCGACAACAAGGCGGGCGACAACAAGGTTGAAAGCGATGACATCCACTTCGGTGCTTATGGCGTCACGAACTTCAGTGACGTGGTCGACGCCACCTACGGCTTCGTCTACAGCCATCAGTCGGCTGATGCCACCCGCGCTCTGCAGGTTGGCTCCCAGCTTGGCATGAATGCCTTCTCGGGCGACACGGACATCACGCAGATCTTCGCAGAAGCTGCCTACACGGGTCTCAACACGGACGCCTACAGCATCGAGCCGTACTTCGGCCTGAGCTGGATCCATGCTGAATCCGACGGCTTCAACGAACAGGTCGGCACGATGGCCTTCTCGACCACAACCGAAGATCAGGATGTCCAGGTGACGACGCTTGGCGTTCGCGGTGCCATCCCGTTCACGATGGGCGAAACCAAGGTTGCGCTCAAGGGTGATGTGGCTTGGAACCACTTCTTCGGCGACACGGAAGCCGAAGCTTCGATGGCCCTCGCCGGCTCCGGCGTGGCCCACCTGAAGGGCGGCGAACTCGGCGACATGGCCTCCGTCGGTCTCGGTGTTGAAGCTCAGGTCGGCAAGATGACGACCATGGGTCTCTCCTACACGGGTGCCTATGACGGCGACATCACGTCGCACGGCATCTCCGCCAATGTCCGCTTCAACTTCTAATGTGAAGCAGAGGACGTGACCCGATTGGTCGTCGGGTCACACGGTACCGACCGTCCTCGCAGTCGGTCGGTACCTTTCTCAAGCGTCTTTCCATGAGGATGCTTGAGAAAGCAGTTGGTCCTGCTGGGTTGCTTTAAGCAACCGCTTGCCCTGTTGGCTTCTCGCCGACGGGGCATTTTCTTGAGTTGGCAACCGTCCAATGGCGGTTTTTCGGATTCAACCAACCGTTTTGGCAATTTTTGCCAAAACGGCCGCAGTTCCTGCCTGTTCGATTTGGAGAATGAGGGTTGGGCTTGGGAGAAGGCTCTTTCTTCGAAAGAGGCGCAATCTCAATTGATCGTCTTCCGAGAATGGGGCCTGGCCTTTGGAGTCGGGACAAGCGGTCGCTTTCCTCTCTCAAGCCTCATTCCTTGCATGGTGGTGCGATTCTTGAAAACACCCTCTGTAGGATAAGAAACCCCCTCAGCTACAGCTGAAAGGTTTAAGCAAAACCTCCTTTCGAAAGGGCAAAACATGAACAAGAGTTTTAAGGTTGTGTTCAACAAGGCACGAGGTGCCTTGATGGTCGTCAATGAAGTGACGTCTTCCGTGCAGGCCAAGGGCACGAAGACGGTGATCGCGACCGCCGTGGCGCTTGTGGCCGGTGCCGCCGTGGCCGCTCCGGAAATCTCCACGACGCCTGACGTTGACACGACCGTCTCCGAATGGGGCGAAGTGCCGGCAGAAGGCGTCATCACGACCGACAAGAAGATCGACTGGGCCGACGTCAAGGCTGATGGTCAGTACCACTACAAGAATAACGCCGGCCAGAGCGCCTTCACGACCCTCACCAAGGAAAAGGGCGAATTCGCTGGCAAGCTTTGGGTATCCGCCTCTGGCAAGGATGCAGACGCCACCGGTCTTGAAGTCAAGGGCGAAGGCGTTGAACTCACCAACAAGGGCGAGATCTACGTCACGACCGACAAGGATGGCGTCGAGTGGAAAAATGAAGCGGACAATGCCAAGGCCGTGAATGCAGGCAAGATTGTCGTCAAGAACGCCTACGGCATGCGCGTTGGCCGCAACGCTCCGGCTACGATTGAAAACGCCGGCACGATCATTGTGGAAGAGCAGGGCGTCGGCATGGAACTCGGCGGCGGTGCTAAGTCCGTGGGTTCCGTTGCGACCAACAACGGCTCCATCATCGTGGGCGACATTGCCGAAGGCAAGTACGGTCACGGCGTTCTCATCAAGGATGCGAAGGACGTCGTCCTCAACAACAACGGTCTGATCCAGGCGGGCGAAGGCGCTACGGCCATTGACGTCCAGCTCGAAGGCGAAACTTCCGCCACGATCAACCTTGGTGAGACGTCCCAGATCGACGGTCTGATCAAGATCGGCGAGGGCACGAAGGTTGCTCTCAACGCCAAGGGCATGACCGGCAAGCTCAAGGTTCAGGCCGCTGACGGCACGACGACCTTCAACGTTGCCTAGGGCTCGACCGTTGAACTCGTGGACGGACAGAAGAGCGTCTACGAAAAGGTCAATGTCGAGAAGGGCACGCTCACTGCTTCCATTCAGAAGGCCGACAACCACATGAAGGATGTCGTCGTGGGTGAAAAGGGTGTCTTCAACATCACGAAGCTCAATTCCGGCGGTAACCAGGATGATCTCGCCGCGAAGCCCCATGACACGCTGCTTCTCTCTGCCATGGATGTTACCCTCAATGGCGGTGATCTTCAGGTGGCAGGCCAGACCTACGAAGGCAAGGTCAAGATTGGCGTGAGCAAGGTCGCCAGTCAATTGACTGTCAATAAGGGTGCTTACCGCTTTGATGATGTGAGCTTTGGCTCCAGCTTCAAGGAACCCAACAAAAAGCGTTCTGTTCTTGAAGTCGCCGCCGGCGGCACGCTGTCGGTCGGCACGCTCGACTTTTCCAACGGCGACGTGCAGATCGGCGGCCAGCTGAACGCCGACAAGCTTGTCTGGGAAGACAAGCAGTACGGCAACGAAACGACGCATGTGTCCGGGCCTGAAGGCACGATCACCGTCAATGCCGAAGGTGTTCTCACCACCGTTGCCAAGGACAACCTCGCCAAGCAGGATGAGGCCGGCAAGTGGACGACCACCGAAGTCGTCGAGCACATCACCAACAACGGCACGCTTGAAATCACCGACGCCTTCTCCGCAAAGGCTTCTGATGTCAAGGACTACCTTGCCAAGGCTGAAAGCGCCTTTGGTGGCGAAGTGGTCTTCAAGAACGTGACCCTTACCGACGAAAAGGTTGAATGGGCACCGGAACTCGGCATGATCACGCTCAACACGACCGTGGCTCTGCCGGAAGCCGATGATCAGGGTGTTGCTTCCGCCCAGCTCGACGGCAATGATGTCGGCGTTGCCGCGCTCGAAGTGGCCGAAGGCACGAAGTCCGTCAAGGTTGAAGGCACCGGTTCTCTCACCGTTCGCGGCGAGGCGGCTTCGGGCAATGTCTTTGAGGGCGTTTCCGCTCTCGAAACGGCTGAAGTCAGCAATCTCGTGCTCGGCTACGAAGATGCCGACACGGGCGTTGTGAACGCCAAGACGCTCAAGGCGGGGGCGCTTGATGTCATCGGCAGCTTCACGGCTCAGAACGTTGAAGTCGGCTCCGTCTACGTTGACGGCGCACTTGCCCTCAACAGCCTGACGGTTACGGGTGAGGCCAAGATCGAAAACGGCACGCTCAACCTTCTTGGCGTAACGGAAAAAGATGCCAAGGACATCGCCGGCAAGGTCACCGTGACCGGCGCGGGTCTCCTCACTACGAACAAGGCTGCGGCTGATGCCTACATTGCCAAGCTCGAAGATGAAGAGCAGCCTGCCGTCTTCTACGTTGATCGCGGCGTGAAGCTCGCCGACAGCGCTGAAATCGTCATCGGCAGTGTTGCCACCCAGAAGATTGCGCTTCTCGCAAGCGGTGAGGGTGATGCTGATTCCTCCGCCAACAATGCGACCGTCAAGTTCGTGAACGGCGGCTACGGCCTCGTTGACGTGACGAAGTTCCTCGACACGGAAGAAGCCGTCTTCGGTGAGAACGCCGACGTCGTCGTTGAAAACGGTGCCGCGATTGACCTCGTCAATGTGACGAAGACCGGTGAAGTGAAGCTCGGCGCTTCGGTCAACGTTGCCGAAGGCGGTGAAATCGACACCGACAGCCTCTATCTCGGCGCTCAGGCCGGCGACAAGGGCGTGGTTGCCATCAACTATCGCGACGGCGTTGCCGCTGACGATAAGGTTGATGCCCGCCTGAAGGATCTCTTCACGAAGGGTGCTTCCGAGAAGGAAGTCGCCATTCTGAATGCCCTCGACAACGAGCTCTATCTTGATCCCGAAACGGATACGCTCAATGCGCTTGAACAGGCTACGGGCGGCAACGCCACCGCTGGCGTGCTCAATGTCGCCTATGACGCCAACGCTCAGGTGACCGACGCCATCGTTCGCCACCAGCTCTCCGCCCATGCCGGCATGGGCGTGTGGGCCGATGTCTTCTACGCCAAGAACGAAGCCAAGAAGCTCTACGGCGACTTCGGTTACTCCGCCGACATCTATGGCGGCGTGCTCGGCTTTGACTACACGGCTGCTTGTGGCGGCACGCTCGGCGCTGCGTTGACGGTCGGTACGGCTGATGCCGACAGCGAAGGCGGCGTTCTGTCGAACTCTCTGAGCTCCGACTTCGTGGGCTTCTCCGTCTACGCCTCGAAGGACTTCTCGGGCCTCAACGTCAAGGCTGACCTCGGCTACATCGACTTTAGCAACGACTTCTCGGGTCTCGGTGATGCGTCCGACGCTTCCACGATCACGTTCGGTGTTCGCGGCGACTTCACGGCCTACCAGAACGGCGCCTTCTCCGTCGTTCCGCACATGGGTCTTCGCTACACGCGCATCGACACCGATGCCGTGGCCTTCAACGACGAACAGAACATGAACGTCCTTGAAGCCCCGATCGGCGTCAAGTTCGCGGGCACGTTCGAGACCGCCGGCTGGAAGGTCGTGCCGTCCTACGACTTCACGATTGTTCCGCAGTTGGGCGACAAGGATGTTGAAGCCTTCGGCACCGCCGGCGACGTCACCATCCTCTCGGGCGGCCTTTACAACAACGTGATCGGCGTTGAAGCCGTCAACGGCAACCTGTCCTTTGGTCTCAATGCGTCCTACGGCTTCGGTCCGGACGATCGCGCCAACACGCAGGTGAACGCCAACATCCGCTACAACTTCTAAGCGGTTTTCGTTGGAGGTTTGACCCTTGGCAGGAAGGATGAATCTTCTTCCCTGCCGAGGGCAAAACAAGAAGGGGGATTTTGCTCAACGGCGAAATCCCCCTTTTTCTCGATCCGGTCAAAACTCAATTGGCCGGTTTCTCTTCCGGTTCGATGGGCTCAACGCCGTGCTCGGTCAATCGAACCTTCTTCCATTGCTCAACTTCCTCGACCTTCAAGGCTTGCGCTGCGCTGACGAACTCCTCAACCGAGACAACGCGCCAGATGCCCTCGACGAGATCGAGCGCTTCGCGAACAAGATCGAGATTGCGCTGGCCGTTTTCGGTCAACTCCGGCTCCTTGGCAAGGAGATGCATGGCTTCGCGGAGTCGGGCGGCAATGGCTTCCCCGTTTTCGACATGCTTGCAAAGCGATTCGCCAAAGCGCAGAACGGAATAGAGCTCGCAGCGATCCTGCCAATTGTCGGAACCCATGTACATGCGCAAAAGCGCCGCGTCGTGTTTCTGCTTCAACTTCTGGATGCGGGATTCCGGGACTTCCAGCTTGTGCATCAGGCCGACGGGAATGCGTCCCGTCGTCGGGCGATATTTCTTGTTCTTGCGGGTAGATTTGGACTTCGGCATGGCTTTGTCGTTTCGGAAGTCTTGGCGCTACTCATTTCGGGAGACACTTGAAGCTCCCCTGTCTGAAGACAGAGGATTCACTTTGACCATCAGACAGCTCTTTCAGGGGGCAAAGCCGCCTGAACGTCACCGTCCGTACAAAGTGTGTGCGGCAGACCTCTTTCCCGTTCCGCCTTGCTCCCGCAATTCGGCTTCGTGAGCCCCGAAGTGTCTTTCGATACTTCAGGGTCGCTACAAGGTTCATGACGACACAGACCGCTGCCGCTCAACAGTGCTTCCGCAGTCG
>ENA-UPWO01000925-UPWO01000925.1-human-gut-metagenome-genome-assembly--contig:-NODE-925-length-14706-cov-10.370770_pt1 | contig 14706 bp, 8 predicted proteins | sample MGYA00250056_ERZ773388 | MGnify/ENA primary metagenome ERZ773388 (study PRJEB29103, sample SAMN06112004) | human gut metagenome | biome: human gut; feature: ankylosing spondylitis patient; material...
AAACCAGAAATTCCCGGGTGCGTCAACTTTGAAATATGCAGCAGGTTTACAATTTGGAAAAATCCGCCTGTCAGGCCGGGTTTCGGGCAGACGGCAGCGGTGCCCCGGGGGCGGAAACCGGGAGAAACTGCCGGAATATTTGTCAAATATGCGTGAAATGAAATTTGGACGCTTGTTTAATTTCCCGAAATGCGATACACTACCTTATAATAGACACTTCTGCGGGAGGGGGATCTTGCCCCCCGCACCGCACAGCGAGGAGGAAAAGCATGATCTGGAAAAAGAAGAACGCGGCCATGCAGGGGGACGGCCCCTCGGCAGCGGCTGCAAACGATAAGACCGCCGGGAAGCTTGCCGGGGCCAAAGCATTTGCCCGGAAGAACTGGAAATGGCTGCTCCCGGCGGCGGTGGTCGTCCTTGCAGGAGGGGTGTTCCTGCTCAAGCCCGCCAAGGACAAGCAGGCCAATGTGGACACCAGCTATGTGGAAACGGCGCCTGAGGAGCGGGATGTCTCCAACTCCCTCAGCGGCACCGGCACCCTGAACCCGGCCAATACTTACACCGTGAAATCTCTGGTGGACGGCAAAGTGCTCACCGCTGATTTTGAAGAGGGCGACACCGTGGAAGAGGGCACGATCCTCTACACCATCGACAGCTCCGACATGGCCAGCAGCGTGGAGAAAGCCCAGCTTTCTCTCGAGCAGGCCCAGAGCAGCTACGACGACGCCGTGGATGCCCAGTACATCCACAGCTCTGTCCGTGGCACAGTCTCTTCCCTGAAGGTCAAGGCGGGCGACGTCATCTCTGCCGGGCAGGAAGTGGCCGTCGTCCGCGATGATTCCACCCTGCTGCTGACCCTCGACTTCCCCGCCGCCGACGCCATCACTTATTTTGTCGGCCAGAGCGTGGATGTAATCATCGACGGCACCTTTGAGACGACCACCGGCACCATCCAGTCCATCTCCGGTGCCGACAGCCTTTCCAGCGGCAACCTCGCCGTCCGCTCGGTGGTCATCGCCGTGTCGAACCCCGGCCCCCTGAACACCACCATGTCCGGCACGGCCTCCATCAATGGCGTCAGCGCCATGAGCTCGGCACACTTCACCTGCCAGTATGAGCAGATCATCACTGCCGCTGCCAGCGGCACTGTGGCCGCCCTCTGCGTGAGGGAAGGCAGCACTGTCGGCGTGGACACCGCCCTCGTCCAGCTTTCCAGCTCTTCCCTCACCCTTGACGACACCCAGCGCTCTATGGAGGACTATACCATCACCTCCCCCATCAGCGGCACCATCATCGCAAAAGATGTCAAGGTCGGCGACACCGTAGGCAGCAGCTCTTCCACCACCGAGACCATGTGCATCATCTACGATTTGAGCTACCTCGAGATGACGCTGGACGTCGATGAGCTGGACATTCTCGACATTCAGGTGGGCCAGAAGGCCAAGATCACCGCCGACGCCATCAGCGACCGCACCTTTGAGGGCGTCGTCACCAGCATCTCCTCCGCCGGCACCACCAGCGGCGGCACCACCACCTACCCCGTCACCATCCGCATCGACGACACCGGCAGCCTCATGCCCGGCATGAATGCCACTGCCGTCATCGACATTGCCAGCGCCGAAGATGCCCTTTCGGTCCCCAACGCAGCCATCGTCCGGGGCAGCTACGTCCTCGTCACCGAGTCTTCCCCCTCTGCCGCCAACGCTGTTTCCAGCATGAAGGTCCCCGACGGCTATGTCTACGTCAAGGTGACCACCGGCGTCAGCGACGACGACTACATTGCCGTCACCAGCGGCCTCGAGGAGGGCGACACCATCGCCTACGCCGCCGACGCAGCCACCAGATCCAGCAGCGATGACCAGAACGGCTTCCCGGGCGGCAGGATGCCCGGAGGCGGTGGTCCCGGAGGCGGCGGAGCGCCGGGAGGTGGCTTCTGATGAGCGCACTCATTGAGTTCGACTCCGTCTGCAAATATTACCAGATGGGCGACACCCTCGTGAAAGCCGCCGACCACGTCTCTTTCCAAATCAACAAGGGCGAGTTCGTGGCCATCGTCGGCCAGTCCGGTTCTGGTAAATCCACTTGTATGAACATCATCGGCTGTCTGGACGTGCCTACCGAAGGCACTTATCTGCTGGACGGCAAGGATGTCGGCAAGATGAGCCGACGCGAGCTGGCACACATCCGGAACGAGAAGCTGGGCTTTATCTTCCAGCAGTACAACCTGCTGCCGAAGCTGACCCTTTTGGAGAACGTGGAAGTTCCCCTTGTGTATGCGGGCATCCCCGCCGCACAGCGCCACGCGACGGCAAAGGCTGCCCTTGAGCGGGTGGGTCTGGGCAATAAGCTCAAAAACCTGCCCAACCAGCTTTCCGGCGGTCAGCAGCAGCGTGTGTCCATTGCCCGTGCGCTGGCCCGCGGCCCGGCGGTCATCCTGGCCGACGAGCCGACCGGTGCATTGGACTCCCACACCAGCCGCGAAGTTCTGGGAATGCTGCAGGATCTGCACAAGCAGGGCAATACGGTCGTCCTCATCACCCACGACAACTCCATTGCTGTGCAGGCCGAGCGCATCATCCGCCTCGAAGATGGCCGCGTCGTCTACGACGGCGACGCCCACGCACCCGAGGCAGTCGTTCAGCCGAACTTCATGATGGCAGAGCCGAAAGCCGGAGAGGAGGGGACGCAGGCATGATAAAGGAGACCTTCAAACAGGCCGTCCAGAACGTCTTGAGCAACAAAGTCCGCACCTTCCTCACCATGCTGGGCATCATCATCGGCGTCATGGCCGTCATCGTCATCGTCGGTCTCGGCAACGGCATGACCAACATGATGCAGGACTTCTACTCCGACATGGGCAGCGATATTCTGGCCGTCAACGTCATGACCGCCAGCACCCGCACGGTGGAGGTCAGCGATGTGTATAACATCATCAACCAGAAGCCCGAGTATTATAAGGGTCTTTCGCCTATTGCCAGTGCCGGCGGCGACACGCTGCGGGTGGCGGGCGAGAAGTACCGCCGCACCGGCATCAGCGGCGTCAACGAAGATTACACGACCATCAACAACTACAAGGTGGCCAAGGGCCGCGGCATCCAGTACACCGATTTGATAGACAACAAGAATATCTGTGTCATCGGCGACTATGTGGACCGCAGGATCTTCGGCGGCAACGGTCTCGGCAGCACCCTCAAGGTAGGCGCCAGCGAGTACCGCATCGTGGGCGTGCTGGAAGGCCGCTCCAAACCCGCCTCTCAGTACGAGGGCGGCAACGACGACATTGTTCTCGTTCCCTATACCACCCTGATGAGCGTCAACAACACCAGCAGTGTCAGCCAGTACTATGTGGTCCTGCAGGACGCGGACCACTCGGATGAGGCACAGGAGTTTTTGCAGTCGCGGCTCAAGAAGCTGGTCAGCAAGGACGACTATGTCTACGTCATGAGCCTGAGCGCAGCCATGAAGCAGATGTCCTCCATGATCAACGTCATGGTGGGCGTCCTGACGGCCATTGCAGGCATCTCGCTGCTGGTCGGCGGCATCGGCATCATGAACATCATGCTGGTGTCCGTCACCGAACGCACCCGTGAGATCGGTATCCGCAAGGCACTGGGCGCACAGGAGAGCACCATCCTGACCCAGTTCGTCGTGGAGGCCGGCGTCACGTCGGCGCTGGGCGGCTGCCTCGGCATCGTGCTGGGCTACGTCGTGTCGGCCATTATCAACCAGATCCTTCCGTATATCCTGACGGATATTACCCTGAATGTCACCCCCTCGGCGGACGCAGCAGCCATCGCCGTGGGCATCTCCTGCGGCATCGGTGTCCTGTTCGGCTTCCTGCCGGCCCGCCGTGCCGCCAGCCTGAACCCCATCGAAGCGCTCAGATATGATTAAGGAGTTTACCATGAAAAAACGATTCCTCGCATTCCTGCTGGCTGTCTGCGTGGCTGTTTCCATGCTGGTGCTGCCCGCTTCTGCGGTCGGCTCCAACGCGGCAGTCCAGACGGCGACGGCACTGGGCGGTCTGACCGCCGAGCAGGCCGGTTCTCTGGGTGCGCCCCTCACTCGTGGGCAGGCGGCCCGCCTCCTCACCGCATTCTCTGCTTACCGCGATACCACCACGGCACAGGGCCGCACCGGCCGCCTCTACAGCGATGTAGACAGCGACTCTCCCTATGCGGTCTACATCCGCACTGCCGTCCAGAACGGCTGGATGACCGGCTACTCCGACGGCAGCTTCCGCCCGGACAACACCGTCACGCTGGAAGAAGCCTGCACCATGGCGCTGCGCCTGCTGGGCTATGATGTGGCAAAGCTGGGCGGTACCTTCCCCACAGCTCAGCTCAGCAAGGCCAGCGCACTGGGCCTGCGCAATGAGATCAATGCCCGTCAGGGCGAGACTCTGACCCTCGAGCAGGGTACCATGCTCTTCTACAACGCCCTCACCGCTATGAACGGCAGCGGTCAGGTCTACGCTTCCACCCTGGGCTTTGCCGTGAGCAACGGCCAGGTGGACATCTCTTCTGTCCTGCTGGACAACGTCAAGGGTCCCTTCGTGGCAGATGCTTCCACCGTCCTGCCTTTCGCCCCGGCGGCCATCTACCGCAACGACGAAGTCACCACCTCTGCGGCCCTCTCTCCCTATGATGTCTACTATTATAACGAGAGCGCCCGCACCGTCTGGATCTACAACAAGCGCGCCGCAGGCCGCGTGACGGCTGTCTCGCCCTCGGCCAGCGCTCCGACCTCTGTGACCGTGGCCGGCGTCACCTACACCATCGCTTCGCCCTCTGTGGCCTACCAGCTGTCTTCTCTGTCCGGCGGCGGCGTGGGTCAGGTGGTCACTCTGCTGCTGGGCATGAACGATGCAGCTGTCTCCGTCCTCACCGGCGACGCGGCAGACGCTGTGTTCTACGGCGTGGTCCAGTCCTCATCCCGCACCCTCGTGGAGACGAACAGCGCTGAGGTGCAGCAGGCTGTCTCGGTCATGTGTACCGACGGCACCGCCCGCACCGTCAATGTGGACAATAAGCTCAATTTCCCGGCCGGCAAGCTGGTGGAGATCAGCGTGGACGGTGACGGCGAAAGCGTCCAGTCCATCTCGCCCCGCTCGACCAGCGGCACCGTCAGCGCCGACGGCACCGCGCTGGGCGACACCCCGTTTGCAGACAACGTGCAGATCATTGATACGACGTCGGAGGGTGTGGCTGGGGCAGTTCGCCCCAGCCGCCTATCGGGGGTAACTCTGAGCGAAAGCGACATCCGCTACTACACCACCAATTCTGCGGGCCAGATCGACCGGGTCATCCTCGACGATGTGACCGGTGACCTGTGGGAGTACGCTGCGCTGGATTCTGTCCGCCGCCTGACGGACGAAGCCGCCAAGAAGATCGACAAAAAGATCAGCGACAAGGCACAGGACGCCGCAAGAGAGGCCGCAGGCCTCCCCGCTGCGACCACCACCAAGGTAGACAAGACCGATGAGGAGACCTTCCAGGATGTGAAGAACATCCTTGTTCCCAGCACCAGCGATGTGCTCTACGGCCTCATCGACGGCAGTGTCGTCAGCTCTACCTGGAACACCCTTACCGGCAAGACGGACCAGCTGTTCAGCTATGTGCTCCGCCGCACCGGCGACAGCGTGGGCGGTACGCTGGGCGACTTCCTCAACTATCTGGGCGAGGGTGCGACCTACGTCTGCTACTCCGGCGGCAAGCAGGTGGCCTACAGCACCGCCACCAAGTACCCCGTTATCGCAGGCGGCATCGCCATCGGCCGTTCTGCTGACGGCAAGGCCATCAACCGGATGCTCCAGCTCTCGCCGGTAGTCATCGATAAGCTGGGCGCAGCTTCGGTCATGAGCGGCGACAAGCGCTATGAGACCGCCGACGATATGCAGGTGTATCTGTGGTCGAACGGCCAGTATTTCGCCACCTCGCTGCCCAAGATCAACACCGAGGATTATAAGCTCATCGGCTGGTACGACAACTTCGGCTGCTCCGGCGGAAAGAAGATCCGTATCCTTGTGGCCGTCAAGACGAACTGAGCCTGAAATTTCCAATCACAGAACAGCAGCCTCGCAGCAGATGAAGCGGGGCTGCTGTTTTATTCTCCCATTTGCCACACGCCCTATTTCGTGTTACAATGAAAACCAGAGAAATAGCGGAAAAAGGAGGTGCGGCAATGATACGCATTGCTCTGGTCGAGGACGAGGCAGAGGTGCGGGCGCAGCTTCAGGGCTATGTGCAGCGGCACACCCGGCAGTACGGCACCGAGTTCGCGGTGACGGAGTTCGCCGACGGCATGGAGCTGCTGGATGATTACCGCCCGGTGTACGACATCCTGTTTCTGGACGTGGAGATGAAGCATCTGGACGGCATGGAGACGGCCCGGCGGGTGCGGGAGCTGGACAAGGACGTCATCATCGTTTTTATCACGAATATGGCGCAGTATGCCATCGGCGGGTACGCCGTGGGCGCGCTGGACTATGTGCTCAAGCCGGTGCCTTATTTTGCGTTTTCGCAGCAGCTGCGCAAGGCCGAAGAACAGCTGCGCCGCCGCGCACGGCATTATCTGGCCCTGCCGGTGGAGGGCGGGATGCGGCGGCTGGATTCGTCCCTCATCTATTATCTGGAAAGCGAGGGACACCGCGTCCATTTTTATACCGAAGAGGGCGATTTCGTGGCGGCAGGCACCCTGAAAGCCTTTGAGGAAAAGCTGGCCGAGCGGCCCTTTGCCCGCTGCAACAGCGGCTACCTTGTCAATCTGGCACAGGTGAAGAGCGTGCAGCAGGGGATGGTGCAGGTGGGACCCTACGAATTGCAGGTCAGCCGCCCCCGGCGGAAAGCCTTCCTCGCGGCGCTGGCCGACCACATCGGGGGTGAGGGTGCATGACGGCACTGCCCAGCATCCCGCGCCTGTATACGGCGCTGGCCGAGTGTCTGGCCGTGGGCATCTACGCCCTGCCGCTGGGCATCCGCTTCGGCAAAACGGCCACCATCGCTGCCAGTGCGGCATGGGCGCTGGCCCTGAGTGCTTTTTTGCAGGCCACGGGCAGCGTTCCGCTGGCGTGGTGGATCCCCTGCATGGCGGCAGCTGTGGGGATACAGTATTTATACCTCTGGGTCACCCGCACCATCTCCCTGCTGGAAGCGGGCTATGTCTGCGCCCGGGCCTTCGTTCTGGCAGAGCTGGCGGCCAGCGCCGAGTGGCAGCTGCACTGCTTCCTCTGGCCTCAGCGCAGCGGGGCCGACGGCCTGTCACTGCTGCTTCTGGTGGTGGTCTATGGCGGCGTTTTCGGCTGCATCTGGGTGCTGGAGCATAAGCACAAAAGTCCCAAGGGCCATATCGTCATCAGCGGAAAAGCGGGCCTCGTGGCCGTCGTCATGGCGGCGATGGTCTTCGCGGTGAGCAACCTGCTGTTCTTGGGCGACCGCGAGGCGGACATGAGCGTCTACTACATCCGCACGCTGGTGGACATCTGCGGCGTGCTCATCCTGACGGTCCAGCACGAACAGCTGCGGGAGGCGGCGCTCCACAGCGAGCTTGCCGCCATGGACGAGGTGCTCCACCGCCAGTACGAGCAGTACAAGCGGAGCAAGGAGGGCATCCGGCTCATCAACAGCCGCTATCACGAGCTGAAGATCCAGATCGCGGACATCCGCGCCGAGCGCGACCGGGCCAAGCAGGACGCGGCTCTGGCCCGGATGGAGAGCGGCATCCGGCAGTATGAGGCCGAGAACAAGACTGGCAACCCGGTATTGGATACCCTATTGACCGCCAAAAGCATGGACTGCCAGCAGCGCGGCATCAACATGACCAGCGTGGCCGACGGCAGCCAACTGGGCTTTTTGAGCACGCGGGAGCTGTGTACCCTCGTGGGTGCGCCGCTGGACAACGCCATCGAGAGCGTGCTGGCCGAGCCTGACCCTGAAAAGCGTCTGCTGCGGGTGGCCATCTATAACCAGAGCGGCTGCGTGATGCTCCGCTTCGAGAACTACTGCGCCCAGCCCGTGGAGATGGGCGCGGACGGTCTGCCCGTCCACAACGCCCACGGCGGCTACGACCTGCAGGGTGTGCAGGCGGCCGCCCAGCACCACGACGGCACCATGACTCTTCATTGGGCCGACGGCTGGTTCACCCTGCGGATCCTGCTGCCTGTCCCATCGTGAGAAACGTCTCTGTCATCGCACAGCGATGACAGAGACGTTTTGTTATTCTGCACAATAAAACCGCTCTCGAAATTGTGGATTAGCACAATAAAATTTGAAACCAAATTGAAACTTCTGCAAAATATGCCTCCAAAATGACAGATTGTGAAGATGTTTATGAATTTTCTTTGAATCCATTTATAATAGTGGCAATGCTCCGGGAGCTGTACCCGGAAAATATGGATTCAGAATAAGGAGGAAGAAAATTATGTTGTCCATCAATATGGATGATGTAATGCAGGTAGTTTCGAACATTCAGAACTATCTGATTGCATTCGGCGTCGTCCTCGTACTCGCGCTCCTCGTGATGTTCGCGGTGCGGAAGATGCCCAAAGCGAAAAAGAAGATGATTCGTGCGCAGTCCGGCCTCGCCATTCTGCTGGCGCTGGCGATTGTCGTCAACCTCATCTGCACCGGCCCCATGTCCACCATGCTGGACCTGGTCTCCGGCGAAGGTTCCATCAGTGAGGAGACTTCCGCAGAGGCCACCGAGCTGGTCAATGAGATCACGCAGGAGGGCATCGTTCTGGCTCAGAACGATGACAACATCCTGCCTGTGGCTTCCGGCTCCAAGCTGAACGTCTTCGGCTGGGCTTCCACCAGTCCCTGCTACGGCGGCACGGGTTCCGGTGCTCTGAACGACGCTTACCCTGTCACCGACCTGCTCACCGGTCTGCATGATGCAGGCATCGAGACCAACGACGAGCTGAGCAAGTTCTACACCGATTACTGCTCCACCCGCCCCAGCGTCGGCATGGCACAGCAGGACTGGACCCTGCCCGAGCCGAATGTCAGCCTGTACACCGACGAGATGATGGCAAACGCCAAGGCATATTCTGACACCGCTATGGTCGTCATCACCCGCGTCGGCGGCGAGGGCGCAGACCTTCCCACCGATATGTCTGCTGTCGTGGACGGCAGCTGGGTCCGCCGTGTGGCAGATTACCGTGGTTCTCAGCGCGGCGCCGGCTACTACAACGGCACTTACGATGACACCCTGAACGAGGGCAATGACTGGGATAAGGGCGACCACTTCCTGCAGCTGTCCAACCGCGAGGAAGAGCTCATCGACCTCGTCACTTCCAACTTCGACAACGTCATCGTCGTTTACAACGGCGCAAACGCTTTCGAGATGGACTGGGTCAAGAACTACCCCCAGATCAAGGGCGTCCTGCTCTGCCCCGGCACCGGCCAGTCCGGCTTTGAGGGCTTTGGCCGCGTGGTCGCCGGTGAGGTCAACCCCTCCGGCCGTACCGCTGACACCTATGCTGCTGACCTGACCGCTTCTCCGTGGTGGAACAACTTCGGCGACTTCAAGTACACCAACGCTTCCGAGTTCAATTCCAACGCCAGTGGCTTTGACCCCGAAGGTACCACTCCCTCCTTCGTCAACTACGTTGAGGGCATCTATGTCGGCTACAAGTTCTATGAGACTGCCGCCGATGAGGGCCTCATCGACTATGACAAGGAAGTTGTCTATCCCTTTGGCTACGGCCTGAGCTACACCACCTTCACCCAGAAGATGAGCGACATCACCAGCGACGGCAGCAGCCTGAAGTTCTCTGTCACCGTCACCAATACCGGCTCTGCTGCCGGCAAGGATGTCGTGGAGATCTATAATGATCCTCCGTACACCAACGGCGGCATTGAGAAGGCTTCCGCAAACCTGCTGGACTTCGCCAAGACCAGCGAGCTTGCCCCCGGCGAGAGCGAGACCATCGACTTCACCATCCCGGTCGAGGATCTGGCTTCCTACGATTACAAGAACAACGGCTGCTATGTGCTGGAGGCTGGCGATTACATCATCAGCACCAACTCTGACTCCCACAATGTTCTGGATTCCAAGACCTACACTGTCGCCTCCGACATCGTTTACAACGAGTCCAACAAGCGCGAGAGCGACGAGGTCGTGGCGACCAACCAGTTCGATTTCGCCGAAGGCGAGATCACCTATCTGTCCCGTGCAGACGGTTTTGCAAACTACGACGAGGCCATTGCCGCTCCGGCTACCTATGAGATGAGCGATGAGGTCAAGGCTGGCTTCGAGAACTGCTTCACCTACACCGAGTCCGGCTACGAGAAGGACGAGGACCCCAACGCAGAGGACATCACCACCGGCGCAAAGAACGGCCTCAAGCTGGCTGACCTGCGCGGCGTGGACTACAACGATTCCAAGTGGGATGACCTGCTGGATGAGATGAGCATCGACGACCTGCAGCAGACCATCGGCTTCGGCGGCTACCAGACCGCAGCCGTGGACAGCATCGGCAAGGTGCGCACCAACGACTGTGACGGCCCTGCATCCATCAACAACAACTTCACCGGCGTCGGTTCTGTCGGTTTCCCGGCTGCTACCCTCATCGGTATGACCTGGAGCAAGGATCTGGCCCACGACTTCGGCGACAGCATCGGCAAGATGGCCAATGAGATGAACACTTCCGGCTGGTATGGCCCGGCTATGAACATCCACCGCACCGCATTCTCCGGCCGTAACTTTGAGTACTACTCTGAGGACGGTGTCCTGTCCGGTGCTATGGCCGCAAACGCCATCGCAGGCGCACAGGAGCACGGCGTCTACGCTTACATGAAGCACTTCGCCCTGAACGATCAGGAAGGCAACCGTAATTCTATGCTGGCTACCTGGTCCAACGAGCAGGCTATCCGCGAGATCTACCTCAAGCCCTTCGAGATGTCTGTCAAGGATGCTGACTGCCACGCTGTCATGTCTTCCTTCAACTACATCGGCAATCGCTGGGCTGGCGGCTGCTCTGAGCTGCTGCAGAACGTCCTGCGCGGCGAGTGGGGCTTCCTCGGCTTCGTCGAGACCGACTACTTCGGTGTCTACGGCTACATGACCGCCGATCAGGCTGTCCGCAACGGCGGCGACCTGATGCTCTGCACCACCGGCAACGATTACAACAATGTGACCGTTCTGACCAACAGCAGCAAGCAGGCAATGCGCACCTCTGCCAAGAACATCCTCTACACCGTGGTCAACAGCCGCGCTTATGAGGCTGAGAACCTGAACCCCGGCATGGCAAAGTGGAAGGTCATCATGATCGGCGCTGACGTCGTGGTCGCGCTGCTCATCGTTGGCTTGGAGTACACCGCCATCAAGAACTACAAGAAGCGCAAGGAAGAAGAGGAAGAAGTCTAAACCGGACCCTCTCTCCATGCAGCACCTGAACTGAACCAACGGCAAAGGCCCGCTGCACCAGACAGCGGGCCTTTGCCCTGCTCAGGATAAAATGAGGAAAATGCGATGAAGCATACCGACATCATCCAGAAACTGAACTTAGAGCAAAAATGCGCCCTGCTCTCGGGCGAGACTGTCTTTACCACCCGCGCTCTGCCGGGCAAGGGCATCCCGGCCATCACCCTTTCGGACGGCCCCAACGGTGTCCGCAAGCAGGCCGGTGCCGCCGACCATCTGGGCCTCAACCCCAGCGTTCCGGCAACCTGCTTTCCGACCTCTTCCGCCACTGCGTGCAGCTGGGATGAGAAGCTGGGCGAAGCCGTCGGCGAGGCACTGGGCGAGGAAGCCGCCGCACAGGAAGTGGCTGTCCTGCTCGGCCCCGGCCTGAACATCCAGCGCAGCCCCCTCTGCGGCCGCGACTTCGAGTATTTCTCGGAAGACCCCATCCTCGCGGGCAGGATGGCCGCTGCCTATGTGCGCGGCATCCAGAAAAACGGCATCGCTGCCTGCCCCAAACACTTTGCGGTCAACAGTCAGGAGCTGCGCCGCATGGCCAGCGACTCGGTGCTCGATGAGCGCACCCTGCGGGAGCTGTATCTGACCGGCTTCGAGATCGTGGTGAAAGAGGCAAAGCCCAAGACCATCATGACCTCCTACAACCTCATCAACGGCACCTACGCCAACGAGAATGCCCACCTGCTGCAGGACATTCTGCGGAAGGACTGGGGCTTCGACGGGGCCGTCGTCACCGACTGGGGCGGCTCCAATGACCACGCCCTCGGCGTGAAGAACGGCTCCACCCTCGAAATGCCCTGCCCCGGCGGCGACTCCATCCGGGAGCTGATGAAGGCTGTACAGGACGGCAAAATTTCTGAGGCCGACGTGGACGCCCGTCTCGACGAGATGCTGGAACTGGTGCTCTCCACCCACGCTGCGGTGGAAAAAGCGCCCCGCACCTTCGATGCTGCCGCGCACCATAAGCTTGCCCGCCGCGCGGCCGCAGAGAGCATCGTCCTGCTCAGGAACGAGGGCGGCATCCTGCCGCTCAAGCCCAATGAGAAGCTGGCCGTCATCGGCGACTTTGCCGAGACGCCCCGCTATCAGGGCGCAGGCTCCAGCGCCGTCAACGCCCTGCAGGTGGACACCCTGCTGGACAGCATCAAGGCCGACGACAGCGGCATCACCTTCGTGGGCTATGCCTCCGGTTTCGAGCGTCAGGGTGCAGCTGACGCCGAGAAGCTGGAAGAGGCTGTGGCCCTCGCAAAGAAGGCGGACACCGTTCTGCTCTGCCTCGGCCTCGATGAGCTGCGGGAGAGCGAAGGTCTTGACCGCTCTGACATGAAGCTGGCCGAGAACCAGCAGCAGCTTCTGGCCGCTGTGGCTGCCGTCAACCCGAACGTCGTCGTTCTGCTGAGCGCCGGTGCGCCGGTAGAGACGCCGTGGGTCGGCCAGTGCAGGGCGCTGGTCTACGGCGCACTGGGCGGACAGGCAGGCGCCGGCGCAGCCGCAGACATCCTCACCGGCAAGCTCTGCCCCTGCGGCAAGCTGTCCCAGACCTGGGCGCAGGCTCACGACGATACCCCCGCCAAGGCGAACTTCGGCGGCGAGGGCCGGAACGTGGAGTACCGCGAGGGCCTGTATGTGGGCTACCGGTACTATCAGACCGCCGGTGTGCCGGTGGCGTTCCCCTTCGGCTACGGCCTGAGCTACACCACCTTCGAGTACAGTGATCTGAAGGCAGACGAGAAGGGCGTGACCCTCACCGTCACCAACACCGGCAGCTGTGCCGGCGCCGAGATCGTCCAGCTCTACGTCGCAAAGCCGGACGCCAAAGTCTTCCGCCCGGCGCAGGAGCTGAAGGGCTTTGCAAAGGTCTTCCTCGCCCCCGGCGAGAGCAGGACGGTGAGCATCGCTCTGGACGACAAGGCGTTCCGCTACTGGAACGTCAAGACTGACCGCTGGGAAGTCGAAGGCGGAAGCTATCAGCTCCGCGTGGGTGCATCCAGCGCAGACATCCGCCTGACGGCGGAAGTCTCCGTCAAGGGGACCAACGCTCCCGACCCCTACGAGGGTCTCGACCTGCTCCACTACGTCTCCGGTCAGATCACCTATGTGACCGACGCCGAGTTCGAGGCTCTGCTGGGCCATCCGATCCCGGAGGATGTCGTCCGCATCGACCGGAACATGACGCTGGGCGAGATGGACCATGGCCGCAGTCCGCTGGGCTGGGTGGCACAGAAGGTGCTGCGCTGCCGTCTGGACAGCAGCTTTGCAAAAGGCACCCCCGACCTGAACACCGTGTTCCAGTATAATATGCCGCTGCGCGCGCTGGCCAAGATGACCAACGGCATGGTGAGCATGGGCATGGTGGACGGCCTCGTCTGGGAGCTGAAAGGCTTCTGGCTCGTGGGCATCCTTCGGGTCATCTATGAGTTCGTCAAGAATCTCATCCTGAACAGCCAGATGGAAAACCGGCTCAAAAACAGCTGAAAGGAATAAGGCCATGAATTTCTGGAATAACTTTGCCGCAAAGCATCCGGCCGCGGCCAAATGGGTGCGGGAGGGTGGACTGTTCGTCATCGTGTCCAACCTCATCACCGTGTTCAAATACCTGCTTCTGCAGTTCCTGCCCAAGGCATTTGCAAGCCTGCCGGTGGTGGACTTCGGCTGGCCGGGCATCGACATCACCCTGTTCGGCGAGACCTTCAAGTGGAACATCCTCGGCTATGACGCGGCCCACGGCGGCCTGCCCTACTTCTGCGCCTACATGGTGGCCATGGTCATCGGCGAGTGCATCAATTTCCCCATCCAGCGCAGCCTCGTCTTCCGCAGCAAGGGCAGCCTCGCCAAGCAGATCGGCTGGTATCTGCTGGCTTTCTGCCTCATCACCTGCATCGTCAACTCCATCAACTGCATCTGGGTGGCTGTGGCCGGTCTGCTGGTGCCTGATTTCATCTACAACATCGGCACCACGGTGCTCAACGGCGGCATCTCGATGGTCATCTTCTTCTTCGTGAACAAGATCATCTTCCCCGAAGGCGAAGCCGCAAAATAATCTGTCATCTTCTTTGTTTTCATCATTTTCTTCATCCGAACCAACAGGCCGTCCTCCGGAGGAGGACGGCCTGTTGGCATATTGAGCGGTTTTGGACGCTGCAAAGGACGAAATTTCGGTCATAGGGGAAGAATCTGCCCAGGGGTCTTGCACTTTGATGCTTTACTGTGATAAAATCATGCCATGCTTTTATCATAGAGGAAAAAGCACCAAAGGGGGAACGTGTATGAGTGAGATCTGTATCA
>ENA-UPWO01000946-UPWO01000946.1-human-gut-metagenome-genome-assembly--contig:-NODE-946-length-14445-cov-97.154649_pt1 | contig 14445 bp, 12 predicted proteins | sample MGYA00250056_ERZ773388 | MGnify/ENA primary metagenome ERZ773388 (study PRJEB29103, sample SAMN06112004) | human gut metagenome | biome: human gut; feature: ankylosing spondylitis patient; material...
TTTTCAAGCAGAAGACGGCATACGAGATAAAGGAATGTGACTGGAGTTCAGACGTGTGCTCTTCCGATCTTATGATATGATATTTGTCGAATAATCGGATTGACAAATATCATATCATATAGTACCATTGCTCTATAAAGAAATGAGTTTTTGTCGTGTACAGCCTTATGGCTCAATCGGGTTGCTTGTTTCTTTTTTTATATCCAAAATGTCATATAGATATAATTTTTTATCCTCTGAATGTCTAACAATCAATGATGTATGAAATACATTGTATCTCTCTATCTCCCCCACCTCATCATATACCGGCAATGCAAATCGTGAATCATATCGATACCAGCCAAATTTTGCATTTCTCCAATGCTTTGCTTCAGTATTCTCTCGAAAATGTTTCCCCACTGCAATCTCTATCAGCTCCGGAATTCCTTGTGCTGCATTGGCTTTTGCCTTCGCATTCGTTCCCTTTATACTATGTGTATATTTTGAACCACTATATTCATTCGGTAAATCTAATCCAATATACACTATATCCCCTGTAGAGGCTATGGTGTAAAAATCTCCAATATAGTTTTTAAGGTATTCCCTTACATCTTTCCAATTAATAGAACGTTTTCCCTTAAATATAATATCATTAATCACAACTATATTATTGCCATCAATATCTTGAATAACAGATACATTTCTCTTATTTTTTTTCGAGATATTATTTTCATTGATCTGATTGCATATTTCTACTAATTCAAAATATCTTAATAATCTTCTCTTCGTTTCATTATCTGCCATTCTACCGCTTCTCCAGCCGGTGAGTCAGGTTGCTTCCGGTGGAGAAATCGCCCGCGTCATGCTTTCTCTGAAGGCTATGATCAGCGGCGCCGTAAAACTGCCAACCATCATCTTCGATGAAATCGACACGGGAGTAAGCGGTAAGATTGCTGAAAAGATGGCGGAAATCATGACAGAGATGGGCAACCTGAACCGTCAGGTCATTTCCATCACCCACCTGCCTCAAATTGCTTCCATGGGAACCCATCATTACAAGGTTCTGAAAGAAGAAACCGAAGAGGGAACTCTTTCTCACATGAAGGAACTCAACGAGCAGCAGCGCATAGAAGAAATCGCCCAGATGCTCAGCGGAAGCGACATTACGCCTGCTGCCCTGGCAAATGCTAAGGAGTTGCTCAATAAACACAAGCAACACAAAATAAGATTATGAAAAAAATAAATATGATCATGATGGGACTGATGCTCGGAGCATCGTCCCTCTATGCCCAGCCGGGTTCGGTCCAGAAACTGGCTAAGAGCGTTTTCACCTTGACTACTTTCAATCAGAAAGGCGACATTATCGCCTCTACACAAGGTGTTTTTATCGACAACAAGGGAACGGCTATCAGCACCTTCAAGCCATTTGTCGGAGCTGTAAAGGCTAGCGTTGTTGACGCTTCCGGCAAATCGATTCCTGTTGAGGCTATCATGGGAGCCGACGAACTCTACGATGTGGCAAAATTCCGCATCAACGCCTCTACAGTTGCTGCCCCTATCGCAACCAAGGAATCGGCTGCTGGCGACAAGGTCTGGCTGGTTCCTTATTCTATCAAGAAGCCGGCTTACCAGCAGGAGGACATCAGCAGCGTAGAGAAGTTCAAAACTACGTACAACTATTACATCTTCTCGAATAGTGCTCCCGAAAATGCAGTAGGTTGTCCGTTTGCCAACAAGAACGGCCAGGTAATCGGTCTGATGCACAGCAATGGTCAGGTAACGGCCATCGACGCCAACTACGCCAAGCAGCTGAAGGTAACCGGTCTTTCTAGTCTTGACGCAGCTCTTCGCGAAACCACCATCCGTACAGCTCTTCCTGATACAGAGAACGAAGCGATGACGATGATGACTCTAAAGAAAGGCCAGACTACAGCTGAGGAGTATGCGAAATATAGCGATGAGTTTATCAGCAAATTCCCAACTTCAGCCTTCGGTTACAAGGAGAAAGCCACTTATCTGACGGATAAGGCTGAATATGATGCAGCTGCCAAACTGATGGAAGAAGGCATTAAGAAATCGGCTGCCAAGGATGAGGCTCATTCCAACTATGCCGACCTGATTTATCAGAAGATTATTTACAAGGGCGATTCTGTTTATAAAGACTGGACGCTCGACAAGGCAATAGCTGAGGCTCAGAAGGCATACGAAATCAAGGCTCAGCCTATTTACCGCCATCAGGAAGCGCAGATTAATTTTGTAAAGGGTGAGTATCAGAAAGCTTACGATACTTTCATGGATTTGACCAATACTTCACTTCTCAGCGGCGAACTCTATTTTGAGGCTGCCCAGGCTAAGAAGAATCTCAAGGCTCCAGCCAAGGAGATTGAGGTTTTGCTCGATAGTGCGGTAAGCGTTGGAAGCAAGACCGGAATGGTTGCGAATTATTATCTGGCACGTGGAGAATTTCTGAAGGAGCAGGGTGAATTCCGCCGTGCTATTCAGGATTATAATATGTACGATTCGATTGCCCGTCCTGTTTCGCCAGCCTTCTTCTACACCCGTTACCAATGCGAAACCAAGTTACGCATGTGGCAGCCAGCCCTGCTTGATATTGCCCGCACCTGTTACCTGGCTCCTAAAGAGCCTACATATTTTGCAGAATGGGCAAGTCTTGACTTGCGTGTAAAGCGTTATGATGAAGGAATCAGCGCAGCCATCCATTGTATAGAGTTGGCTCCTGAATATGCTGACGGCTACCTTCTCTTAGGTTTGCTCCAGAAGGAGAAAGGAAATAAGGAAGAGGCCATCAAGAACCTGAAGAAAGCCCAGGAACTCGGCGATTCCCGCGCTGGAGAATATCTCAAGAAAATGAAGTAATAATTTTAGTAATAAGTAAGAAAGTCCGTAGGCATTTTAACAGAACGCCTACGGACTTTCTTTTACATTTTAGTCATGTGGTAACCCAGCATTTTTAGCTCTACGGCTATTCCCATGAGGAACATCTGGTGAAGGGCGGCAACGAAACCACGGAAGGCTTCCTCGCTTCCAGGCTGCAGATTCAGATGAATCAGCTTACTGTAAGAGCGCGAAGCACATTCTGCCACTACATTCGTCACAGCCTTATGCGCTTCCTCATTCAGCAGCAGAACCTTTTCGCAGATGTAATCATCCATGTGGTCGAAATCTATTCTGTCACGAAGATATTCATAATGATTCTCTACCTTGCTGTAGAGTTCCCAATCCTCATCCCAATACTTGGCAAGCGCCATTCCTACATACATGATCCAACCCAATGAAACCGTAGGATATTTGGCAAACTCGCGAATCGCATCAGGCAGATAACTCTCGCCTACTTTCTGCCACAACTCTTCCAAATCCGGAGCTTCCGGCAAATGAGCATCTACCTTATCAATACCCAGCAGATATTGATAAAGATCTTCCTTGAAAATCGCTTCAAAATTCTTTTTCTCTTCCATTTATCTTTTCTTTTCTAATATTTTTTACAGAACTCTGCAAACCCTGATTCCTATTTGCACCGGATGTTTGTGCATGTAAGTATAAAGTGTCATCGGTTCATCAATCACCTTCTTGTGAATGCTGCTGGCATTGAGCAGATGCAATCCGTCTTTGTGCCAGGAAGCAATACCGATGTGGGTCGTGTCGAGCCCCTTCTTGTTGGTAATGATGGCGATAATGTCACCATCGTGAATAGCGTTGCGGAAAACTGCCGTGTTGACAATCTTGCCCTTCGGAACATAACGGTAACGCTTGCCGTTCACACTCTGTTCCAGTTTTCTGATTCCCGATTTCCATTCCGGATGAGCCTTAAGCATCTTATAGCTCGAAACATGCGTACTCATCCAGTTGATGTTCACGGTCTGAACAGCCGAGAAAGGAGGATTGGGCGCAATATTCTTCACGATTCCCTCGCGCTCGTTTGCATCCATCCAAATCGTGAAATAATGCTGGCGCTTCACATAGGAAATCTCTCCGCCCACATAACGCACATTTCGGAGATGTTCGCAGAAAGTCGAGAAAGAAGTCTCGTTCTTCTTGGCGCACAGGGTGAGCGCCGTAACCATCTCTACGTATGTGGTGCAGTCCAGCTCACGGGTGTTCACGATGAGCACCTCTTCCTTCGTCCGGTCCAGCGTGCCACCCACATAAGGAACGCCCGCCATCTGCTTGCCGAACCAGAGCATCCAACTGGCTGGTTTCTTCTTCATCGCCCTTGCCTGCTGCAGCAGTCCTACAATCCGCAGACTGTCCTGCCGCTGATAAGCCACATTCACCTTGGCTTCTCCCGGAACAGCCAGCACGCAAGCCAGCACGACAGCTGCCATTTTCGTAAATATTTTCATCTCTTCTCTTTTTATATGTTAATGATGACGTTTCCTGCCGAAGTTCACACCCACATAAATATTGAGTGAGCCAAACGAATTGTTGGTAGAAAACTGTTTTTTCTTATAGTTGTAGGAATGGATGATGGTGCTGGCGCCCGCGTACCAATGCGTGTTGTTCCACACAATACCGAAGCGGCCTATTCCATCCAGGTTCACATTCTTGAAACTGAAGTTGGTAATGTCCAGATGTTCCCTTTCATTATCCGATTTCGAGCTGTTGTAAGCCACACCTACCGAGAGTGAAGCGTTGAAGAGCCAGTTCTTGGCGAAAACCCAGTTGTAAGCATAGCCGCAGGTTACATTCACATCGCTGTATTTCACCTTGCTGAACATCAGCGAACTGTCTATCTTGGCTTCCGGAGTTCCCCCGTTTGTCTGATTTTTGTTCAGCCGTTCATCTACAAGATTGGTCAGTTTATCCCAGTCCACCTCCAGTTCATGCTCCGTGTAACCGATTCCCAGAAGCATGGAGCCGGCACTTCTCCGCTGCACCGTACTCTGCGAATAGGCGGCAGGATAAGAGAAGCGGCGATGGTTGAAGATGTAATAAAGATTGAATCCCTTGATGCTCGATTTGAAACCGTCGAAAGGAGCCTTGCGGATAGGGTCACAATCGATGTGCTCACCCAGATTCATCCGCAGAACATGATAGTCATTTCCCGTCTGTCGCCAGAACAGGTCTATTCCCAGCAGACTGCTGTAGAGGCTCAGGTCAAACTCCTTTTTATTAGTGTGGTTATTCCTGAAATTAATGTGCTTCAGGTCGAACGTATAACCCAGAAACACCCATCGCCAGCCCAGATAAGGCCCCAGGCGGTAAGAAGGATCAGGCGAGAAGGAAATGCTCTGTCCTTCGCTGTTTCTGAGCGTATATTCTTCGTAGGTATTGGTGTTCTGCAGCATCACCGTATAATTGTAATGCTGGTCTTCTATATAAGCCGAATCCGTACTGTTGAATTCTCTGAAGAACCGGGTGAACACATCTCCCACCTGATGGAAGAAGGTTTTGCGATGGCGCTCTTTCACGAGGCTGTCCTGGGAATTGGACATGAACATCGTCTTGTTGAAGAGCGTTCCCAGCATGGTAGAATCCACGGGCTCCCCTGCCCTTGCCGAAGTGCAGGCAAGAGAACAGATAAATCCTACTATACAGAAACATCTCTTCATAACTTACGTTCTAATCCAGATGATGATTTTGTAAAAAATCAGTTCTTCCACAAGACTCGGTCCAGCACCCAGTTAACAGCCGTAGCCGAAACGCTGGTGCAGTCGCATTTTCCTATTCCCTGCAGATGCTGAATCACACTCTTGATGAGCGGCAGCTGCACATAAGGCGGATTCGGAACCGTAATCAAGTTCTTTCCTTCGCTCGTAATCACTTCTATCGGCTGGTAAGTGAACACCGAGAATGAGAGCGAACCTTTCTCGCCAATCACCTCGATGCAGTCTTCCTTCGCACTCTCATGTCCCACGAAGCACCAGCTTCCGCTGCCCGGAATTCCGCTCTCAAAGAAGAAGCACGCCGAAAGTGTGTCTTCTGCCTGATAAAGATGCGCTCTGTTGGCAGGATAGCCGTGCGCACGGGTAATCACACCAAACAGATTCTGGAGCAAATCTATCTGATGAGGAGCCAGGTCGTAGAAATAGCCGCCGCCAGCAATATCCGGCTGCAGTCGCCAAGGCATTTCCTTGCCGCTCTTAAAGTCGAGATCGCGCGGAGGAACCGAGAAGCGTACCTGCACATTTACCACATTACCGATGGTTCCGCTCTCGATAATCTCCTTTACCTTCTGGAAGTAAGGAAGATAACGGCGATAGTAAGCTACGAAGCAGGGAACACCCGTCTGCTCGCTGATGCGGTTGATGCGGATGCAGTCGTTGTAGCTCGCTGCCAGCGGTTTCTCTATGTAGCAGGGTTTGCCCGCACGCATCGCCATGATGGCGAAGGTGGCGTGAGAAGAAGGTGGCGTGGCGATGTAAACAGCATTCACATCGGGATCTTCTATCAACTCCGATGCATCCGTGTACCATTTGCGCACATGATGGCGCTCAGCATAGCTGCGTGCCTTGTTCTCGCTTCGGCTCATCACAGCCACCACCTGCGAACCCTCCACTTCGTTGAAAGCCGGTCCGCTTTTCTTTTCGGTTACTTCTCCGCAGCCGATAAATCCCCAATTAATCTGTTTCATTCTCTGTTGGTTTATTCTCTCCCGAAAGATTATTCTCCGGCGAGCGATTTGTTGATTTCGTCAATATAGTCGAGCACCTCGTCGCGTCCCATCTTCTTTTCACTACTGGTAATGAAATAAGGTGGAAGTGCTTCCCAGCGGTCTTCCAGCGCATGCATCCATTTCTCCGCATTCATGCGAGCCTTGACCGGACCCAACTTGTCGGCCTTGGTAAAGACGATACAGAAAGGAACGCCGCTCTCGCCCAACCAGTCTACAAACTCGCGGTCTATCTTCTGCTGGTCGTGGCGCACGTCGATGAGCACAAAGACATTAGCCAACTGCTGGCGCTGCAGAATATAACTGCTTATCATTTGTTCCAGCTGCTTCTGTACGGTCTTCGAACGCTTGGCGAAACCATAGCCAGGAAGGTCAACCAGATACCATTCGTTGTTGATGATGAAGTGGTTGATAAGCAGCGTCTTACCCGGTGTGGCTGAAGTCTTAGCCAAACCCTTGTGGTTGCAGAGCATATTGATGAGGCTCGATTTTCCCACATTACTTCTGCCGATGAAAGCATATTCAGCCTTCGTGTCTTTCGGACACATGCTCACTCGTGGAGCCGATATTGTAAATTCTGATTTCTTAATTTCCATTCTTTCTATTTTCTTTATTATTTTTATTATTTTCAAGTTTCGCAAGTGAGCTCCACACGCCCTGAAAGGGCAGAAGCCCCTAGCCCAGGGCAACGCCCTGGGTAATTTCGGACGCAAACCTGTCGCCCTGAAAGGGCAAAAGCTTTCAAATACCGGGCAATAAACAAAGCTTTTGCCCTTACAGGGCGCCTTGTTGATTGCCATTATACCCAGGGCGTTGCCCTGGGCTAGGGGCTTCTGCCCTTTCAGGGCGAGAGGAGTTAGAACAGGGCGAGAGGCGTTAGAACTTTTGTGCCTTCAGCCCGTACTTCTAAGTCTAGAGCATTTCAGCCAGTTCCAGCCATCTCATTTCCTTCTCATCAAGTTCATCCTTGATTTCAGGCAGGCGCTTGCTTTTCTCCGTCAGTTCCTCAACCGATAGATTTCCGCTGCAGAGTTCCTCTTCCAGCTTCTTCTGTTCCTCGGTCAGCGCATCTATTTCCTGGGTCAGCTGCTCATATTCGCGCTTCTCCTTATAGCTCATCTTGCGCTTATTCTCAAAATTGGCGTCGCGCTTTGCCGTGCCTGCTCCGTCGCTTTCTGCCGTTGCATTTCCGCTCTTTGCCGGTTTCGCCTGTTCCGCCTCGTCCTTCGCCTGCATCCGGCTCCATTCCCTGTACTGCGTATAGTTGCCTGGGAAATCCTGTATTTCGCCTTCGCCCTTGAAAACCAGCAGATGGTCAACTACCTTGTCCATGAAATAGCGGTCGTGGCTCACCACGATGACGCAACCCGCAAAATCCTGAAGATATTCTTCCAGTACCTGCAGCGTCTGGATGTCGAGGTCGTTGGTCGGCTCGTCCAGCACCAGGAAGTTCGGATTCCTCATCAGCACCGTACAGAGGTAAAGCTTGCGCTTCTCGCCGCCGCTCAGCTTGTAAACGTAGTTGTGCTGCTCTTCGGGCGTAAAGAGGAAGAACTGTAGAAACTGCGAAGCCGTCATGTGCTTGCCGCCGCCCAGATCTATGTAATCGGCAATCTCCGTAATCACGTCAATCACCTTCTGGTCTTCACGGAATTTCAGCCCCTCCTGCGAGAAATAGCCGAAGCGAACCGTCTCGCCGATGTCAAACTTGCCGCTGTCGGGCTGAACCTCGCCCAGCAGCATCTTGATGAAGGTAGATTTTCCCGTTCCGTTATTACCCACAATGCCCATCTTCTCGAAGCGGGCAAAGTTGTAGTAGAAGTTGTCGAGAATCACCTTCTTCTGTCCCCTGTCGTCGAAAGCCTTGCTCACATACTGGCATTCAAAAATCTTCGAACCTATATAAACGGTAGAAGCCTTCAGCCTTACCTGCCTGTCTTCTATGCGCTGCTTTGCCACCTTCTCCAGCTCGTAGAAAGCATCCTCGCGGTATTTCGCCTTGTGTCCGCGAGCCTGAGGCTGACGGCGCATCCAGTCGAGTTCCCTGCGGTAGAGATTCTTCGAGTGCTGAATTTCGGCTCTCAGATTGTCCATTCTCTCCTGCCTCTTCTCCAGATAATAAGCATAATTGCCACGATAGGTGTAGATAGTGCGGTCGTCAAGTTCCAGAATCGTATTGCACACCTTGTCCAGGAAGAATCGGTCGTGCGTAACCATGAAGATGGTCTTGTTGCCGCGGTTCAGATAACCCTCCAGCCACTCTATCATCTCCAGGTCCAGGTGGTTGGTCGGCTCGTCCAGCATCAGGAAGTCGGGTTCCGTAATCAGCACATTCGCCAGCGCCACTCGCTTCTGCTGTCCGCCGCTGAGCTGTCCCATCGGCTGTTCCAGATTGGTAATGTGCAGCTGTGTGAGAATCTGTTTCGCCTTCAGCACCTTCTCCGGATCATCCTCATGATTGAAGCACGCCTGCAGCACACTTTCCTCCGGATCAAACTGCGGCGACTGCTCCAGATAGCCCACCTTCAAGTCGCGTCGGTAGATGATGTCTCCGCTCTCGTGTCCCTCTTTATCCATCAGCACCGACATGAGCGTAGACTTTCCCGTACCGTTTCTCGCCACGAGTCCCACTTTCTGTCCTTCAGCGATAGAGAAGGAAATATTATCAAAAAGAACCTGTGCACCAAAGCGTTTGGTGAGGTTTTGAACGTCTAAATAGGGTATTTGACTAGCCATTTTTATTTTTTTTGTGCAAAGATAGGCAAAATATTTGGCAGAAACAAATTTTTTAATTATCTTTGCACACGAATTTATCAATCAATACCGTGTTTCCATTCAGAAACGCGACATTTCAGAAAGAAAATCATTAATATACAATATATAATATATGTATAGCAAAGAAGAATTACAAGCAAAGAGTGTCATTCAGTTGAAGGACATTGCCAAGGAACTTGGAGCCAAGGTAAAGAAGAGCGATAACAAGGGAACTATCGTCTACGCCATTCTCGACGCCCAGGCAGAACAGCCAGCTTCTGAAGCAGCCCCTAAGCGCAAGCGCACCCGCATTGCAACCAAGAAAGAAGACCGTGTTTATTCCGTACACGGTAATGAAGGAGAGAATTTCGACGTGCAGAAGAACCAGGTATTGGGTCCTAACGGCGGCGAGACTGCTCCTCAGGCTATGAGCGAAACAGCCCCAGCCCCAGCGGTTGAGGAAGAAATCCAGTTCAGTCCGGCAGAGCAGAGTTTACAATCAGCAGCCCAGAAGCAGACTCTAAACCAATCAGGCGAAGACATCGAGGCTCAGGTACTTGCCAACTTCCCGAAACACCGCGGCAGAAGAAGCAAGGCAGAACTCGAAGCCATTGCAGAAGCCAGAGCAGCTGCCATCAGAAAGCATCAGGCGGTAAAAGCCGAGCTAGAAGCGCAGATGGCGAAAGATGCACAGGAGACGGCTAACCAGCAGGCTGCTACTGAGGCAGAACAGCCGGAAGAGGCAACAGCCGATAAACAGCAGACTGCTCCTGAGCAGGCAGCACCTGAGCAAGCTGCCGTTCCTGAAGAGCAGTTCTCTGCCGGAAACGCTGAGAGCGCTAACATCAGCGGCGATTTGCAGGCGATGCTCCAGGCTAAGATGAATGCACAGAACGCAGCAGCAGCTCCAGCTCCGGCAGCCGCTCCGGCTCCAGCTGAGGAGGCAAAGGAACAAGCTACTGAAAAAACTGCAACCGATAAGAAACAGGAGTCAGCTCCTATCCACTATACTGAAGGTATGAAGGTAGAACTCGATGCAGACGGAACCTGGAAGGGTGATCCGGGCGATGGAACCGATTTCATCCCGGTAGTCGACATTCCTATCGAAGACCAGGCTGCCATTCCTACTGTCGACATCTTCGACCGTCCTACCACTCCACAGACTTCTCACCAGCACACACCTGCAGCTGCTGCCCCTGCAGCCAAGAACAAGCAGGAAGCACCAGCCTACGATTTCAGCAATCTCGTGAAATCCAACGGTGTGCTCGAAGTGATTTCAGAGGGCTACGGATTCCTGCGCAGCAGCGATTACAATTATCTTTCTTCACCGGACGATGTTTATGTAGCATCCAGCTTCGTCAAGAAGTTCGGTCTGAAGACTGGCGATGTCATCGAGTGCAAGGTGCGTCCACCTCACGAAGGCGAGAAATACTTCCCGCTCACCAGCATCATCAAGATCAATGGCCGTGACCCGTCAGAGGTTCGTGACCGTGTTCCTTTCGAGCACCTCACCCCACTCTTCCCTGATGAGAAGTTCAATCTCTGTGGCGACCGCCGCACCACCAATCTCAGCACCCGCATCGTAGACCTCTTCTCGCCAATCGGTAAGGGTCAGCGTGCGCTCATCGTGGCTCAGCCTAAGACCGGTAAGACCATCCTCATGAAGGATATTGCCAACGCCATCGCAGCCAACCATCCTGAGGCTTACCTCATGATGCTGCTCATCGACGAGCGTCCTGAGGAGGTTACCGACATGGCACGCACTGTGAATGCAGAGGTTATCGCCTCTACCTTCGACGAGCCAGCAGAGCGCCATGTCAAGATTGCCGGAATCGTGCTCGAGAAGGCTAAGAGAATGGTAGAATGCGGACACGATGTTGTCATCTTCCTCGATTCTATCACCCGTCTCGCCCGTGCCTACAACACCACAGCTCCTGCATCTGGTAAGGTGCTTACCGGTGGTGTAGATGCAAACGCCCTCCAGAAGCCTAAGCGTTTCTTCGGTGCTGCGCGTAACATCGAAGGCGGTGGTTCGCTCACCATCATCGCTACTGCCCTCATCGATACAGGTAGTAAGATGGATGAAGTCATCTTCGAGGAGTTCAAGGGAACCGGTAACATGGAGTTGCAGCTCGACCGCTCACTCAGCAACAAGCGCATCTTCCCTGCTGTCAACCTCATTTCTTCGTCTACCCGTCGCGACGATCTGCTGCAGGACAAGACAACGCTCGACCGCATGTGGATTCTGCGCAAGTATCTGTCAGATATGAACGCTATCGAGGCGATGAGCACCATCCACAAGAACATGCAGCATACTCGCAACAACGACGAGTTCCTGCTCTCTATGAATTCATAACCCCTCATCCGGGTTTAACCATACTAGAATATCCGGCTAAAGGCTCCGTTCATCGGCAGTCTTTACTAGATATAAATGAAGAGAGATTTGAAAGAGAAGGGCAAGTTCCATTTCCGGGATTTGCCCTTCGTGCTTTTTTACTGTTTAAAATCATTAAAAAAATATTCCATTTCATTTTTTATTCGTATCTTTGCTAATATTAAACACAGAGGGGCGCAAAGCCCCAATATAAATAATGTATAACTTAAAATCAAAAGAACCATGAGCAAATATTTTGCAGAATCAGAATTGATTATCAATGAAGACGGAAGCTGCTTCCACCTTCATCTACGCCCGGAACAAGTGGCTGATAAAGTAATCCTCGTTGGCGACCCAGGTCGCGTAGCCCTCGTAGCCTCCCATTTCGATGAGAAGGAATACGAAGTTTCAAGTCGGGAATTCCACGCCATCACCGGCACATATAAAGGCAAGCGAATCACCGTGCAGAGTACCGGAATAGGATGCGATAATATCGACATCGTAGTCAACGAGCTCGATGCGCTGAAGAACATCGATTTCAAAACCCGCACCGAGAAACCTGAGCACACCACGCTCACCCTCGTGCGCATCGGAACCTGCGGCGGTCTGCAGCTCAACTGCCCTGCCGGAACCTTCGTAGCCTCGCAGAAGAGCATCGGTTTCGACGGACTCATCAACTTCTATGCCCGTCGCAACGAAATCTGCGACCTCGAAACAGAGGCTGAATTCAAGCGCCAGGTAAAATGGAACGACCAGATTGGCAACCCATATTGTGTAGACAACAATCCGGAACTGCTCAACCAGATAGCCGGCGATGATATGGTACGCGGAATCACTATAGCCTGTGGCGGTTTCTACGGACCTCAGGGCCGCGAACTCCGTGCCCCACTTGCCGACCCGGAACTTAATCAGAAGATTGAAGCATTCGAGTATAACGGTCTGCGCGTCAACAACTTCGAGATGGAGAGTTCAGCCCTCGCCGGTCTTTCCCTTCTCCTCGGTCATAAGGCATTAACCTGCTGCATGGTCATCGCCAACCGCCGTGCCCTCAGCGCCAACACCGGCTACAAGAGCACCATCGACAATCTCATCAAGGTTGTATTAGATAGAATTTAAACAATAAAAAAATGAATCAAGAAGAATGTATCTGCGCCCTGGCAACCCCAGCCGGCGGTGCCATCGGAATCATCCGACTCAGTGGCTCTAACGCCATTACCATCACCGACAAAATCTTCCAGTCTGCCAACGGCAAATCCCTGGAAGAAGCCAAGCCCTACACTCTGCATTATGGCGAAATCAAGGATAAGGATGGCAACACCATCGATGATGTACTGGTGAGCGTGTTCCGTGCACCCCACAGTTATACAGGCGAGAACTCCACCGAGATTTCCTGTCATGGCAGCCGATACATTCTTCAGCAGGTTCTCCATCGCTTTACAGAGGTAGGATGTCGCCAGGCAGAACCGGGCGAATACACCCGTCGTGCCTATCTCAACGGAAAAATGGACCTCTCCCAGGCAGAAGCCGTAGCTGATCTCATCGCCTCTACCAACAAGGCAACACACAAGATGGCGCTCAGCCAACTGAAAGGTCATTTCAGCAACGACCTCTCCCTCCTTCGCGAAAAATTATTAAAGATGACTTCGCTCCTGGAGTTGGAGCTCGACTTCAGCGACCACGAAGAACTGGAGTTTGCCGACCGCAGCGAACTCCAGGCACTAGCCGAAGAAATCAATCACAAGATTACCACCCTCGCCCACTCCTTCGAAACCGGCAATGCCCTAAAGCAGGGAGTAGCCGTAGCCATCGTAGGCAAGACGAATGTGGGCAAGAGCACCCTGCTCAACCGTCTGCTCCACGAGGAGAAGGCAATCGTGAGCGACATTCACGGAACCACCCGAGATGTAATCGAAGACACGACCCTCATCGACGGAATCACCTTCCGCTTTATTGACACAGCTGGAATCCGCAAGACGGATGATGTGGTAGAGAACATCGGAATAGAGCGCACTTTCCAGAAGATGGAAGAGGCGAAGATAGTAATCTGGCTATTGGATGAGCAGCCGTCAGCCTCAGAAATCGAGGAGATGAAGCTGAAGAACCAGGGCAAGAAGCTGCTGGTGGTATTTAATAAGATGGATAAACTTGAGAATGACAAACTTGCGTTCGATAAATTCACCCATTCCTGTGGCTCAGATTCCAGCGAATCAGAAGCCAGCGAAGGAGATTCCAGCGAACCAGAAGCCCCACTCTTCATCAGTGCCCGCACAGGCGAGAACGTTTCATCCCTGGAGCAGGCATTAGTAAAAGCCGCTGATATTCCTGAGATTACCGAGAACGACGTCATCATAACGAGTGCCCGCCACTACGAGGCCCTTCTCCGTGCCCACAATTCCCTCTCCCGAGTATTGGAGTCGATGGAAATGGGCATGAGCGGCGACATCATCGCCGAAGACCTGAAAATGGTATTGGAAGAATTGGGCGAAATCACTGGCGGACAAATCAGTAGCCAGGAAACGCTAAATAATATCTTCAAGCACTTTTGCATCGGAAAATAAGTCGTAATAAACAACGATTAATATCGACAACAAATGATAGTTAAGGTGCTCAAAATGAGCACCTTTCTTTTAAGCCTTACTATTGGTTATAATCAATGGTAAGGCTTTTTTAGCACCTTTTTGTACCGCTCTTGTACCTCCACTTTTCA
>ENA-UPWO01000952-UPWO01000952.1-human-gut-metagenome-genome-assembly--contig:-NODE-952-length-14387-cov-35.787771_pt1 | contig 14387 bp, 10 predicted proteins | sample MGYA00250056_ERZ773388 | MGnify/ENA primary metagenome ERZ773388 (study PRJEB29103, sample SAMN06112004) | human gut metagenome | biome: human gut; feature: ankylosing spondylitis patient; material...
CATCTAACACACAACCATACCGACCTGGCACGAATGTCTGGTGAAACTCATCTGTTGCTGCAAATGCTATTGCTATAACTGCTGATATGACAGGAATCCTTACGCCCTTAATCCCATCAACTATAAGTGCAATCATTACAAATATTGAAAAAATTGCATATTCTGTCATATGTGCAGCTTTTCTTATTGGAAACTGCACCGCCTCTATCATACTTTCCCTGTTATTCTCATTACAATCTATAATTCCAGCCTTATCACACACTGTAAGTATTATATCCGCCGCCTTATAGCTTAGCCCTGATGACTCTTCCCCATCCTGCTTTGAAAAGCCAAATATAATCATTGCCATAACAATAGCTGGGAGCCATACCAATATCTTTTTTATGCTCATATTCAAATCCTTTAATATACACCTATGTTATTATCAAACTATTCTGCTATTTTTTTTAATATCAAGCTGCATATTCTATTCTAACCTCCTTAATTGGTTTCAAAAACTCATCTACAGCACTCCCATTGCATATATATAATTACGTATATTTATTTTTCGATTATTATATCATTCAATTTTTATATTTTCAATTATATAGTGTTCTAACGAACTTAAAACAAACCCACAAAACCAATTTCACAAGGTTTTGTGGGCTTATATAACTATCTGAAATATCTTATACCAGCTATAATATTAGAGTGTAACAACTCTCATTGTATTAGTAAGACCTCTCTTAGCTGATGGATCAGATGTTGTAGCGATACCAGCAGATACGATAACTGTATCTCCTTCTTCTACATATCCAGCCTGCTCAGATACAACTAAAGCGTGTTCAATAATCTTATCTGTTGAAGTCTCTGTAGCTGTCTTTAATGGTCTTACTCCCCAATAAATCTGCATCTTTCTAAGAACATTATCATATGGTGAGCAACCGATAATTTCTGCATTTGGCTTTAATTTAGATGTAAGTCTTGCTGTAAATCCTGAAATTGTTGGGCATACAATAGCCTTTGCATTAAGGTTATCAGCAGTCTGAACTGTTGCGTTACATACAGCACTTGAAATGCTTCTCTTGCTATGTACCTTAGCAATATCTGTAGATCTTCCCTTGATATCCTGCTCTGTTCTTTCAGCAATCTTAACCATCATCTTTAATGCTTCAAGTGGATACTTACCATTAGCTGTTTCACCGGAGAGCATAACCACGTCTGTACCATCATAGATAGCGTTAGCAACGTCAGTAACTTCGGCTCTTGTAGGACGTGGATTTCTAATCATAGAATCTAACATCTGTGTAGCTGTAATAACCGGCTTATATGTTGCGTTACACTTCTTGATAATTTCCTTCTGGTAATGAGGAACATCTTCTGCTGGAATCTCTACACCCATATCACCTCTGGCAACCATAATTCCATCAGCAACTTTGATAATTTCATCAAGATTTTCAATACCCTCTGCATTCTCAATCTTAGCGATAACCGGAATATCAGCACCATGCTCCCATAAGAGCTGCTTGATTTCCTGAATACAAGCTGCATTTCTTACGAATGAAGCTGCAATAAAATCAAATCCCTGTTCAATACCAAATATAATATCATCTTTATCTTTATCTGTAATACCTGGAAGCTTAATGCTTACGTTAGGTACATTAACACCCTTCTTAGAACCAAGTTCACCACCATTGATTACTGTACATACGATATCCGTACCATCGACTACATCTTCTACTCTAAGCTCGATAAGACCATCATCAATAAGAATAGTATTACCATTAGCTACATCTGCTGGAAGACCTGCATAAGTAATCATATCAATAGTATCATCACCTACAATATCTCTTGTTGTAAGTGTGAACTTCTGACCTTCCTTAAGTGTAACCTTCTTGTCATCCTTAAGCACACCAGTTCTGATTTCTGGTCCTTTTGTATCAAGAAGTGTAGCTATAGGCTTGTTAATCTCTTCCCTTACGCTCTTAACTAATGCAAAACGGCCTGCCTGTTCTTCATGGTCACCATGTGAGAAATTAAATCTTGCAATATCCATACCACTAAGTGCAAGCTGCTTAATAAGCTCTCTATCATTAGTGTTAGGACCCATAGTACATATAACCTTAGTCTTTTTCATTATAACCTCCAAGTAAATAAAATAAATTAAATTCAAAACAATCCAACAAATTATACTTAATAACACATAAAATAGCAATACCCATTCTGAAATTGTTATGATAATTAAGTGTTATTAATAATATATACCATCATATTACCATATATTATTGAGTTTTGCCAATATGAATATGTGTATATAAATGATCATTACAATATTCATAATTGCCAGCACATTTTGAGCAGAATCTGAACACAAGATTTTCATCGTCTAATTCCGTTCTTCCACACACAGCACATTTGTGCTTAGGTGTTCCATTAGCAGGTCTATATGGCTTATTAGCCCCCTGCCATGTTGTCTTTTCACTATTGGCATTATAAAATGTTTCATTAAAGCTCTGTCTGCTGCCATTATTCTTCTGTGCTTTTCCTGCTGTATGCATAGCCTTATTATAATTCTTCTGTGTGGAAGTCTTAAAAGGTCTTCTCTTAGACACTGTAATGAATATTATAAAGTTAAGCATAGACACTAAAGCTGCAATCGCATTGGCATAACATCCCATTCCGCTTCCTGACAGAAGTCCTGCATTGTATAAACCTTTCCACATAGTCCAGCCAAAGTTCACTCCGCTTACCGCAATTGTTGGAACAATAAAGCCTCCAAGAATAATTATTGCAAATACTATTCCGTCAAGAAGTGCCATCCATTTAATCTTAATAGGTATTACAAAGAACAACAATACTTCCATATCCGGCTGTTCCATAGCAAAAGCCATAAATAAAGCAAGGTTAATATAATGTGTGCTCATATTAAAACTTATGCCAAATATAAGATATATTATAAGAGCCGCAATTATATTAAGTATTACTCCAGAGAAGAAATACACATTAAACTTAAATGACCCCCATATATTCTCTAACACTGTTCCTATAAGATAATAGAAATAAAGTGAAAAGAATACAAATATTATACTTGTTGATGGTGGCTGTATAATAAATGTTACAAGCCGCCATATCTGTCCCTTAAATATATATGCAAAATCCAATGAAAGATATGTGCTGTAAACCCCAGGTGCAAACACCTCGAATACAAAGCCTATAGCATATAATACAATAATATACATCATTAAATTCTGTATTGCATATTTAGAATACTTTCTTTCTAGTTTCTGAAACCAATCCATTAAACTCCTCATTTCCGCAGGAATAATTCCCACATTATTAAATTATGTATATTTAAAGTGATTTAATAATAAAAGTATAAAAACAAAACCTATGTTTGTCAATTATATAATAACAATAGTATTATTAATTTTATATAAACAATGTTCTAACAAGTGTTGAATTTCTGTGTCATTTCTTATATAATATGTCGGATTGTAACTTTTCGATTTTATTATATATTTTTCGACACGATATAATTAACAAGGAGGTCGGCTCTGCCGTAATGACTATGAACAAATACAGATTAGGTATTGATATTGGCTCTACAACAGTAAAGATCGCTATTCTTGATGATAATAATAATATTTTATTTTCTGACTACGAAAGACATTTTGCTAATATTCAGGAGACCTTACAATCTCTTCTTGAAAAGGCTGTCGCTCAGTTAGGTGAATTTGAAATATACCCTGTTATCACAGGTTCTGGCGGACTTACACTTGCCAAGCATCTTGAAGTACCATTTACACAGGAAGTTGTCGCTGTATCTACAGCACTTCAGGATTATGCACCTCAGTGTGATGTTGCAATAGAACTTGGTGGTGAAGATGCCAAGATTATATATTTTACTAATGGTATCGACCAGCGTATGAATGGTATATGTGCAGGTGGTACAGGTTCTTTCATCGACCAGATGGCTTCACTTTTACAGACAGATGCTTCTGGTCTTAATGAGTACGCCAAGAATTACAAGTCAATATACCCTATTGCCGCAAGATGTGGTGTATTTGCCAAATCAGACATACAGCCTCTAATTAACGAGGGTGCTACTAAGGAAGATTTATCAGCTTCTATTTTTCAGGCTGTTGTCAACCAGACAATCTCTGGTCTTGCGTGTGGCAAGCCTATCCGTGGCAATGTGGCATTTCTTGGTGGTCCGCTTCATTTCTTATCAGAACTTAAGCAGGCATTTATCCGCACATTAAGCTTAACACCTGAACAGGTTATAGCACCTGACCACTCTCATTTGTTTGCGGCAGTTGGCTCTGCTATGAATTATGATGAAAATGTATGTGTAAATGTTGCAGATATTATCAAAAGACTTTCAGGCAAAATCAAGCTTGAATTTGAAGTTGAACGTATGGAACCACTTTTTGCCAATCAGTTAGCTTATGATGATTTCACTAAAAGACATAATGCACATCATGTAAAGACTGCTGATATAAGCACTTATGAAGGTAACTGCTACCTTGGTATTGATGCAGGCTCTACAACAACTAAAGCTGCTTTAGTAGATGAAGATGGTAATTTATTATACTCATTTTACTCAAGCAACAACGGTTCTCCTCTTGATACTACAATCAAGGCTGTTAAAGACATTTATACAAAGCTTTCACCTAAGGCTAAGATTGTGCAGGCCTGTTCAACAGGTTATGGTGAGGCTCTTATCAAGTCAGCACTTATGCTTGATGAAGGTGAAGTTGAAACTGTGTCCCACTTCTATGCTGCTGCATTCTTTGACCCTGAGGTTGACTGTATTATAGATATCGGCGGACAGGATATGAAGTGTATTAAGATAAAGAACCAGACAGTTGATTCTGTCCAGCTTAATGAAGCCTGTTCTTCAGGATGTGGTTCATTTATCGAAACATTTGCAAAGTCGCTTAACTACTCTGTTCAGGACTTTGCCAAAGCTGCACTTTTTGCCGAGCACCCTATTGATTTAGGTACAAGATGTACAGTATTTATGAACTCTAAAGTCAAGCAGGCTCAGAAAGAAGGTGCGGAAGTCGCTGATATTTCTGCCGGTCTTGCTTATTCAGTTATCAAAAATGCTTTATATAAAGTTATTAAGATTGCTGACCCTAACGACCTTGGAAAGCACATTGTTGTACAGGGTGGTACTTTCTATAATGATGCAGTATTAAGAAGTTTTGAAAAGATTACAGGTGTTGATGCCATAAGACCTGATATTGCTGGTATTATGGGAGCATTCGGAGCTGCTCTTATCGCAAGGGAAAGATATGACGGCATATCTGAATCATCAATGCTTTCAATAGATAAGATCAACCGTCTTACATATGAAACAACACTTACAAGATGTAAGGGTTGTACTAACAGTTGTCACCTTACTATTAATAAGTTCTCTGGTGGCAGGCAGTTTATAACTGGTAACAGATGTGAAAGAGGTCTTGGAAAAGAACGAAATAAAGAACATCTTCCTAACCTTTTTGATTATAAATTCCATAGACTTTTTGATTATGAACCATTATCCGCTGACCTTGCAGTGCGTGGAACTGTTGGTATTCCTAGAGTACTTAATATGTATGAGAACTATCCTTTCTGGTTCACATTCTTTACTAAGCTTGGATACCGTGTAGTTCTTTCGCCTCAATCCACAAGAAAGATTTATGAATTAGGTATTGAATCAATACCTTCTGAGTCTGAGTGTTACCCAGCCAAGCTTGCACACGGACATATAAGCTGGCTTATCAAGAAAGGTATTAAATTCATATTCTACCCTTGTGTTCCTTATGAACATAAAGAGATTGATAACACTAATAACCACTATAACTGCCCTATTGTAACTTCTTATGCAGAAAATATTAAGAACAACGTTGAAGAATTAAAGACAGAAAATATAGATTTCAGAAATCCTTTCCTCTCATTTGAAAGTGAAGAAATTCTTGCCAAACGACTTAAAGCAGAATTTCCTTTAATTCCCGCACCAGAAATCAAGGCTGCTGTTCACGATGCGTGGGAAGAACTGATGCAGTCAAGAACTGATATGCATAATAAAGGTGAAGAAGTTATTAAATACCTTAAAGAAAATAACAAACGTGGTATTGTACTCGCTGGAAGACCTTACCATATTGACCCCGAGATTAACCATGGTATTCCAGAACTTATTAACTCATATGGAATAGCCGTTCTTACTGAGGACAGCGTTGCCCACCTTGGCAATGTTGAAAGACCACTTATTGTTATGGACCAGTGGATGTACCACTCACGTCTGTATGCCGCAGCAAGCTATGTCAAGACTCAGGATAATCTTGATCTTATACAGCTTAATTCATTCGGCTGTGGACTTGATGCAGTTACTACAGATGCCGTTAATGATATTCTTACTAAGTCTGGCAAAATATATACAGTTCTTAAAATTGATGAGGTTAATAACCTTGGTGCTGCAAGAATACGTGTCAGATCACTTATTGCTGCACTTAAAGTAAGGGACAAGAAAAATTACCAGCGACAGTTAGTTTCAAGTGCATACAAGCGTGTTGAATTCACACCTGAGATGAGAAAGAATTACACTATTCTCTGCCCTCAGATGTCACCAATACATTTTGACCTGCTTGAACCTGCTCTTAATTCGTGTGGATATAACTTCGAAGTTCTTGCCAATGATAATAAATCGTCTGTAGATATGGGACTTAAATATGTTAATAATGATGCCTGCTACCCTTCTTTAATGGTTGTCGGACAGATTATGAACGCGGTTCTTTCCGGTAAATATGATTTAAGCAAGACTGCCATTATAATTACGCAGACTGGTGGTGGCTGTCGTGCTTCTAACTATATTGGATTTATAAGACGTGCTCTTGAGAAAGCTAATCTTGCATACATACCAGTTATTTCTTTAAGTGCACAGGGACTAGAGTCTAACTCAGGCTTTAAGTATGATCTGCCTATGTTAAAGAAAGCTATGATGGCTATTGAATACGGTGATGTATTTATGAATGTTGTATACAGAACAAGACCTTATGAGAAGGAAAAAGGCTCTGTTAACGCACTTCACGAACATTGGAAAGAGATATGTATAAAGCAGCTTACTTCTGATAAAGTAAGAATGAAAGACTTCAATAAAAATCTGCGTGATATAGTTCACGATTTTGATAATATTGAACTTCTTGATATTAAAAAACCTAGAGTTGGTGTTGTTGGAGAAATTCTTGTTAAATTTCTTCCAGCCGCTAACAATTATCTTGTAGATTTATTGGAAGCTGAAGGTGCTGAAGCTGTTGTTCCAGATCTTATGGGATTTCTTCTTTATTGTGCAGAAAATGCTAACTTCAAACACAAGTACCTTGGTGCTTCATCTAAGTCAGCATTTATCAATAACGTGGTAATTAAATTGCTTGAGTGGTTCAGAAAAGCTGGTAACGAAGCATTAGCACAGAGCAAGAGGTTTGATGCTCCATCTTCAATTAAAGAAACTGCTGCTCTTGCCAAAGACCTTGTGTCACTTGGTAACCAGACTGGTGAAGGCTGGCTTCTTACTGGAGAAATGATTGAGCTTATTCATAACGGTGCTGGGAATATTGTATGCTGTCAGCCATTTGCCTGCCTTCCTAACCACATTGTTGGTAAGGGCGTAATCAAAGAATTACGTGCAGCATTTCCTGAAGCTAACATAATCGCCGTGGATTATGACCCAGGTGCATCAGAAGTTAACCAGCTTAACAGAATTAAGCTTATGCTTGCTACTGCTAACAAGAACCTTTAATGTCTGATGTCTGCTAAATCAGATTTATTACCGTGAACTTATATAAAAGGCTGAGTGTTGCATATTTATTGTATACATATGTGTTATAGAAACATCTGTATATAATAAATATGCTGAAATATTTAATTTCAATATATTGAAATTAAATAATTTCAAGTGTATAATACTAATAAATGGAGGTCGGTAATATGAACTTTTTATTATTTTTAGGACCAATTATCGGTGTTGCAGTTGCTATATTTGCAGTTGTAGTAATTATTGCTGTAATAGGAGCTGTTGCAGGTTCAGAAGAAGATTTTGATGAATAGACATTTCTTCCGTAGTTTTATTTCCTAAGCAAAAAGCAGCGTTGATTGACAATCTACTATTAAAGGTTGTCAATCAACGCTGCTTTTTATTTATTTTAAAATATTCATAATATCAGATATTCTCTATCTGCCAGTCAATAGGCTCAACTCCATGGCTTTCAAGGAATTCGTTACATTGGCTGAAATGCCTGCATCCAAAAAATCCTCTATATGCTGATAAAGGACTAGGGTGTGGACACTTTAATATAAGATGCTTAGGATTGGTAAGCATAGGTATCTTTCTCTGTGCTGGTGAACCCCAGAGCATATATACTATCGGTCTGTCCTGCATATTAACCGCATTGATAACTGAATCAGTGAACTGTTCCCAGCCCATTCCCTGATGTGAATTAGCATTATGAGCCCTTACTGTTAATACTGTATTTAACAATAGTACGCCTTGATCAGCCCATTTTTTAAGGTAGCCATTATTAGGATAATAACAGCCACAGTCATCGTGTAATTCTTTATATATATTCTGTAGTGACTTAGGAATAGGATTACCCGGAAGAACCGAAAAACTAAGTCCATGTGCCTGATTTACCTCGTGATATGGGTCTTGTCCTAATATGAGCACTTTAACATCTTTTAAAGGTGTAAAATGAAATGCATTAAAAATATCGTCTGCTGGAGGATAGACAACACATCTGCTATATTCGTCTTTTACAAATGTATACAACTTTTTGTAATAATCTTTCTTAAATTCATCACTTAAAGCATCTTTCCAATCATTAGTTATCATTGACATAATAACACCCTCCAATATCTACTTAACTAATCTTATAGGTATTCCCTTATCAGATAAATACTGCTTTAAATCATTTATCTCCATCTCTTTATAATGGAATAAGGAAGCAGCTAATGCAGCATCTGCCATACCTTCTGTAAAGGCATCATAAAAATGCTCCATATTGCCAGCCCCGCCTGAGGCTATAACTGGAATTGATACATTAGAGGCAACCTCTCTTGTAAGTTCAATATCGTATCCTGCTTTAGTACCATCACAGTCCATACTTGTAAGAAGTATCTCTCCTGCTCCAAGCTGTTCTGCCTTAACAGCCCACTCAACAGCATCAATATTCATATCAACTCTTCCACCATTCTTATAAATGCTCCAATGACCATCTTCCTGTCTTTTGGCATCTATTGCAACAACCACACATTGACTGCCGAACTTATCAGCCGCCCTTGATATAAGTGTTGGATCCATAATTGCCGCTGAATTAATAGATATCTTATCAGCACCTTCTCTTAAAAGCACCTTAAAATCATCTACTGTTCGTATTCCTCCGCCTACAGTGAATGGAATAAATACTTTTTCAGCAACTTTTCTTACTAAATCAACAGTTGTATTTCTTCCGTCACTTGAAGCTGTTATATCAAGAAATACAAGCTCATCAGCTCCTGATTTGTCATACATTGCAGCAACTTCAACTGGGTCTCCAGCATCCTTTAAATCAACAAAATTAGTACCTTTTACAACTCGTCCATCTTTGCAGTCAAGGCATGGTATAATTCTTTTAGTAAACATATAACATTCTCCATTCTATAATTCAGCAAAATTTTTAAGTATTCTTAAGCCTGTTTCACTACTCTTTTCTGGGTGGAACTGACACGCAAAAAGATTACCTTTTTCTACTGAAGCATGAATATGTGTTGAATATTCAGTAGACGCTGCTACAATATCATCATTATCAGCTTTTAGATAATATGAATGTACAAAATATACATATGGATTAGCATTGATTCCTGCAAACAATCTCGCATCATCCTTAACATTTAAGGAATTCCAGCCCATATGTGGTATCTTAAAGCCTTCCTTAGCTGGAATTTTAAATATCTTTCCTGGAAGAAGATTAAGTCCTTCCGCTCCTGGTGTCTCTTCGCTTTCCTTGAATAAAAGCTGAAGTCCAAGGCATATTCCAAGAAATGGTGTATCCTTAGCTACAACATTTTTAATTGTATCTACAAGTCCAAAACGATCCAGATTGTTCATCGCATCACCAAATGAACCTACTCCAGGAAGAATAACTTTATCTGCCTGAAGTATCTCACTTGAGTCTCTGGATACTATAACTTCTTCACCGAGTGCTATTAACGCTTTCTCAACACTCTTAAGATTGCCTGCATCATAGTCAATAATTGCTATCATTTTACTGCCTTTCCATATGCTTCTATCTTGTAATAATAAGTAACAAAATCGCTATTAGACATATCTGCTAAAGATATAGCTTCTGTCTCTGATATCTTATATGTATCCTTAAGCGCATTGATAATCTTATCATAGCTTTCCTTCATCTTATCATCTACGCCTAACTCTTTACCTTCAGCCCTGTATGTCTGATATCTGTCAACACCCTTTATAAGAGCATTAATTGCCTCTGTATTCATATTCATCTTTCTGTAATTAAGATATGACTCATACTGTCTCTGAACATACATAACAACCTTTGACTGGTTATATATTGTCTCTTCATTACCTGAAAGGTTCATACCACTTAAACTATTATAAGCTTTCTCGTATTCGCCATTGATAAAGTAATCTTTAGCTGCATTTACTTTACTGTTGTAATTGATACTATAGCCAAATACCTGTATAAGCATAATAATTCCTGCTATAAGTAATATAAATAAAATGATTGATTTTGGTTTAATCTTAAGAATATCACCTGGTTTAGGTGGTTCTTTAACTTTAACTTTTTTAGGTTTCTTTTCTTTCTTAGGCTTCTTTTCTTTTGCCTGTTTAGCCTGCTTTTTCTTTTCTTCTTTCTTAGCTGCAGCCTGTTTCTTCTTCTCCTCAGCCTGAGCCTTTTTTGCTTCCTTAGCCTCAGCCTTCTGCTGATTTTCTATTTGTTCCTGTTCTTCTTCAAGCTTACCTTCTTTTTCCTGCCTAATCTTAAACTGCTGATACCTATACTTAATCTTAGCAATTAAGCCCTTCTTAGGTGCTTCTGGCTGGTCAAGATTAGCTTTACCATGAAATACCTCATCAATGAGCTTCTCATTCTCATCCTGCTCTTTTCCATCATCCACTGTGTTAGTCTTAGCAGTTATTGCATTATCAACAGCCTTTTCAAGCAATTCTCCATCGCCTGTTGCCACATTTGCTTCATTAAGATCATCTTCAATACTTTCAAAGAAAATGTCTTTTATAACAGAAAAAATACCTTTTTTATCTTTTTTCTTTTGTTTTTTATTGTGCTTCTTTTTCATAGAAGCTTTATCAGCCTGTGCTTCATCGGCACTTGAAGCTTTATTCTGCACACTGGCTTTATTAGCTGCTTCTGTGCCATTGTCATCAGATGTGCTATCTGAAGATGCATTTGCCTCATTATCAACATTGCCTAAAGAAGCATTATCGGCTGATGTATCCTCAGCAGCTACCTCATCTTCTGACTGCATACCGTTCTCTTTAAGAAGCTCATTCATAGATGATTCATCTGCATTATCATTCATCTCACCTATAAGATCATCCAAATTCATACTTGCAAGACGGTCTTTTTCGGTATCTGATAAACCCATATCATCCATAAGCTCATCATTCTTATCAAGATTAGTACCAGCAGCTTCATCAACTGGAGTGTCATCTAACATCTTATCAATAGCTTCATCTGCCTGCTTATCCTTAGATGTATCATCTGCTTCTGTCTGTTTATCTGCTTCCTGTGCCTTCTTAGCAACTTCCTCAGGAGTTAATTCTGATACTGTATCATCAGTTATAAATGTTTCCTCCGTATCAGAAGCCGCCATATGACGAGGAACTGTCATAACATCTTTTAATAAATCTTCTATATTATCGTCATTAAGATTTCCATCCTCATCATCATATATATTTTCAAATTTAGTACTCTTCTCATTAGACTTTTCAAAGGCTTCCCTTACCTGCTCTTTGATCTGTTCTTCCTCTTCATCCTTATTCTCTGATTGTGCATTCTCATCTTCAGATAATGATTTCAATAAGCCATCAAGGTAATCCTCTTCATTCTCTGCCACAATTCCACCACCTTCGTAAAATTATAAATAAAATTCTACCATAAAGAATATTAATTAACAACATTAACTAACTCTTTCAATACTTCATATGAGTTAATCTTCATTGTACAAGCTTTGTCTGCTATTTCTTTAGGTATCTGATAAAACGTACTATGTACCCTGTAAAAATGTGCTTTATCATTAATCATAACAATTCTCTCAAATGGCCACCTTATAAGATTAGGATTGTTAAATCCTTCCCCTATCTCAATAACAAGCAGCTTCTTAGCCAATGTCGCTGATAACCATTTGTTGTAGAAATCCCACTGTTTCTCATCTTCATTAATATATGGACAAACCATTCTTTTGGGATTTATTGTTGATTCACCTAGATAATTATGCTTGGTAGACGATATAATAAAATAATTATTCTTATCAAGAAGTTCACCAAACTTATTAAGCATATCTATAAGATTACCATCATTATTATTAAGTGCTTCATCACCAAGACCTATTAATATATAATCATAATCTTTAACATCTTCTCTAATTCTATTACAGTAATCTTGTAATGTATATTCCATATCTATCCTCACAGCCTTAACAATAAATTATGGTGCTATCATTATATAGATAACACCATAATAACATAAATAATATTATCTGAGAAGTTTATCAATCTCATTAACTAACAATCCAATCTCTGGCTTAGATAACTGAACATCAGCTCCTAATGCTTCTCCCTTAGCTCTCATCTGGTCATTAATTAATGATGAGAATATAACAACTGGTATATTCTTTAATTTATCATCTGTCTTGATAAGCTTTGTCAATCTGTGTCCATCCATTAATGGCATCTCTAAATCAGTTATAACACAAGCTACATCCATCTGTGCATCTTCTGAATCCTTCAGAGCAACAAGATTCTCCCAGGCCTCCTGTCCATTAGCACATAATGTAAGATTATCATATCCTGACTTAATAAGTGAATCTGAAATAAGCTTCATAAGTAATGGAGAATCCTCTGCAATTACAATATGTGCTTCATTCTTAGTTCTTCCTTCAAGCTTTTCAATATCTGATACTTTTAATCCTGTCTCTGGGCTTATATCTGATACAATTCTCTCAAAGTCAAGAATGATAATTAACTGTCCATTAATCTTAACAACACCTGTTGCAATTCCGCTGTCAGCACTGCTTATTGTGCTGTCTGGCTTAATAATATCTGTCCAGGATACTCTATGTATTCCAACAACCGATGCCACATGAAATGCAACATTAAGCTTATTAAAATTAGTGATAATAAACATATCCTTTGTAATATCTTTAGAAGGTGCACACTTAATAACCTTAGCTAAATCAACTATTGTTATCATTAAATCTCTTGGCATAAACACACCTTCTACACAAGGATGTGAATTAGGTACTGGTGTAACCTTGCTATATGGAACTATCTCTTTAATCTTAGCGACATTAATTCCATAATGATTCCCTCCAACTATGAATTCAAGCACCTCTAATTCATTAGTACCACTTTCCATTAATATATTAGTTTCCATATAGTTTTATCCTCCATAAATCCCGTACTTTTATTGGAATATTATAACAAATCACATACATAATTTCAATTGCTATTACATATAATTATACAAAATATGAATATTGTCCAATATATTATCTACTTGAATACTTATATTTAAATGCTGATGTTTAATTACTGATATTATTGTATATAACAATATTATTAAAACTTTCTAATCTACATAATATCTACATAATATATAAATTGATGATAATAAAAAAGAGGCTTTAAAGCCTCTTAAATAACAACTATTCACTGCTCCTTCAAAACTGCACATTAAATATATCTTATACATCCGTATCCTGTCAAGTACTTTCGTACTTTCCTTAAGAATAACTCTCTTTGTTCTATCCAAACCTTAACCTCTTTCGGTTAAGCCCTCGACCTATTAGTACAGATCAGCTCCATATGTCACCACACTTCCACCTTCTGCCTATCTACCTCGTCGTCTTCAAGGGGTCTTACTAGATTAACTCTATGGGATATCTCATCTTGAGGGGGGCTTCACGCTTAGATGCCTTCAGCGTTTATCCCGTCCCGACTTGGCTACTCGGCCATGAGCCTGGTGGCTCAACCGATGCACCAGAGGTCAGTCCATCCCGGTCCTCTCGTACTAAGGACAGCTCCTCTCAGATATCCTACGCCCACGCCGGATAGGGACCGAACTGTCTCACGACGTTCTGAACCCAGCTCGCGTACCGCTTTAATGGGCGAACAGCCCAAC
>ENA-UPWO01000958-UPWO01000958.1-human-gut-metagenome-genome-assembly--contig:-NODE-958-length-14350-cov-6.368248_pt1 | contig 14350 bp, 9 predicted proteins | sample MGYA00250056_ERZ773388 | MGnify/ENA primary metagenome ERZ773388 (study PRJEB29103, sample SAMN06112004) | human gut metagenome | biome: human gut; feature: ankylosing spondylitis patient; material...
CCACTGCGACGGCATCCGGATGGACGCCATCTCCCGTGCGCTCTATTGGCAGGGCGACCCCAACCGCGGCGTGAACGAGGGTGCGGTCACCTTCCTGCGGAATCTGAACCACGGCCTGAACACGCGGTTCCCCACCGGCATCTACACGGCCGAGGACTCCACCAACTTCCTCAAGGTCACGGCCCCCACCCGCTACGACGGCATCGGTTTCGACTACAAGTGGGACATGGGCTGGATGCACGACACGCTGGACTATTTCGCCACCCCCTTCGGGGAGCGGCCGAACGCCTACGGTAAGCTGCTGTTCAGCATGCATTACTTCTACAACGAACTGTATCTGCTGGCCCTGAGCCACGACGAGGTGGTGCACGGCAAAAAGACCATCATCGACAAGCTGTGGGGCACCTACGCCGAAAAGTGCGCCCAGCTGCGCACCCTCTATTTCTATATGTATATGCATCCGGGCAAAAAGCTCAACTTCATGGGCAACGAGCTGGGGCACTTCCGCGAGTGGGACGAAAAACGGGAGCTGGACTGGGACCTGCTCAAGTATCCCTTCCATGACGCTTTCCAGAAGTATTTCGCCCGCCTGAGCCTGGTATACGCCACCGAGCCCGCCCTGTTTGACGGCGAATACAACCCCGACTGCTTTGAGTGGGTGGCCAGCGAGAGCTGCACCGAGGGCGTCTACGCCTGGCTGCGCAAGGGCCGGGGCCAGAACCTGCTGTGCATCATGAACACCCAGGACCACGCCCACAAAAAGTTCCCGCTGTACCTCAAGTTCCCCTGCTCTGCGGAGCTGGTGCTGGACACCGAGGCTGCCGAGTGGGGCGGTGCCCACAAGGGCCGCCGCAAGCTGCACTTCCACACCACCGACGGCGGCGTGTACGGCCGGGATTATACCCTCACCGTGGACCTGCCCGCCATGGGCAGCTTCCTGCTGCGCCTGACCCCGGAGGCCCCCAACCCGGACGCCGCCCGCATCAGCGCCAACAAGGCCATGGCCCAGAAGCGCCGTATCGCCCGCGCCAAAAATTCCAGTAAGTAATATTTGTGTCAAAATGTCCCGTGTGCTTTGAAAGCAGCGGGGCATTTTTGGTTTTGCCTCCGCTATGGCTGGACAGTGCCCCCTGTGGTTTGCTATACTGTAAGCTGTGAATTTATGCTGTGTGCATCGCGCATTTTTATAAGGAGGATTTTTTCTCATGTCAGCAACTCTTTCCAAGCTGCGCACCTCGTGGGTAGGCAGGGCCCTGCTGGCCTATGCCGTGTCCGCACTGGCGCTGGTGGTGCTGGGCCTTGCCGCCCCCGGCAGTGCCGTATTTTTCCCGCTGGTGAGCCTGTGGTGCAACCTGGCCCTGTTCGGGCTGGTGCTGGTGGTGCTGCGGCTGGCGGACGTGAAGTTCGACCTGTTCCACTGGGCTGTGATCATCGGCTTCTGGGCCGCGGCGCTGCTCTACTTCTACTGGGCCGAGACCCGCCGCAGCTTCGTGTACATCTGGGACTACGTCAACTACATCAACAAGCAGTACAACGCCGAGGCCGCCTTTCTCCAGAGCCCCGGGGCCGGGTTCCGGTATATCTTCGACTCTTTTACCGAGGACTATACCAACTTCAACACCCTGTTCATCGAGTTCCCGTTCTGCCTGACCGACCGCACCGGCGACAGCTTTGCGATCTGTCAGGTGTTCAGCATCGTGCCCATGCTGCTGCTTTTGCTGGCCGGTCTGGTGGTCAAAGTGGGCCAGATGCTGCAGGTGAAAAACCGCTTCTGGTATTTTCTCATCGGTCTGTCCTGGACCTTTACCTACCCGTGGCTGCGCATGAGCGCCGTGCTGAGCCAGCCGGACTGGTTCGGCCTGATCTTCGCCTTCAGCATCCTGCTGCTCACGCTGGATTTCCGGTTTGAAAAGCTGGACCTGCCCCGGTTCGGGCTGCTGTTCCTGGCCACGGCGGCCATCATCCTGTCCCGCCGGTGGTACCTGTACTTCGTGGTGGGCTACTACTTTGCCTACGCCGTGCTGGTGCTGGTGAGCAGCGCCCGCATTGCCAAAGTGGGCCGGAAGCAGGAGGCCCTGCTGCAGGTGCGCAACCTGATCCTGTTCGGCCTGATGTCCATGGTGGCCATGGTCATCCTGCTGTGGCCCCTGGTGAGCCACATTCTGGGCTACGACTACGCCGACCACTATTCCTACTACAACGGCGGCGGCATGGTCACTGAAACCTACCTGCAATGCGCCCGCATGGGCCTGATGAACCTGGTGCTTATGGGCATGGGCCTGTGGTTCTGCCTGAAAGTGCACAAAATGCCAGCTCTGCCCTGTCTGGCCGGGCTGGAGATCCTGCTGAGCATGGTGCTGTTTACCCGGGTGCAGACCACCGGTTCCCAACATATGCTGCTGTTTTTACCCGGCTGGTTCCTCCTGTTCCTGATCGGTGCCGCAGCCCTGGCAGAGGGCATGAACCGCCGCCGGAACCTAAAGATCGGCTTCTGGCTGTTCACCATCGCCTTTGCCACCTCGGTGCGCTTCTCCCCCCTGACCACCGTGGCTCTGCAGGATTTTCTCATCGGCCGTACTGTTCTCTCGGCTTCTCCGCAGGAGAGCGCCCGCGATTTTGCCGCCATTGATGACCTGGTCTATGACCGCAAGGATCTGCCGCAGATCCAGGCCATTGCCAGCTGGATCGACACCCACTGTGCCGATGGCGAAATCGCCTACATGATCCCCCACGACACGCTGTACTGCCCGGACCACTTCAAGAACTGCCAGCTGCCCCAGACCCCCATCAACGGCAAGCTGGCCTTTGGCTTCTCGGTGCCTGGCACCCACTACTTCCCCATGCAGTTCTTTGAGGCAAAATACGTTCTCACCGCTGATCCTTTCCCGCTGACTCATGTAAATGACCCTGAGAACGAGATGTCCCACAAGCTGAACGAGATGTTCCTGGCAGTGCGGGACCAGTATTTTGAGCTGGAGCAGACCATTGATATGGGCAACGGCACCACCTTTACCATCTGGCGGCGCACGGTAGCCCCCAGCCGTGCCGAGGTGGAGTATTACCTCAGTGCCTTTACCGAAGAAGATGCCAAATACCCTGAGATGTTCTCTCAGGTCGCCGAAAACTGGCTTGCTGCCCGCGGGCTGTAAGCGCTTACTGGAATGGAGGTTCCCTGCCATGGAACAAACCGCAAATGCTCTGCCGCCGGTCACGCTGGGGCAGTACAAGGGCCTGCCGGTCACCCGCCGGGTGCGCCCGGTGACCGAAGCCGCCGTTGCTTCTGAACTGAAAAGCCTTGCCCGCCGTCATGCGCCTTTCTGCGCCACCAGCGCCCCCGCTGCCCGGGGGATGCGGGTCACTCTGGATTTTGAGGGCTTTCTGGACGGCGCGCCCATCCCGGACAGCCGCATGGAACAGGTGACCGTGACACTGGGCACCGCCCAGCTCATGCCTGCCGCCGAGCAGGCCGTGTACGGCCACTGCGCCGGAGAGACCTTCCGCTTTGATTTCACCTACCCGGACGAGTTCCGCGTGCCGGAGCTCTCCGGCAAAACGGCGCAGTTCGAGATCTGCCTGCACACGGTGGAGCAGAAGCAGGAACCCACCGTGGACGATGCCCTGGCCCAGCGGCTGGGCTTTGCCACGCTGGACGCCCTGCGGGAGAGCATCCGTGCCAAGAAAGCGGCTTCTCACGAGGCCAACGCTGACCGTCTGGCTGAGGCTGCCCTGCTGGACCTGGCCGGGGCCAACCTGACCGTGGAGCTGCCTGCTGCCGTGCTGGACCAGAACGCCGACCACGCGCTGCAGCAGCTGAAGGATAAGCTTTCCCGGAGCCGCTTCTCGCTGGAGCTGTACTGCCAGGCCAACAACACCACGCCGGAACAGCTGCGGGCCGGCTATCGCCAGGACGCCGCACGCCGCATGCGCGCGATGCTGGCCGTGCCGGCCATTGCACAGGCCGAGAACATCACTGTGAGCAATGAGGAAGTGGACGCCGAATACACCCGTCTGGCCCGGCTGCACGGCAACCCGGAGGAGGAGATCCGCCGGGTTCTGGCCCGTGATGCTGTGGCCGCCGCCCTTACCAACCAGAAGGTCCAGCGCTTTCTGCTGGACCATGCAGCTGTCACGTCGATCGTAGAAAAGGAGTGATCGTATGGGCTTTTTTACAAGAGCTGCGATGGATGCGCTGATGAAGACCACCCATCCGGAGATCAACCGCCGCCAGTGCTGGAACCTGCACCCGCACCGCAAATCCTGCACGGCCTGCAAGGATATCTGCCCCTACGGCGATCAGATCTTTACCCGTCCCAACCTCGTCAAGGACTGGGACCCCTGCACCGACTGCGGTCTGTGCGTCTCCGTATGCCGCAGCCGCTGCATCTCCCCCTCGCCGGAGCAGGTGGAGCGCGACACCTCTGCCGCCGACACCGACAACGATACCATCTGGATCGGCTGTGAGAAGTCGGCCCGCAAAAACTCCATGGTGCGCGCCTGCATCGCGTCCCTTTCCTGGGAGGCGCTGGCCTATCTGGCCCTGAACAAAAAGATCGTGCTGGACCTGACCCCCTGCGGCGAGTGCGAGAACGACACCTGCGCCGACCAGCTGCGGGCCGAGCTGACCCGCCTGGTGGAGTTCTTCGGGGAAACGATGTTCGAGGCCCGCTTCACGCTGGCCTATGAGCCGGACGAAGCCCCCTACCACGTCAAGGAGCTCACCCGCCGCGAGATGTTCGAGCAGGTGGGCCACGGCTCCAAGAGCGGCACCAAACAGCTGCTGCGCATGCTGCCCGGCCTGCGCGCCGACGAGGACGGCGGTGCAGACTTCCGCCTGCTGCTGCACCAGCGCACCAGGCAGCTCAAGGCCGCCATGCCGGACAATCCCCTGCACTACGGCTGCTATCTGCCCAGCTTCACCGACAAGTGCTTTGCCTGCGGCAAGTGCGAAAAAGCCTGCCGTGCAGGTGCCCTGAAGCAGGAGGACCTGCCGGACGGCCAGACCCGCATGGTGGTCACCCCGTGGAAGTGCAGTGAGTGCGGCGTGTGCGTGGCGGCCTGCTCCAACAAGGGGCTGGACGGCATGAAGCTGCGCCAGCTCACCACCCTTGGCCCGGTGAGCCTGCACAAGTGCACCAAGACCCTGTGCAAGAACTGCGGCAAGCCCATTGCTCCGGACAGCGCCGAGGGCCTGTGCTCGGTGTGCCGCATCAAGGAGCGCACCAAACAGCGGCAGGAAGAAGCCCGTGCCCGCGCACAGAAGCTCAAGGAAGAGCGGGAGGCCAAAAAGGCCGCGGAGGAAGCCGCCAAGGCGGCAGAGCAGGCAGCCGCCCCGGCTGCAGAACCTGCCGTGGAGGCCGCTGCTCCCGCCGCACCGCAGTCCGTGGCTGCCATGCTCACCGATGAAGCTGCCGCTGCTGCCGGTGCAGAAACTGCCGCCGCTGTGCCCAAAACCGATTGACGCCGCACGGATTCAATGTTATACTTGCGTTGGTTACCCGTTGGTAGCTGTACGCTGTTACAAAGAGGTAACGGATGGATTCCGTTGCCTCTTTTTTCGGTTTGTGCCTGCGGGGTAATTTCATCCGATCCAGACCCGAATCTGAAAGAAAGAGGGATTTTTTATGCGTCATACCATTACCCGCCGCCAGTTCCTGAAAGCCGGCGGCGCCGCTGTTGTTTCCACAGCGGCAGCCGGCCTGCTGAGCAGCTGCGGCGGCTCGTCCGCTTCCGGCGGCTCCACCGGCGGCTCCGGCAGCAGCACCTACACCCTGCTGTACTCCCGTCAGCCCGCCACCCTGAACTATCTGATCTGCTCCGCAGACCCGGACCTGTACCACGGCACCCAGTGCGTGGACACGCTGGTGGAGTACGACAACCGCGGCAAGATCCGCGAGGGTCTGGCCACCACCTGGGAGTGGGATGCGGATACCCTGACCTGGACCTTCCACCTGCGGGACGAGAACTGGGTGGACTGCAACGGTGAGGTGCTGGGCCCGGTCACCGCACAGGACTTCGTGGATGCGCTGCAGTATGTGCTCACCCCGGCCTATGCATCCTCCACGGCCAGCCTGGTCACCCCCTATGTGGCCGGTGCCGAGGATTACTACAACTATCTGTTCTACAAAGCCAGCGCCGAGAACGGCACCGTGGCCGAGGACGGCACCACCTACACACTGGAAGCCGACGGCTCGGTGACCGCCGCAGCCGCCGATGGCACCACCACGTGCTATGCTCCTGTGGATTTTGATACCGTGGGCGTCAAGGCCGTGGACGAGCACACCCTGACCTATACGCTGTGCTTCGACTTTCCCGGTTTTGTCAGCCTGCTGAGCTACGCTCCCTACGAGCCGGCCTACGGCCCCCTGCTGGAAGAGCTGGGCGACCAGTTCTGCACCAGCGCCGAGACCGCCTGCAGCTGCGGCGCGTTCTATCTGGCGGAGTATGTGCCGCTGGAAAGCTGGGTGATGAAGAAAAACCCCGAAAACTACGACAAGGACAACGTCTACATCGACACCATCCGCTACATCTACAACCAGGAAGAGCTCATCAGCGGCCCGGAAATGGTCCGGCGCGGCGAGATCGACCAGGCCACCATCAGCTCCGACATCCTCGACAGCTGGCTGTCCGACGACACCACCAAGGATATGGTGTCCATGGAGCGCCCGGAGACCGGCAAGAGCTACTTCTACATCTTCAACTTCCTGCCCTACGCCCACGAGTTCTCCAACTGGAACGTCACCGGCGTGGACGCCCAGTATGAGCCGGACAACTGGGCCAAGGCGGTCAACAGCACCAACTTCCGCAAGGCGTTCCTGTACGCCATCAACCCGTCGGTCACGCTGGCCGTCACCGCTCCGGAAGGCTACGACAACTACAAGCTGCACACCATCACCCCGCCGTCCTTCTGCGCCAACAGCCAGGGCGTGGACTACACCGAATGCGGCGATCTGGCCAACCTGTCCGACTTCTTTGACGAGGCAAAGGCCAAGGAATACCGCGACGCCGCTGTGGAAGAGCTGACTGCCGCCGGGGCCACCTTCCCCATCAAGGTGCAGTACCCCTACAACCCCGCCGTGGTGGACTGGGACAAGCAGTGTCAGGTGTTCAAGCAGCAGGTGGAGGGCGTTCTGAACGACGGCTTCGACTTTATCAACATCATCATCACCCAGGGCCCCTCCGACAACTTCCTGAACGCCGTGCGCCGTGTGGGTGCCTATGAGCTCATGTCCTACTACTGGGGTGCCGACTACTCCGACCCCGAGACCGAGGTGTACCCCTTCTATCAGGAAGCCGGCGACCGCGGCACCTGCTATGCGTTCCTGCGCACCGGCGTGGAGGACGGCATCATCACCGGTGAGACGGCCGAGTACGTCATGACCTACATGGACATGGTGGAAAAGGCCAAGGCCATCACCGAGGATCTGGATGCCCGATATGAAGCCTTTGCCAATGCCGAGGCCTATCTGATCCAGAATGCCCTGGTGGTGCCGCTGGGCCTGCCCGTGCCGCCATACATTGCCACCCGCCTGAACCTGTGGGAGGGTCAGTACGCCCCCACCGGCCTTTCGTCCAACCGCCTGAAGGGCGTGCACATCCTGGACCACTACGTCTCCATGGACGAGTACGACCAGAACCGGGACGCCCGGTAAATCATTCTGAATATCCTCCGCTTCGCTCTGGATATTTTCAGCGGAAATATGTTTTTCTTTGCAACTCGGAAAAATCTGCGGATTTTTCCGAGTTGCTTTTTCATGGGAAGGGAACTCCCTCCGTCTGCTTCGCAGCCGTGACTGAGGGAGTTTCCACCGCCTTTTCAACAGCTTTTGCTCAAAAAATCTTCAAATCACTTTTCAAAATCAAGAAATTGCGGTATTCTATTCTTATCTGTATTTCAAAAGAAAAAGAGAGGTGCACACTATGGTGCAATATCTCGCAAAGCGCATCGGGCGTTCTCTGCTGACGCTGTTCATCATTGTAACGCTGGTGTTCTGCCTGCTGCGGCTCATGCCGGTGGAAGGCTATTTTGCAAACTACGAAAAAATGACCGCGGCCCAGATCCAGGCGGGTCTGCAGTCCATGGGCCTGCTGGACCCGCTGCCGGTGCAGATCGGCCGCTTCTGGAAAGACGCCCTGCACGGTGACCTGGGCGTGAGCCACATCTACAAGGTCAACGTGCCGGTGACCGAGATCCTGGCCCAAAAGCTGCCCATCTCCATCCAGATGGGCGTGCTGGCTATGCTTCTGAGCCTTGTGCTGGGCATCCCGCTGGGGCTTGTCATGGGCCGGTGCAAGAACCGCTGGCCCGACAAACTGGGCACAGCCCTCATCGTGCTCATCCAGGCCGTGCCGGCTGCCGTGTACTTTTTGTACATCCAGATGTACGGCACCTCCGTTCTGGGGGTGGGCCTGCTGTTCGACGCCGCCAACTGGCGCTACTGGGTGCTGCCGGTGTGCAGCATGAGCCTGGCAAACCTGGCCTTCTACGCCATGTGGCTGCGCCGCTATATGGTGGACGAGAGCAACAAGGACTACGTCAAGCTGGCCCGTGCCAAGGGTGTGAGCGAAAGCAATATCGCGCTGCATCATGTGTTCCGCAACGCCATGGTGCCGCTGGTGCAGTACATTCCCTCGGCGTTCCTCAACACGGTGGTGGGCTCCATTTACATTGAGAGCCTGTACAGCATCCCCGGTATGGGCGGACTGCTGGTGACCTGCGTGCAGCGCCACGACAACACCATGGTGCAGGGCATCGTGCTGCTGTACGCCTGCGTGGGCATCGTGGGCCTGATCCTGGGCGATGTGCTCATGGTGCTCATTGATCCCCGCATCAACTTTGGCAAGAAAGAAGGTGGCCGCTGATGCTTTCGTTCCTGAAACGGGAAAAATCCAAAAAGCTGGAAAACCAGCTCAACACCCTGCAGAAGGAAGGCCCTGCTGCCTGGGCAGACCTGCCGGAGGACGAACTGTTCACCCCCGCCGGGTTCCACGCCGAGCAGGCCGAGGCCACGGCCAGCTCCAACTACAGCTACTGGGGCAGCACCTTCCGTGCTTTCTTCAAGAACAAGGCAGCCGTGGCCCTGCTCATCGCGCTGGTGGCCGTGGTGGCCTTTGCCTTTCTCCAGCCTTATCTGCCGGGGCAGGCAGACCCCAACCTCTGCGCCGTGGACCCCGTCACCGGCATCCAGTACCGCAACATCGCTCCCGGGCAGGACGGCTTTATCTGGGGTTCCAACTCCATCGGGCAGGACCTGTGGGCCCGCATCTGGGCCGGTGCCCGCACCAGCCTGACCATTGCCTTTTTCGTGGCTCTCATCGAAGCCGTGGTGGGCATCACTGCCGGTGTGCTGTGGGGCTATGTGCGCGGGCTGGATTTTCTGTTCACGGAGCTGTACAACATCTTTGACAACATTCCCACCGCCATTGTGCTGATCCTCATCTCCTATGTGGCCTCCCCCAGCATCTGGACCATGATCCTGGGCATGTCCATCAAGGGCTGGATTGAGATGGCGCGGTTCATCCGCAACCAGATCCTCATCATCCGTGACCGTGACTACAACGTTGCCTCCCGCTGCATCGGCACCCCCACGGTGCGCATCGTGCTGCGCAACCTGCTGCCGTATCTGGTGTCGGTGATCATGCTGCGCATGGCCCTCACCATTCCGGAAGCCATCGGCAACGAGGTGTTCATCACCTACATCGGCCTGGGCCTCTCGGTGGAGACGCCCTCGCTGGGCAATCTGGTCAACGACGGCCGCAAGGTGATGATGCAGGCCGGTCTGCGCTACCAGCTGCTCTACCCCACCCTGATTCTAAGCTTTGTCACCATTGCGTTCTATCTGATCGGCAACGCGTTCTCGGACGCCGCCGACCCAAAGAACCACCTGCAGTAAGGAGGAATGCATGATGAACGAAAATGACTGCATCCTCTCGGTGCGGGGGCTGGATATCCGGTTCAACCTGCGCGGCCGGGTGCTGCACGCCATCCGCGGCATCGACCTGGACCTGTACCGGGGCGAAGTGCTGGCCGTCGTGGGCGAGTCCGGCTCCGGCAAGAGCGTGTTCACCAAGAGTTTCATGGGCCTGTTGGACACCAATGGCTCCATCACCGGCGGCACCATCGACTACTGCCCTACCCCCGGCGCAGAGCCGGTGCGTCTGTCCGGCCTGAAAACCGGGAAGGACTGGCTGCGCATCCGGGGCCGCGAAATTGCCATGATCATGCAGGACCCCATGACCAGCCTGAACCCGCTGAAAACCATCGGCGACCAGATTTTGGAGGCCGTGACCCTGCATCAGGGCCTGAAAGGGGCCGCCGCCCGGGCAAAGACCCTGGAATACCTGCGGGACGTGGGCATCTCTGACCCGGAAGTCCGTTTTAAGCAGTACCCCCACGAGTTCTCCGGCGGCATGCGTCAGCGCGTGGTGATCGCCATTGCGGTGGCCTGCAGCCCGAAGATCCTGATCTGTGACGAGCCCACCACCGCGCTGGATGTGACCATTCAGGCTCAGATTTTGCAGTTGCTCAAGGAGCTGCGGGCCAAGTACCACCTGACCATCGTCATGATCACCCACGACCTGGGCGTCGTGGCCAACATTGCCGACCGGGTGGCCGTGATGTACGCCGGCGACATCGTAGAGATCGGCACCGCCGACGAGATCTACTATGACCCCCGCCACCCCTACACCTGGGCTCTGCTGTCCAGCATGCCCCAGATGGGCATAAAAGGCGAGGACCTGTTCAACATCGTGGGCACCCCGCCCAACCTCTTTGCCGAGATCCGCGGCGACGCCTTTGCGCCCCGCAACCCGCAGGCACTGAAGATCGACTATGTCAAGCGCCCGCCGTACTTTGAAGTTTCGCCCACCCACAAGGCCAAGACCTGGCTGCTGGACCCCCGGGCACCCCACATCGAGCCGCCTGCTGCGGTGAAAAAACTGCAAAAGGAGGGCTTGTAAGATGGCCGAGGAAAAAGAAGTCCTTCTGGAAGTAAAGGACCTGAATGTGACCTACGGCTCCGGCCGCAAGGCCTTTGCCGCCGTACAGAACGCCAATTTCCAGATCTACAAGGGCGAGACCTTTGGTTTGGTGGGCGAGTCCGGCTCCGGCAAGACCACCATCGGCCGGGCCATCCTGCGCATTCTGCCCACCTCTGGCGGTGAGATCCTGTACAAGGGCCAGAAGATCAACGGCAAAATCCCGCGTGCGCTGGACAAGCAGATCACCCGTGAGATCCAGATGATCTTTCAGGACCCGCAGTCCTCGCTGAACGAGCGCGCCAAGGTGAGCTACATCGTGGGCGAGGGCCTGCAGAACGTGCGGCCCGACCTCTCCGCCGCCCAGCGGGAAGAAAAAGTGCGGCAGGCTCTGCTGGACGTGGGCCTGCTGCCGGAATTTGCTTCCCGCTTTCCCCACGAATTTTCCGGCGGCCAGCGGCAGCGCATCGGCATTGCCCGTGCGCTGATCGTGGAGCCGGAATTCATTGTGGCCGACGAGCCCATCAGCGCTCTGGACATGTCCATCCGCGCCCAGGTGCTCAACCTGCTGCGCCGCCTGCAGAAAGAGCGCGGCATCACCTACCTGTTCATCGCCCATGATCTCTCGGTGATGCGCTACATTTCGGACCGCATTGCAGTCATCCACAAGGGCAGCATCGTGGAACTGGCCGACGCGGAGGAGCTGGTGGCCCACCCCCTGCACCCCTACACCCGCAGCCTGCTGTCTGCCATCCCCATGCCGGACCCCCGCCGGGAGCGCAATAAAAAGCTGTTGGTGTACGACCCCGCCATGCACGATTATTCCACCGAAGCGCCCCAGTGGCGGGAGCTGCGCCCGAGGCACTGGGTTCTTTGCAGCGCCGCCGAGGCCGCGCAGTGGCTGCCGCAGGCCTGAGCTGCTTCGGGTCGCGATTCAACCACTTTACACAGTTTTTACCAGATGAACCGTTGATGGTTCGTCCTTTTTGGATTTCTCACAGTTTATTCATTGACATTCCGACTGCCGTCCACTACAATAACGGTGGGCCGTTTTGGCCTTTTGCCTGTCAGAAAGTGTCCGGCAGAACATGCTTTTTTCTGCCGTTTCTGGGAAAATGATAGAAGAAGAAAAAAAGAAAGGTCCTGAATCCTATGACGACTGCACCACACGAACCCATCTACGCATCCGTCGCAAAACCCTGGCTCAAATACTATGACCCCAAGTTCTTCGATCAGACGCCGCCCGAATGCAGCGCCTTCGAGTACGTCTGCCGCCAGAACAAAACGCACTTGACCGAGACCGCCATCACCTATTACGGCCGCAAGATCACTTATGCCGACCTCATCGTCAACGTCAAAAAGACGGCGGCGGCCTTCCGTGCCATCGGCATGAAAAAAGGCGACATTGCCACCGTGGTCAGCGTGATGACCCCGGAGGTCATCTACGCGTTCTATGCTGCCGACATGATCGGTGCCTCCCTGAATCTGGTGGATCCGCGCTACAGTGCTGAGGGCATCCACGATTACATCACCGAGGTGGACTCCCACCTGCTCATCTGCCTGAACGTGGTCTACGACCGCTGCCAGCAGGCTGCCAAGCGCACCAACGTGGAACGGGTGCTGGTGGTGTCCCCCGCCGACTCCCTGCCGCTGCATCTGGCCGTGGGCTACAAGCTGTCCACCCCCGACAAGAACCGCTATTCTTCCAACGTGATCCGCTGGAAGGATTTCATTGCCGCCGGTGAGGGCAAAGACACCGGTGCCGAGCCTTACGACCCGGACCACACCTGCGTGGTGGTGCACACCGGCGGCACCACCGGCTCGCCCAAGGGCGTCATGCTGACCGATGTGGACTTCAACTCCATCGCACAGCAGTTCGGTGCTTACGAAAAGCTGTTCCGCCGCGGCCAGAAGCTGATGAACATCATGCCCCCGTTCATTGCCTATGGCTACGCCTGCGGCGTGCACCTGCCGCTGGTGCTGGGCCTTACCGTGATCATCATCCCCAATCTGGACCCTGAAAAGCTGGGTGCCCTGATCTGGAAGTACAAGCCGGAGCACATGTTCGGCGTGCCGGCCCACTACCAGCAGATGGCCTCTTCGCTGCTGCTGAAGAACAAGGATCTGTCCTTCATCCGCAACTATGCTGCCGGCGGCGACGCCATCACGGTGGGTGCCGAGCAGAGCGTGAACGACTTCCTGGCCGCTCACGGCGTGGAGTACGGCCTGGCCAAGGGCTACGGCATGACCGAGGTTTCTTCTGCCGCCACCGCTGCTTCCGGCCTTGCCAACAAGGTGGGCAGTGTGGGCATCCCGCTGGTGAACACCCTTGTGTCGGTGTTTGAGCCCGGTACCGACACCGAGCTTCCCATCGGCGAGCGCGGTGAGCTCTGCATCTCCGGCCCTGCCATCATGAAGGGCTATTACGGCAAGCCCGCCGAAACGGCTGCCCTGCTGCGCCACCACTCGGATGGCCGCGTCTGGGCACACACCGGCGACGTCGGCTATATGGATGAGGACGGCTTCGTGTTCCTGGACTCCCGCATCAAGCGGCTGATCATCCGCCACGATGGCTTCAAGGTGTTCCCCTCCATGATCGAGAACGTCATCAGCCGCCACCCCGCCGTGCAGCAGTGCTCTGTAGTCGGCTGCACCGACAGGGACCATGTGCAGGGCCGACTTCCGTTCGTCTATGTAGTGCTGGAACCGGAAGCAGACAAGAAAAAGCGTCAGATCCAGCGCGAGCTGCGCCAGCTGTGCAGAGAAGAGCTGCCCGAGTACGTCCAGCCCGTTGGCTACAAGTTCATCTCTGAGATGCCCTTTACCCCCATCGGCAAGGTGGACTATCGCAAACTGGAAGAAGAGATCACTGCCCGGGATTACTGAGCCCGGCATCAGGGCCGCAGCACAGAGCTTTGTGCTGCGGTTTTTTAATTTTATCAGTTGACAATTTTTTCTTTCCATTTTATCATAATACAAAAGGCCGGTTTTGCACCGGCAGAGATGGAAAGAAGGAAGCTTATGCTGAAACAGAAATTCACCGCTGTGCTGGCCACCGCCGCTGCGCTGGTGCTGCTGGCCGTCCCTGCTTTCGCCGCAGATGCCGCACCACAAGCCGATCCTGCAGCTGTGCAGCCGCAGATCACACAGGAAGAGACTGCCCCGTCTGACGAAACTCCCGTACCGGAAGAGCCGAAGCCGCAGATCACTTATGTGGCTCTGGGCGACAGCATCACCGCCGGGGTCGGCCTTTCCGATCTGCAATATAATGTTGCACAGATCGGTTTTGATCTTCAGCCGAATTTTGAAGGGTACTCCTCCCGGTGCTACACTGCCCTTGTGGGCAAAGGACTCGGGCTGGACCGTCAGCATGCCA
>ENA-UPWO01000969-UPWO01000969.1-human-gut-metagenome-genome-assembly--contig:-NODE-969-length-14270-cov-13.822800_pt1 | contig 14270 bp, 10 predicted proteins | sample MGYA00250056_ERZ773388 | MGnify/ENA primary metagenome ERZ773388 (study PRJEB29103, sample SAMN06112004) | human gut metagenome | biome: human gut; feature: ankylosing spondylitis patient; material...
TAGTGCTGCAAGTTGCTGTGTATGTGCGGAATACGTAAACCTCGATTTTTTGCCTCTTACGATGAACAAATGGTAAGGGGAGTTAGTCATTTAGTCATTAAGTCATTAGTCATTAAGGAACTTTGAGAATAGTCAAAAACTCACTATAAAATATAATATTATATATAATATTATATTTTATAGTGGATTATTGACTTAATTTTTTAGCTTAATGACTAAATGACTAATGACTAAATGACTGATTTTTTATCTTTCATACTATCATAAAAATATCACGAAAAACTCTTGGCTGTTACAAAAAGAATAACTATATTTGCAATCCATTATATTATGCTAACTTAAACTCCTGATGATATCAAGAATAAAAATAGTAGGAGTGCAGTTCGCCGCCAACCCCGACCATGAGCCCGAAACACCCATGACTGCACAGGAAAACCAACGCACCATCGACCTCCTGACCCAATTGGACAGGACACACCCTCGTGTTACTATCAAGCCCGAACCCACCAATGCTGCCGACAAGGAAGCTCTGGCCGTCAGACTGATGAGTCGGAAGATAGGTTATGTGCGCAATCGTGACGATTACAAATCAATCGCTTTTGCTACACTTGCTGCCAGCGGACGAGGATTCTTCCATGCCCGAGTGGTAGAGGTGAAAGTTGATGAGCATGGTTATTTCTATGTCGCTGTAGAAACCGACAACTTGCCCTTAGTCCCCATCGTTCACGATGATAAATGGATGGAATGGGAACCGCCTCTGCCGCTCTTCCCCATGACCGAGGAGATGCTGAGCGTGGACGATGCCGTGATGATGCTGCAGGAACTTTTGACACTGATAACCCTGACCGCAGAAGACGAGGAAGAGGTGCGAGGCTATACCGAAGCCTTGGTGTCGACAGGCAAAAACGCCCTTTGGAACGAAGCCAGGATGGGGATGGAGAATATCGTGAGAACGATGGAAGCGAAGGACGGCGAATGGATACAGAAGTTGGCGCAGGACATGGAACACCTGTTGTCCGGACTGTGTACGGAACACAGAAAGGAGGAGCGAAAACACGAATGGTTGCCTCGGCTGCTTGCATCGCACGATGCAGATCGCTGCTGGCACGAATGGCTGCACCTGAAAGGAGCCGATTGCCGGGAACTCGACTTGCTGGAACTCTCCCTATGGCTCAATGAGATAGAAACCTTGCTCACCAATATCCCTGCCCTTGCCAACAGACCTACTGCCGACGAGACCGACCTGCTGACCCGAGCCTATTACACCCACATTCCACTACGCCATCTGCGACTGCTTCTTGCCGCCTTTGCCGTCCGCCATCGGCTGCGAATAGCTTTGGGACTGACAGCAACGGCAGCAGCACCGATTCTTATTGGAGTGATGCAGCAGCGCCTCGTCAACACCATCGTCGCTTATTGCCGTCAACTCAAAAGGCTTGAAGATGTGAAGGTGATGCAGTCCTTCCTGTACCGCCATATACCCTATCTTCCGCCATCCGACAAGCAGTTGGTAGACGGAATGACAGGCCGTTTTCTCTCCATACAGGAGGGACAGATGCGACAGACGGAAGCCTTGCAGCAGCAGACAGAGGCTCTGAAAGCTGTGGCCGAAGCTCCGAGAATCAACAATCATTTCGCACAAGGAAGCGTGAGCGTAGAGGCTGGAGGAACGATGATGGGTGATGTGAAATTAAAAACAAACAACGAAAATCAGAACGAATAAAATGAGCAGTATCGTAAACAATTTTGCAGAAAACAGCGTGACAATGAACGCTGGCAGCACGATGAATGGTGATGTGCATATCGAGAATGTGAATCAGGGAAAAGATGAAGGGAACACTGCCGAAAACACGAATGACTCAGAGCAGAAACAGCTGAAAAGTCCGCTGCGCCTGTCAAGAAAAAAGGGCACAAAGATAGACTTCATCAGGGTGATGAATGCCTGGTACGAATGTGGCAAGGTGGAGGATATGAACGGCAATAAGCTGACGAAAAAGGATTATTTTGACTGGCTGGGCCGCCTGTTCAATATCGACTTGTCAGGCTACAGCAACGACCTGTCGAATTCGATGTCAAGCAGTGTAGCCTATGAGAAGCAGTCGCGTATCTTCGACGAACTGAAGCGGAAAAACGAGGAAATATTCAACAGCAAATAGCGAGTTCTTACCCTTGCAGGATGAATGCGGAAAACATGTAGTATAGATGTAGTATAGGAGTGCTCCGATTACTTGTTAGTATCTTTGCACCGTCAATCAGACAATAAAGTCTGGCTGGCGGTGCTTTTTTGTTTGAAGGCATCGGAACATGATTTATTAACTTTTAATTTTTTCAGAGTATGAACATTTATTTTTCTTTCCGCATTTGGAAGTACAGTTTCAACGTGAGTTTCAACCTCTCTTTCAGTAAGAGTAATTAAGCTCAACTATCGTAAGAGGGAGTTAAGGAGTTAAGAAGTTAAGGAGTTAAGACAACAGTTTTATTGCTTGAATTCAACCCCACAAAGGCATTTGTCTTAACTCCTCAGCGACCAAGGGGAGCGATAACTCCTTAACTCCCTTAACTCCTGAACTAACAAAATTAAGTAATTTATTTAACAAAACAGAATGATGGAAACAAAAATCATGAGAGTGGTACAGCAGGGCGATGTCCTGACTGTGCAGAGTCCTAAAAGCGAGGGCGGGATGCTTAAAAAACGCAACATCATCCTACGGGAGATGGGCGGGAAATTTGAGAACACCTACGCAGCTGTCATGCTCGGAACTACAGCAGAACTGAGCTTCAGCAATCACGAGCTTGTTGTAGCTTCACTCCGCTTCCAGGTTCGGGAGTATAACGGACAGATGTATCAGGACATCGTGGTCGCTGACATCGACAGCGTGAAAAAGTAAACCAATCATTTATTAATCTGAGTTGAAAAGGTGGCGTAAGAAATGTCTCGGGACAATTTGCGCAAACTAAAACTTACACACTTCTTTCGCTCATCTAAACAACAACAGATTATGAAAAAGAATAACAACAAAACAAATGTGTTGAACACAAATACAGGCGAGCAGCACGTCCAGATAGCAGGCGTGGCTTACTACGACGAGAGCAAATATTTTATGTTTGCACCCGACTTTACAGGCAAGAACCGAGTGCCAAGTTTGCGAATGCGAGGTGTGGCGCAACAGATGTCAGACGGCACCTTCGACTTTGTGGCACAGCCAAAGAAAAAGCCTCTTTCGCAGCTGATTAAGAAGCTGGCTCATGGCAGAGTAAGCAAAACAGCAGACGGGGCTATACAGCTGACTCTCAAGGTTTACTGCGACGAGGGTGTGAATATCGGCGATGTACTTGCAGACGAAGCTGAAGACGCAAGTGAAGCGGTTGTAGAGTATCAATTGAAACATTAATCATCGATGAGTTGCTATTATATCAAGGTGGAGAAAGGGCGCAAGGTCGCCCGCCCCATCACCTCAGAACAGGAGTACAGAGAGCTGCGTAACAGCAGCCAGCAAATGGCAAACCTTCGACTGGCAAGAAACGGAAATGATGCTGCCAAAAGGCGATTGGTACAGATGAATTATTCAGGACATTATCCTGGTGGAACCGTGAAGGGAAACAAGTTGCCCAGCAAGGCTTTCGGTTTCGACCTCGACGACCCAGAGTCATTTAAAATCGCTGCAGAAAAATTGCTGCAAGACCCTGGGAAATATGGACTTCTGATGCTGGAACGCAGTGCCCGACAGGGCGGACACGTGGTATGCAAGCGAGAGCAGGGAAAAACCATCTTGGAGAATCAGGTGCGCTTGGCTACGATGCTGCAATGCGAGATGGACACTTCGGCTCACGACATCAACCGAGTGTATTTCACAACAACAGCCGCCGCTGACGACTTGCTCTATCTCTCGCCCGAACTCTTCGCTGACTCTTATGATGAAGCTGCCGTCAAGGCAGAGGCAAAGTTGCTGGAAGAACGAGAAAAATATGGACAGGAAGTGTTGCCAGAAGGAGCACATAAGGTCAACAAGCACTACAAGCCCTGGGAGGTTGCAGCACCTCAGAAAGAGGCTGAAATCAAAGCAGAAAATACAGCAGCCTCCTCAGAACCACTCAACTACTGTGGAATTCCCTATTCTGACATCATCCACAAATGGTGGCAGATGTATAACGACGGACATGAGCCTATTCAGTCAAATCGTAACACACTGACCTTCGAACTGGCAGTCAATCTGCGCCATATTTGTGGCTTCGACCGCCAACTTTTGGACAAGGTAATTCCTTGTTACGATGGATTTCCTGAGGCCGAAAAGTTGTCTTGCATTGACTCAGCCCTTGCTGAAAAACGTGCAAGAATGCCCAAAAGGCTTAAGGATGTGCTGGCAGCCATCAAGGAAAGCAAAGGCAGCAATACAGAAAACATCGAGCAGGCTTTGGATGGCATCAACGAGCAGGACGAATTGTTTTATTATCATGCCCTGCCATCGCTGCCGCAAGGCGTTCGAGAGTCAGTTGACTCTGTGGGTCCATACCTCGCCATGCCAGCCCTTGTAGCAATCTGTCCTGTGATAGGAACCCTTGCGACTGGTGTCAAAATCTCGGTGCACGGCAGATACAATTCGCTCAACCTTATCTCTTATATTGCCGGTGACTTTGCATCAGGAAAGGGCAGCATCGACCCATTGATTGCGTCATGGACGAAAGAAATGAAGCAGATGGATAAAGTTTACCTTCAGCAGGAAGAGGACTGGCGAGCAAAGAAGCGTGCTGCGAAAAACAAGAAGGAACAGCCAGAGGAGCCAAAGTTGCCTATCCGCATCCTGACACTGAACAATACTGTCGCCAACCTTGCAGACCGCCTTTCAAATACCGAAGGCAAACACGCATTATCTTTTACACCCGAAGCTGACACCGTAGCACAGAAATGGCGTTCTGGACTGAGTGATTTTTCTGTGATGCTTCGTCAGGCATACGACGGAACCAGTTACGAACGCGAGGCAAAGAGTGCGGATGCCGTAAATGTCCATATCGACAGGTTGCTTTGGAACGTTACCATGTGCGGCACTCCTGATGCGCTCTATCGTGTAGTAAGCAATTATACGGATGGTTTTCAGAGCCGTATAGCTGTGGCAAGAACACCCGACAATACGTTTGCCGCTCTCACCGAAAACCTGTATGTCCTGAATAATGGACAGCGTGAGAAAATATCCCAAATAGCACATTTGCTGCCGCTGATGAGCGGAGATGTCGTTCTCGAGGAGCTGGAGAAAAAGGGGCGTGAATGGTTGGAAGAGATACGTCTTGAAACAATGAAAAATGACGACAAAATAAAGGCTCGTCAGCGTTTCAGAATCTGCCCAACAACCATGCGGATGATGACCTGTATCATGCTGTGTGATGTAGCTGAACAACTAATCAAGGCACATGGTTTTCAAGGCGCAGAAAAGATGCTCAAGGAGAAACCAGAGATGTGGAAAGACATGATCGTCAAGGCGCAAACAGCCTCCATGCTTTCATTATTTGATGTCATCGCCGACTATCTGATGGAAAATGCCCTTTATTTCTTTAGAGAAAGAATCGAGGCAGCCTTCTCGTCGAGAGAGTATGCTGGACAGACCACTACAGGCCGTACCCATCGAGGCAAGAACGACACCATATTTGAGCGACTGGATTCTACTTTTACTGAGGAAATGGCCATGCAACAAAGTTTGGTTGTGAAAGGTTCTGGGGTTACGAGTATGATGGTAAAGCAGATGCTGAAGAACTGGAAGAGACAGGGACTTGTTGTACAGCAACCGGACTTAAGATATACAAAAATATCGACAGTTGTATAAAAGTCTCAAAAACTTGTCATTTTTGTCAAAGTCATTTTTGTCATTTTCAAAATCAACTTTTAAAGCAATTAAAATATGAAAATAGAAATTTTTCTTATCAGAACAAACTATACTCGATGGGGAGTTCATGGGAACCTGTATATAAATGGAAAGTTTTTATGCAATACTTGTGAACACCCCTCGCTGCACCTTCCCTTAGGTTGCCACACCATAAGTTGCAAAAAGGGGCTCGTTTGGATTGGCAGATCAAAGGCTACTCGATTTGAATGTTACAATGGACCTTTTACTTGCGTCAAGGGGAGTATCAATGTAGGCGAATATAGAACAAGTGGTTTACTCGTTCATACACAGAAGTATCACAGCTATATTTGCAACCGCATCAAGCGATTTGTCAATAATAAAAACAAAGACGTTACTATCACTATTAAAGACCGAACAGCATGAAACTAACTGAAAATCCAGCAAAGAACAGACTCTTAGCCAGAATCATAGCGTTTATCTTGTTTCTGTTTCTACTCCTACTGTTGAGCAGCTGCAAGACAACCAGCAACACTACTGACATCGTGCCTGTCCATTCCGCTACGCACGACACGCTTTGGCTCAAAAAGGTGAAATACGATTCGGTCTATATCGACCGATGGCAGCGTATCGAGCGCAAGGCAGACACGGTGTTTTGTGACAGAGTGAAAACTGAGTTTCGTTACCGCCTCCTCAGAGATACAGTCTATAAGACTCGAACCGATACAATCCCTGTTGTCAAGCAAGTGCCTGTAATTCGTAAAGAGCGTTACACACCGCCTTTCACCAAGTTCCTCGCCTACCTCGGCATTATCGCATTAGGAGCAAGTGTTATTGTTTTGCTGGGGAAGAAGTTAAGGAGTTAAGGAGTTAAAGGAGTTAAGACAATAGCTTTTGTGGACTTGAAATCAAACACTAAACATTAAATATTTCCTCAAGACATTTGTCTTAACTCCTCAGCGACCGAAGGGAGCGATAACTCCTTAACTCCCTTAACTCCTTATTAAAAATATAACATCAAAAAAAGAAAAAATCATGAGAAAAATTACAGAAATCATCATTCATTGCAGTGCCACCACAGAGGGCAAGGACTTCACCGTCGAGGACATCGACCGCTGGCATCGCCAGCGAGGCTTCAACGAAATCGGCTATCACTTCGTGATATATCGTGACGGCAGCATACACGCAGGCAGATCGAAGCGCCAGATTGGCGCACACTGCAAAGGTCACAATACTATCAGCATCGGCATCTGCTATATCGGCGGTCTGTCGACCGACGGCAAGCCCAAGGACACTCGGACGGCAGCACAAAAAGCCTCGCTTCGTGCACTCGTAGAACAGCTGCAAGAAGAGTTCCCTCTCGCCACCGTTCACGGCCACAACGAGTTCGCCGCCAAAGCCTGTCCCTGCTTCGACGTACAAAAAGAATTCGGCTGATACGTTAAATTCGTGTATCAGTCTTCACATGCAACTAATCGCTATTTTATCCCGAATTGGGGTAAGATCGGCTCAACTATCACATGTCCCATCAGAACAGTTGCGTCTTGATGCCTAATGACAAGCCGAAGACATCCCAGAAACCGGCAGAACCATTGCGATAGAAACGCATGAAATAAATATCGTTGGTGCTCAGCTCGTAGAAGAAGGTGACACTCTTCACAAACTTGCGGCGGTTCTCGGGCACATCCACCGTGAAACGCTCTCCCACAAAGATGTTGGGGCGGATGCGTGTGGAGAAAGGATAATAGCCACTGCCATACTTTGACGGCTGCTTCGTCCAGAAATCTGAGCCTAAGACGGTGTTGAAATACAAGCCACACTCCAAAGGCTCGAAGGCCCAGCCATGACCCATCGTCACCGACCAGGGTATATAATTCTGCTTCAGGGTTATCGTCATCTTGGCACTGTTGGAGTCATATTTCGGTATGTAGCCGAAGAGCAACTGCGTCTCCCACTGGCGATGCTTGCCATAATCCCAGCCCACTCCAAAGGAGAACAGTCCCATGTTGCCACAAGTCTGCAGGACGGTTTGCGTAGGGATGAGTGCTCCCCAGTAGCGGCGATAACGGTGAATGCGTTTGTCATAGCGACTATGTTTCACCACCGTGTCGCGAGCAGCCAACGTTGTATCTGCCACGGCGTTCTGTTGCGCCTGAACACATGCAGGCATCAGAAACAAAAGAAGAAATATCCTAAAAATCAATAATCTCATAACTGTAATCGTCGGGAGTAATGGTAAATATATAATACTTTCGCTCCTTGGCACTCGCTGTCATATAGAAGATAGTACCGTCATCATAGAGGTCCTGTATGCGAATGTGATGGCCATGACCGTCGAGACAGAACATCAGCTGGGGCAGCTTGTGGATGTAATCATTGAAGGGTTCTGCCACGTTATTGTTGAACTGCTCGGAGAAAGGAGGGGCATGCATACAAACGACTGAGCGGTCGAACTCATCTGCCCGATTGGTCCACTCGGCCTTGATAAAATCGAAATTGGGAACTGGTTGCGAATAATCGTACTCGATGGCATTGGTATTGAGGCACACAAACTTCACTCTGCCTGCGATAAAAGCAAAGTTGGGATTGCCAAAAGTCACCTGGTAAGCCTTTGTCCCTGTACCGAGACAGTCGTGATTGCCCAAGAGTGCCACAAAGGGTTTGTTGAGTTTCTTGAGCCGGTCGCGAGTCCAGAGAAATTCCTTTGTGCCACCAAAGTCGGTCATGTCGCCACCATGAATCACAAAGTCGATATCTGGCCTGCGGTTGATGTCGCTCACCTCGTCACTCAGGTCATTGAGCCACTGGTGTGAGTCGCTGATAAAGGCGAAACGAAAAGTGGTTTTGTCCTTCGTCGCCTCCTCTATCTTCACTATCTGCTTGGCGTTGACATTCTTCTCTCCCTTGATATTCACATCATAAGGATGCACGTCGAACACCTTGTCGCAACTGACGAGCGACAGCCCCAACAGGCCAACCATCGCCCAGATAAATCTCATCTTTCTTTTTTTCATACGGTTGCAAAGATAATCAAAAAACCTGAATTACGAAATAGTTTTGCATTCGAAAATAATCAAAGAGTACATATATTCCTTTTTTCGTGACATTTAGAACAGTCGTTCACCAGATTCAGCCCCCTTAAAAAATGATAAGCCCTGAGAGAGAAAAACGGGACTCTTTTTGGGGACGCACAAACAGCTGAAGTTTCGCAAGTTTTGCCCCACACGCCCTGTTTTTGCCCCACACGCCCTGAAGGGGCAGAAGCTCTTAGCCCAGGGCAGCGCCCTGGGTATAATGGCAAACAGCAATGCGCCCTGTAAGGGCAAAAGCTTTAAATATTGCCAGGAGTTTTAAAGCTTTTGCCCTTACAGGGCGACAGGTTACCGCCCCAAACAACCCAGGGCGTTGCCCTGGGCTAAGAGCTTCTGCCCCTTCAGGGCGTGCTGCTTGTATCCATTGCTCTGGGCTAAGAGTTTTTGGGCCTTCAGCCCGTATTGCGAAACTTGAGCAAACAGTATGTTCGCTGGGCTCCTCAGGAAGCTATCCCTCCCAAATCTCATAAGAGAACGGAAAGGCAAGGGCATCCGCCTGCATCTGAGAAGCATCCGCCTGCATCTGAGAAGCATCCGCCTGCACCTGAGAGGCTCTCGCATTCCATACTGCCGAGGCGCAGCCCACCTTCAAGAAATGAACCCGGGCAGAGAGCGCCTTGCGGAACACACGATAACTCTTGAGACTACGGTCGGCATCGGCTTGCTGGATGAAGAAAACATATCTGTTGAGAGGATGGGAAGCCATGACGGAAGCGATGCGTGTAGCCAACTTCTCGGCTGACTGGGGACCGATTTTCGCAAAGATGTACGAGAAATGGAAGAAGATGACCGTAGGAACGCTGGACAAAGCATTCCAATCATCGTCATTCAACTCCTCAAAATGGTTCAGCTTGTGATAAACCACCCGGTCGGCGTAAGCGGCATGAAGCATCCGCTCGCCCATCTGATGCATGCTCTCCGAGATATCGACAGCCTCGTACTCCAAACATCCTATCTTGTCGCCGAAAACCTGCATGAAAGCCAGGGCATTGGTGGCTGGTCCGCAACCCAGATGCACCGAGATGGTGCGCAGGGAGGTGGAGGAGAGCCTCTCCTCCACCCACTCCCGAACCGAGCCGTACATCAGCTTGGCGCAGGCATAGTGGGCAGGCATCATGTTGTGACAGTAAACGAGCACCTGATCGGCGGGCGTGAAGGTGCGCATCCGGTTTCTGCCCGAGGTGTCCTTGAGGTCGGTCTGAATGATTTTGGATTGCACGAAATGGCTCCTGCCATAGTCGATGAGCGCCTGGTTGGTGGCAAACTCGTTGCCCAGAACATACTGGGGCCAACGGGTCATCGCATCGCCCTTGACGGGCTCTTCGACGACCGTACGAAACGTACGGTCAAAGGTTTCATCAGATGATAATTCCCCGACCGGGAAAACCGCATTTCTCTGTCCATCGCAAGAACCGAGCGAATCGACAGAGCCGACAGAACCAGCCGAATCGAGCGCCCCTGCTGCCCCAACGACAAAGTTTCCGCTCACATAGTCGCTGGGCGAGATGTCGAAATAGCTCTGCCTGTTACGGGCAAACTCCATGAGCTTGAAGAAGATGACGTTCTCGCGCAGGAGTCTGGCGTTGCCGATCATGATGAGATGTTTCATGGCACGGGTCATCGCCACGTTGAGCTTGCGGTCGATGATTTCGCCCGATGCACGGTCCACATACTGGTTGCCGGTGAGGAATCCCAACTGATAGTATTTCCTGATGGTGAAGCCGTAGATGATGTTCTCGCACTGGCTTCCCTGATAGCGCTCCACGGTGTCGATCATGATGTCGTGGAGCGGTTCGATGTGGTAGCTGTCTATCTCGTTGCGTATGGTGGAGATCTGATTGCGATAGGGCACGATGATGCCCACCGTGCGGTCTTTGTCGAAGCCCTCTGGATCCATGAGGTAGATGCGATGCACCGTGGCGGCGATCATCCTGGCCTCGATGAGATTCACCTTGTCGGAGGTCTCCTGCTGCCATGGGTCGAGTCCTGTCTGTCGTGGCTCGGGATAGGTGACGAAGGCGATGCGGCGGGTGGTGAGCAATGCCTCCAGCCCGTCGTTGCTCTCAGAGGTGAGCGGCGTGGGCTCCTCCTGATAAGGCAGGGGCACGGGGATGAGCTTGTTCTGATAGAAGGCATAGTTGGGGAAGATGGCTATCTCGCGGTGCATACGTCCCTGGCGGGTGAGCATGTAGCTGTACTCGTTGTTGACACCCTCGGAGCGATAAGCCTTGATGAGGCGCTCGAAGAGCGAGAGCCGGCAGTCGGTGAGGTGGATGGCCCGCAGGTTGGGTTCCTGCACCATGGATTCCGACTCCTGTTGCTGCACGACGGCTGGCAACTGTTTCTCGTCGCCTATGAGCACAAACTTGGCGATGGCGTGCTCGCCCGTGCGTGCATTCTTCGCCGAGAGCAGACCTACGATCTGTGGCTCGAGTATCTGGGAGGCCTCGTCGACAATAGCCAGGTCGAAATGCTTGATCGACAGGAGGGCTATCTGACTGTTGAAGGCTGTAGTGGTGCCGCAGAACACACGGCAACGCTCTATCATCTGCCCGATCTCACGGCCGTCGCGGCACGCCTCCGACCGCTTGCCGAGCAGATGGGAGCGGTAAGCCTCATGACAGCCCAGCTCGCTGCCCAAGCGCACGAAATCGATGCCCTCGCCTACCAGTTTGCTGCACATCTCGTCCACAGCCCTGTTGGTGAACGAGAGCAGCAGTACCGACGTGCCTTCCTCCATGAGCTGTTCCTTCAGCACGTTGACCATGCCGAAGGAGGTCTTACCCGTGCCGGGAGGTCCGATGATGAGGAAGAGGTCGCGGGCCTGCTTCACGCGCAGCACCAGGTCGTTGAACTCCGTGTTGCCCTGGCTGGCGTAGTCGCCCTGGAGTGTGAGCGTGGTGTCGACCCTCGGCTTGCGCTGCAACAGGAGCAAGTCCTTGCGTTCCTGACGGGCTTCGAGGAAGAGTTGAAGGCCCTGATAAAGAGCACGGTACGACGATTCCATAAAGTCATGCTCTACCGCCCACACCTCGCCATCGAACACCTCGCGCTGGGTCTGCGGATTGCGGAGCGACACCTCTACCCTCGTCTCGTGAATGTCGACGATCGACCCACGGAACACATAGTGGCGCGTGGCGTTGGGCTCGCCCTCAAGGGTGGGATTGTAGGCATAGAAGAAGACGATATCGCCCTTGCGGAAGTTGGACACGTCCTTGTCCTGTCCGTCGGCGAAGGCGAACTCCACCCGCTCGATGGGCATTCCCTTGACCTGACGGAGGGGCATCATGCGCAGGTCGCAATAGATGTTGCCGGCGTTGCGTCGCTCGTCGAGTGTGGAGTTCCATACCGAGGCGAATCCCGACTCCTCCTTGGTTCGGTTGCCCACCTTGGATAGCATCTGCTCGTTCTCCACAAAGGTGAGGAAGCGGTAGTAATAGTCTTTCTCCAAGGGTGTGGCCGTGCGCACCCGGTCGAGCAGCGCCTGCAGCTGTGGGCGCTTGTAGCGTTCCCACAACGTTCCGCTCTCGCCCGGACATACGAGCTCGGGTGTGAGCGACTCGAGAATACGGAATCCGCCACGCGTGAGGAGCAGTTCGAGCCAGGCCACCTGGTTGCGCAACCTGAGCGCCTTGAAGAGCAGGTCGGGTGCCGAGGCGATGTCGAGCAGGCTGTTGGCGTACTTCGAGTAGAGCATGTAGGAATGGAAGTCCTTGTAGGCCACGCCGTAGTTGTATCTGAAGATGGCACGATAGAGCAGCGCCTGCACATAGTGGTCGGGGCGAATGTGGGGTGTCTCGGGGCTCGACTTATAGGACGCCTTGCCCGATTTCTGCTCCACCATGAGCGTGAGGTCTTTCTGAATGAAGTCCATACGGGCCTGCAGTCCGAGTGTGGGCGAGAAGAAGGAAGGCTCCAGGATGGTGTTCTTGCCGTCGCGCCTGAAGGCTACCGACGAGGCCTCGGCCAGGGCTCCCTGCACGGCACGGCGAATGTGCTGGCGCTGCAGTTCGGCATCGGCACGGAAATGGTCTGAGAGGGGCGTCACGGCGAGGCTCACGGCATTGCGGGCGCAGAAGTCGGCCATGCTCTTCTCGTAGGGGCGGTCTACGTGGTAAACCTCCTCGTCGAGCAGCTGTCCGGCAAAGTTACCCAGCATGATGGCCTCGTTGCTGAAGGCGGGCGCCAGCTTCCTGAGCATGTAGGCGTAGGGGGTGGCGGTCTCCTGCTCGGAGAAGCATCCTGCCAGCGAGGTGACGTCTATCAGATAGTCGGGGTTGTAGATGATGATGGCGGGATAGATGATGCCAGCCTCCTCGCGGGGCAGGATGAGGTTGAGCTGTTCGCCCTTGAGCAGGATGTCGGCCAGATAGGCTCGGTCGCCCAGCACATACGGGTTGTCGGCCTTGCGATAGTAGATGCGGCACGACTCGCCCGTCTCGCTGTCGGTGGCTGTGATGAGGGTGTCGTCCCAGGTGTCGATGATGACCCGCATCTCGCTGCCCTTGCGATAGAGCGGACGGTAATAGGAAGCCACGACATAGGGGAAACGATGGTCGAGACTGGCGGGCACGGGAATGTCGTAAACGAGAGCGATAAACTTGCACAGGGCGGCTGTGTCGTGGGCGACAGACTGGCGCAGCTCTTCATCGGTCAGTACGGCTTCTGTTTCATCCTGAGCCCGTCGGGGCGCATTCTGAAGACGGCGCAAGCGGATGCGGAAGGCGTTGACCGAAGCCGAGAGAGAGGCGTCGCGCATCTTGTCGCGCTTCTCGGTGAGCAGATAGTCCACCTTGGCGAAGAAGCCGGCAAACTTGGTCTTCGACTGCTGCAACTTTCCCTCCACGGCCTGATGGAAAACCTCGCTGAGCAGACGGTAGCGCAGACGGATGTCAATGTCGGCGGGTATCTGGTCGACCTGTTCGAAGAGGTCGGTCGCCACACTCTCCACGTGCAACCCTGCCAGCCCCTCGCCTGCCGTCTGCACATCGTAGGCCTCTATCCTGAGTCGTCGGGGAATGTCGCGCATCTGCTCGGCCGTAAAGATCTGTGCGCCCTGACTTCTGCTGCCGAGGACAGCTCCCAGGTGGCGGTTGTCGCACACGGAGAGCCACTTCCCTACACTCTCCGAGAGGCCCGAGGCGTCGATCTCCGCATCCCGGCTGAACACGACCACCACTCCCACTTCGAGGCGCTCACATCCGAGATATTTGCGCAGTCCTGCGGCAGTTCGGCTTCGGTTGAGCCGTGCCTGTGCGAAGGGACTTTTGCCGTAAGATCGGAAGAGCACACGTCTGAACTCCAGTCACATTCCTTTATCTCGTATGCCGTCTTCTGCTTGAAAAAA
>ENA-UPWO01000972-UPWO01000972.1-human-gut-metagenome-genome-assembly--contig:-NODE-972-length-14262-cov-18.357138_pt1 | contig 14262 bp, 12 predicted proteins | sample MGYA00250056_ERZ773388 | MGnify/ENA primary metagenome ERZ773388 (study PRJEB29103, sample SAMN06112004) | human gut metagenome | biome: human gut; feature: ankylosing spondylitis patient; material...
TTGTTGATGCTGTCATAAGCCCAGTGGCCAGCAGGAACGTCAGAGAACGGGTTAGCAGCGTAAGCGGAAGCGGTTACGCCCAGAGCCATTGCCATTGCGAGTACTAAGGATTTTTTCATTGTAGTTTCCTCCTCAGGATGCAGCAGTATTTTTAAACTGCTGAAATTATATTTTTACAAATCACCTTCCGGAGTCTCCCGCAAATTCCGCTCAAGAGTTGCCTTGTTTCCTCTGTCATCCTTCGCCGGTTTTTCCTTCACAATGATTTATAAATCAATATTTGTCGGTAAGAAGAGTATCTTCACTTCTTAACTACAATTGCATTATACCATGCATTGATATTCAGTGCAAGTATTTTTGTTAAGACCCTCTTAATTTTACATTAAATTCGCCTTAGTGTTACACTTATTCTTTTAGTTATCAATTATTGATTCATAATAATACTCAATAAAAAAGCTGCTGCAGCTAATGCTGCAGCAGCTTGGATTATAGACTAGCTATAAACTTATTTGAACAGGCCAAGCAGGATGCCGCCGTTTGCTGCCAGTACAGGAGCAAATACCAAGGATACAATGGTCATCAGTTTGATCAGGATGTTCATTGCAGGTCCGGAAGTATCTTTGAACGGGTCACCTACAGTATCGCCTACTACGGTTGCATCATGAACCGGAGTATGTTTGCGGCCGGAAGCTTCTACGAATTTCTTCGCATTATCCCATGCACCGCCAGCGTTAGCCATGAGGATTGCAACCAGTACGCCGGAAGCCAGAGAGCCGCCAATCAGACCGCCCAGAGCTTCAGTACCGAACAGGAAGCCAACCAGCAGAGGAGCAACGATTGCGATAACACCAGGCATAATCATCTCGTGCAGAGCAGCTGCGGTGGAGATGTCTACGCATTTTTGGTAGTCAGCTTTAGCTTTGCCTTCCAGCAGGCCGGGGATTTCGTGGAATTGACGACGAACTTCCTCGATCATCTGGTAAGCAGCTTTACCAACAGATTCCATGGTCATAGCACCGAATACGAACGGCAGGGTTGCACCGATGAACAGACCGATCAGGGTTACAGGGTTCAGCAGGTCGATTGCTTTCAGGCCTACAGTGTGTGCATAAGCAGAGAACAGAGCCAGAGCAGTCAGAGCAGCGGAACCGATAGCGAAGCCTTTACCGATAGCAGCAGTGGTGTTACCAACGGAGTCCAGGGTATCGGTGATTTCACGTACTTCAGGAGGCAGCTCGGACATTTCTGCGATACCGCCAGCGTTATCAGCGATAGGACCATAAGCGTCAACTGCTACGGTCAGACCGGTGGTGGACAGCATGCCAACTGCAGCCAGGGAGATACCGAACAGGCCCATGCCTGCATCTTTAGCACCGCCCATGGTGAAGAATGCCAGGATTACACCGATGCAGATGAAGATCATCGGCAGGAAGGTGGAATACATGCCAACAGCCAGGCCGGAGATGATGGTGGTTGCCGGACCGGTTTCGGATTGCTCAGCAATCTTCTTAACGGAAGCATAATCAGCAGAGGTGTAGATTTCGGTGATTTTACCGATTAACAGACCAACTACCAGACCGGAAGCAATAGCTACGAATGCAGCAGTGTTACCGAAGATGGAAGTGGACAGGTAGTAAGCAGCAGCAATTACGATTACGCCGCCAACATAGGTACCATGGTTCAGAGCAGCCTGCGGATTGGTGGATTTGCTGCTGCGAGCATAGAATACACCGATCAGGGAAGCAATGATACCAGCGAAAGCCAGCTCAAATACGAACATAATGCCTTCGCCGCCGGGATATGCAACAGCACCCAGGGTAATAGCGGAGATGATAGCACCTACATAGGATTCGAACAGGTCAGCGCCCATGCCTGCAACGTCGCCTACGTTATCGCCTACGTTATCAGCGATGGTAGCCGGGTTACGCGGGTCATCCTCAGGCAGACCTTCCTCAACTTTACCTACCAGGTCAGCGCCAACGTCAGCAGCTTTGGTATAGATACCGCCGCCAACACGAGCGAACAATGCAATGGAGCTTGCGCCCAGACCGAAGCCGGTAACGATATCAATGTTGCCGAACAGCATGTAAGCAGCAGCAACACCAACGATACCCAGACCAACAACGCCCAGACCCATAACAGCACCGCCGGAGAAAGCAATTTTCAGAGCTTCCGGCATGCCGCCATGTTGAGCAGCTGCAGCAGTACGAACGTTAGCTTTGGTAGCAACGGTCATGCCGATGTAGCCTGCACATACGGAGAATACTGCACCTGCAACGAAGCATACTGCAGTAAGCGGAGATAAGAACATAGAAATTACGATAGCAACAACGACTACGAAAGCAGCCAGTGCTTTGTACTCGCGGAACAGGAACGCCATAGCGCCCTCGTGGATGTAACCGGCAATTTCCTGCATACGTGCTGTACCAGCAGGAGCCTTACCGATTGCGCTGCTCAGCATCAGTGCAACTGCGAGTGCAATGAGGCCGACAACAATGGAGATCATTAAGAAATTCAAGACCCAAACCCCTTTCTTTTTATAAAAAAATTTAAAATTTTAAGAGTGCAACTGCACCCTTGGTAACATGATGAGTGCGGCAAACATGAAAATCCCGTCAGCCTTAAGCGTTGATTTTTGCCAGCGCCAATGTAATAACAGCAAATGCAACACCTAAATAAATCGTAGCCTTCGCCATGAGTGTATCCAGATCATTGCCCTTGCCAAAAAAAGCACCGTCACTGCCGCCGAAAGTACTGCCCATACCGCCGCCTTTTCCGGACTGCAGCAGAACTGCGCCAATGAGTGCTATGCAAACGATAACTTCAAGAACCATCAAGACAGTTTCAATCACAGAGCTTACCTCCTCATATTTTTGTACCATAGTATTTTACCATAAAAGACGTGCTCTTACAATCTACTTTTGCAAAATATTTTACAAAAACGCCCTAAATAAAGAAAAAGGTGAGAGTCAGCGCTCTCACCTCATCTTTTACAGCAAACAAGAAAGCTTTGTCTGCTTATTTTTTAATGTTGTAGAAAACCTTCATGCCGTTATATTTTGCAGCCTTGCCGAGATCCTCTTCGATGCGCAGCAGCTGGTTGTATTTAGCAACACGGTCGGTACGAGCCGGAGCACCGGTTTTAATCTGGCCAGCGTTTACAGCAACAGCAATATCTGCCAGAGTGGTGTCTTCGGTTTCACCGCTGCGGTGAGAGATGATGCAGGTGTAGCCTGCGCGTTTTGCGGTTTCGATAGCATTGAAGGTTTCGGTTAAGGTACCTATTTGGTTTACCTTAATCAGAATAGCGTTTGCTACACCCTTTTCAATGCCCTGAACCAGACGCTCTTCGTTGGTAACAAACAGGTCATCGCCAACCAGCTGAACTTTTTTGCCCAGCTTTTTGGTGAGCTTCTTCCAGCCGTCCCAGTCATCCTCTGCCATACCGTCTTCGATGGAGATGATAGGATATTTCTCGCACAGACCTGCCAGATAATCAACCATTTCTTCGCTGGTCATTTCTACGCCTTCGCCGGTCATTTTGTATTTGCCGTCTACATAGAATTCGCTGGAAGCAACGTCCATTGCCATAACGATGTCTTTACCGGGTTTATAGCCTGCACGCTCGGTTGCTTCGAGAATAACCTTGATTGCATCTGCGTTGCATTTCAGGTTCGGTGCAAAACCGCCTTCATCACCCAAAGCAGTGCTCAGGCCTTTTTCCTTCAGCAATGCCTTCAGGTTATGATAAATTTCAGCGTTCATGCGCAGTGCTTCGCTGAAGGATTTAGCGCCAACCGGCATAATCATGAATTCCTGAATATCAACGTTGTTGTCTGCATGCTCGCCGCCGTTTAAAATGTTCATCATCGGAACAGGCAGCTCTTTGGCAGCAACACCGCCTAAGTACAGGTACAGCGGCAGGCCTACGGAAGCAGCGGCAGCCTTAGCTACAGCCATGGAAACGCCGAGGATAGCGTTAGCGCCGAGGCGGCCTTTGTTCGGAGTGCCGTCCAAGCGAACCAGCAGCTCGTCAATTTCGGTTTGGCGGGTTGCGTCCAAGCCAATAATTGCTTCGGCAATAATGTCGTTAACATTATCAACTGCTTTAGTAACGCCCTTGCCCAGGTAACGCTCTTTGTCGCCGTCACGCAGCTCTACAGCCTCGTGTACGCCGGTAGATGCGCCGGAAGGAACAGCAGCGCGTCCCATTGCGCCGTCTTCCAGGCATACTTCAACTTCTACGGTCGGATTGCCGCGGGAATCCAGAATCTCGCGAGCGTAAACTTCAGTAATCATTGCCATTTCTTATCACCTCATGATTAATCTATTAAAGTTTTACCTGTCATAGCGGCAGGCTGTTTAATATCAAGCAGCTGCAGCAGTGTCGGCGCAATATCGGCCAAAATGCCGTTATGCAGCTTGTGCTGCTCCTTGCTTACTAAAATAAACGGTACAGGGTTTGTAGTGTGCGCAGTATTCGGGGAACCGTCGCTTTCGGCCATCTTCTCCAAATTGCCGTGGTCCGCGGTAATGCACACACTGCCGCCAAGGGACAGCACCTTGCGTACAATACGGCCGGCACAGTCATCCACCTTTTCCATAGCGGTAATCGCAGCACTGAGCACACCGGTATGACCAACCATATCCGGATTTGCAAAGTTCAGGATAATCGCATCAAATTTATCCTTATCCAGCTCTGCCAAAAGTGCCTGCGTAACCTCTTCCGCGCTCATTTCCGGCTGCAAATCATAGGTTGCAACCTTCGGCGACGGAATCAGAATACGCTCCTCATTAGCATTCGGAGCTTCCACACCACCGTTGAAGAAAAAGGTTACATGCGCATATTTTTCGGTTTCCGCAATGCGCAGCTGGTGCAGTCCATGCTGTGCCAACACCTCACCCAAGGTATCCTTAATCTCCTCCGGAGGAAAGGCTACCGGTGCGGTAATTGTTGCATCATACTGCGTCATGCACACATAATTTACCGGGCGTGCTCCCTCAGGACGTGCAAAATACGGGAAGTCCTCATCATGCAGCGCACGGGTAATTTCACGCGCTCTGTCAGGACGGAAGTTGAAGAAAATCACACCGTCACCGGCAGTGATTTTGCCATCTACGCCGTCAACAGTGAAGGGCTCGACAAACTCATCCGTTACGCCTGCGGCATAGGATGCCTCTACGCCGGCAGCAGCGCTTGCAGCTTTGCCGCCCTCGCCCAGCACCAGTGCTTTATAGGCACGCTCCACGCGCTCCCAGCGCTTGTCGCGGTCCATTGCGTAATAGCGTCCGCTGACGGTAGCAATCTTGCCTACGCCAATCTGCGCCATACCATCTTCCAGCTCATGGATATATTCCAGCGCCGTTTTCGGACCTACATCACGTCCGTCAAGGAAGGCATGCACATAAACATCGGTCAGGCCTTTAACCTTCGCCATGCAGATAAGTGCCAGAAGATGCTCGATGTGGCTGTGAACGCCGCCGTCGGATAACAGTCCCAGAAGATGCAGCGCCTTGCCTGCCTGCTTCGTTTCGTCCATCACCCTGCTGAGCTCTTCGTTCTTATACAAATCGCCATCCTCAATCGCCTTGTCAATGCGTGTCAGGCTCTGGTAGATAATACGGCCGGCACCGATATTCAGGTGACCTACCTCCGAATTACCGATCTGGCCTGCAGGCAGACCGACAGCCTTGCCGCTGGCTTCCAAGGTTGTATGAGGATAATTTGCAAAATAACTGTCTAGGTTAGGGGTTTTTGCCATAGCCGCAGCATTGGTTTTATCTGCGGGAGCAATGCCCCAACCATCAAGAATCATTAGTAAAACTGGTTTTTTCATTATCAAATTCCTAAAGACGAAGGAGAAAGCAACAGGTGCTTTCTCCGAGGTCTTATTAAAAGCTTCTTACGATTGCGGCAAAGGTGTCAGCCTTCAGGCTTGCACCGCCTACCAGCACACCGTCAATACCGCTGAGGTTGAAGGAAGCAGCGTTCTTTTCATTAACACTGCCGCCGTAAAGAATACGAACCTTGCGGGCAATATCAGGTGTAAAGATTTTGCCTATTTTTTCACGAATCAGAGTGCATACTTCCAAAGCATCCTCCGGAGTAGCAGCCTTACCGCTGCCGATAGCCCAGATAGGCTCATAAGCAACAACAAGGTTTTCTGCATCCTCTGCAGAAATTACACGCAGAGCGCTCTTCAGCTGCATATTGATTTTGCGGGCAGTTTTGCCTGCTTCACGCTCAGCCAGGTTTTCACCAACGCACAGCAACGGCTTCAGGCCATTGCGGTAAGCAGCAATAATCTTGCTGGCAACAATTTTTTCGTTCTCACCGAAAATGGTACGGCGTTCGCTGTGACCAACGAGAACATATTCAGCGCAGATATCGGCAATCATAGCACCGGAAACAGCGCCGGTGAAGGCACCCTTGTCTTCCCAATGCAAATCCTGTGCGCCGTAGCCTACGTGCTTGCCATCGATAGCATCCGCAACAGTTTCCAGTGCGGTGAACGGCGGGAAAATAACAACCTCGTTCAAGGTACCGTTAGTTTCCATAACAATATCCTCAGCAAGCTCTACAGCCTCGCTTACGGTTTTGTGCATTTTCCAGTTGCCGGCAATCATTTTGCGGCGCAGATCATCCAGCGCAGCAACGCCGGGCAGTACCTTGCCTTCCAGATATTCCAGCGAAGCACCACCACCGGTGGAAATGTGGGTAATGCGTTTAGCCAGGCCCAGCTTTTCGATAGCAGCAACGCTGTCGCCGCCGCCGACAATGCTGGTAGCACGGCTCTTAGCTACAGCCTTCGCTACAGCCTCGGTACCCTTGCAGAATGCGTCCATTTCAAAAACGCCCATCGGTCCGTTCCAGACAATCATCTTAGCGTCAGCCAGAGCTTCGGCATAAGCCTTGCTGGTTTCCGCACCGATATCCAGAGCCATGTAAGCCTGGTTCAGGTTTTTCACCTTTTCGGTTACATGCTCAGCGTCGGGAGCAAATGCAGCAGCCATTACCAAATCGGTAGGCAGCAGCATATTTACTTTATTTTTCTTAGCCTTAGCCAGAAGCTCTTTAGCCAGGTCTAGCTTATCCTCTTCTACCAGGGACTTGCCCATTTTGTAGCCCTGTGCAGCCAGGAAGGTGTTAGCCATGCCGCCGCCGATAAGCAGGGTATCAACCTTATCAAGCAGGTTGCTGATAACGCCGATTTTGTCGCTTACCTTAGCACCGCCGATAATAGCAACAAACGGATGCAGCGGATTGGTTACAGCCTGACCTACATACTGGATTTCCTTTTCCAGCAGGAAGCCTGCAGCTGCAGGCAGGAAGTGGGTTACGCCTTCTACAGAAGCATGTGCGCGGTGAGATACACCGAAGCCGTCATTGACATACAAATCTGCCAAAGAAGCCAGCTTCTCAGCAAAATCCATATCGTTCTTTTCCTCTTCCTTATGGAAACGCAGGTTTTCCAGCAGCAGGATGTGGCCCGGTTTCAGCTTGCTGGCAGCAGCCTGCGCAACCTCGCCTACGCAGTCCGGAGCAAACAGAATCTTTTTGCCCAGCAGCTTGCCCAAATGCTTAGCTACGGGAGCCAAAGACAATTCCGGCTTAACCTGTCCTTTAGGACGGCCGAGATGTGCCATTAAAATAACGGCAGCCTTTTGCTCCAGCAGATATTGAATGGTCGGCAGAGATGCGGTGATACGGGTATCATCGGTAATCTCGCCTTTATCATTCAGAGGAACGTTAAAATCTACGCGTACCAGTACTTTTTTACCGGCAACGTCTAAGTCACGTACAGTTTTTTTATCCACGGATAAGAATCTCCTTTATTACAGACCTTTTTTAGCAATATAAGCAGCCAGGTCAACTACGCGGTTGGAATAACCCCATTCGTTGTCGTACCAGCTTACAACCTTAGCCATACGCGGGCCAACCATCATGGTGGACAGGCCGTCGATGATGGAGCTCAGCGGGCAGCCGTTGTAATCGCGGGAAACCAGCGGTTCATCGCTGTAGCCCATAATACCTTTGAGTTCGCCTTCAGCAGCTTCCTTCAGCACTGCGTTGATTTCTTCGGCAGTGGTGTCTTTTTGCAGCAGAACGGTCAGGTCGGTGATGGAAACGTTCGGAGTCGGAACGCGCATTGCGAAGCCGTTCAGTTTACCCTTCAGTTCCGGCAGAACCAGAGCAACTGCTTTTGCAGCACCGGTAGTGGTCGGGATGATGGAGCAAGCAGCAGCGCGAGCACGGCGCAGGTCTTTATGCGGCAGGTCCAGAATTCTCTGGTCATTGGTGTAGGAGTGAACAGTGGTCATCAGACCGCTTTCGATACCGAATTTGTTCAGCAATACTTTGGTGAACGGAGCCAGGCAGTTGGTGGTGCAGGAAGCGTTGGAAATGATGTTGTGTTTTGCAGGATCATATTTGTCTTCGTTAACACCCATAACGATGGTAATATCTTCGCCTTTTGCAGGAGCGGAGATGATAACCTTTTTAACAGTGTCATGCAGATGAGCTCCAGCCTTTGCAGCTTCGGTGAAACGGCCGGTGGATTCTACAACAATTTCAGCACCAGCTTCGCCCCAAGGAATCTGTGCAGGATCCAAGCAAGCGAATACTTCGATTTTGCGATCGTCAACAATAATATAGTTGCCTTCAATGCTGACTTCATGGTTGAAAGTGCCATGGATAGAGTCATATTTCAACAGGTGAGCCAAAGCGGTGATGTCGCCAGGATCGTTGACAGCAACAATTTCCACATCAGGATTGTTGAATGCTACACGGAAAACCTCGCGGCCGATACGGCCAAAACCATTAATACCTACTTTTGTCATAATAATTTCCTCCTTAATTTTAAGAGAATCTAAATTTTGCACAAATGTGCTTAGTAACAAATTAATACTTAAAGAACGGCGCTTGCTTATTACTCCTTGGCCATTTTAAGGATTTCATGCGCTGCGGCCTCATCGGTAATCAGAATATCCTGTCTGGAAGCACGGATAACCGATAAAATTGCTGCCGCCTTCGATTTACCTCCGGCAATACCTATAATTGTGCCGATGTGCTGCAAATCCTGCAGCATCAGGCCGGCATTATTAGTCATATAAACCTGTCTGCCGTCTAAAGCACAGTACTGACCGAACGCCTCGCCTACAGCACCGTCTTCCTCCAGCTTGGCAATTACCTCGCTGCCTAAGCGTCTGTGTCTTGCCATAACACTGGCGCGGCCTACACCGTGGACAAGAATGTCTGCCTGCTTGATAATATCAACGACAGCGCGCACACCGATATCCTCTTTAAGAATACTGTTTAAGATATCCTCGCTTACACAGTCGGGAACGTAAAGCTGACGGTAGGATGCTCCGAGCTTTTGTGCCAGGACAGTTGCAATCGTATTGGCCTGCAGTTCCACATTGTCACCCAAGCCGCCGCGTGCCGGTACAACCACCGTATTAGGCTGCGAGCCGGAAACATTGGCTGCCATCGCTGCCATAGTAGTTCCGCCGCTGACAGCAACTATATGCTTATTGCCATCGCTCAGCAGCTTGCTGAGAATATGTGCTGCAGTACGGCCGATTTCACGTTTGACAACATCCTCTTGGTCCGAATCACCGGGGAGAATGACAACCTTGCCAATCTTCAGCGTATCACTGAGAGTGCTTTCCAAAAACGAAATATCCTGCAGCTTGCGTACATAATCCGCCAGCTCCTTAAGAATATCCGCACCCTCATCAGTCACGCTCATGCCGCTGGAGGAAAAATCCAGCAGGCCGCTTTTCTTGAGAAAATCAACCTGAGCACGCAGCACTCTTTCGCTGAGTCCCAGTCTTGCAGCCAGAGCACGTCGGCCTATCGGCGCTTCGTGGCTCACCTGACGCAGAATCTGGTAACGCTGTACGAGCAGATCTGTCAGCTCCGGTACAATTTTCTTTTGCAGATTAATAATACTATCCATAACCAGTTACATCCCTTGACGCGTTTTGTCCCTCGTGGTACTTTTCGTGTCCCACGGATTCAATACAAATAAGTGAATTATTTGTCTATAGCTCATTATAGCATACTCTAATTAAGAAATAAAGTGCTGTATTAGTGTTTATCGAAAAAAATTTGTTAAAGCCAGTCTTCAATTAGCTGCTGCTAACTTAAGCTGTCTAAAAATAGTTTTTATCCGCTGAGTTCTTCGCTGAGAGCAAAAAAAAGAGCTGCCGCATTACGCAACAGCTCAAAATTTTTTTATCTGTTATTAACGGTTTCGGGATACATATCATGCATGAAAAGACGCTTCTTCGCAACCTGCTCCCATTCGGTTCCCGGCTTGCCGTAGTTGGCATACGGATCAATGGACAGACCGCCGCGCGGCAGGAATTTGCCCCAAACCTCAATATATTTAGGCTCCATCAGCTTGATAAGATCCTTCATAATGATATTTACGCAGTCTTCATGGAAATCACCGTGATTACGGAAGCTGAACAGGTACAGCTTCAGAGATTTGCTTTCTACCAGACGTTCATCCGGTACATAAGAAATGTAGATGGTCGCAAAATCAGGCTGTCCCGTCATCGGACAAAGGCTGGTAAATTCCGGGCAGTTAAATTTAACCCAGTAATCATTTTGCGGATGCTTATTCGGGAAGGACTCCAGAACCTCCGGCGCATAATCGCTTTTATAAGCAGTTTTATTGCCTAACAGGCTTACGCCCTGCAATTCTTCTTTACTTCTGCCACTTGTCATTATTGCTTACCTCCATCAAATGCAAACAGCTTGCCTGCTCCCACACGTTCCAAAGCGGTAACCAGCATTACACTCGCAATACCGCAGATGCACTGGCCAATCAGCAGACTGCTTGCCAGTACCAGATACGGAATATCCAGCAGTACGCTCAGCCATACAGGAACACCGAGTCCTGGTACAAAGGTCACTGCTGCCCAGATAATCCAGTTGCCGCAGCCACGACGCTTAGCCAAAACAATAATACCGGTTGTTACAATACCTACAATAAAGCCGCCGATAATATCCGGCAGACCAAGACCGCCCATCACCGTATTGCTGACAACGTTTGCCAAGCCAAACGGCAGAACCAGAAACGGGAAAATAGCACTCAGACCATACAGCGCAGTAGCAATACGAATCTGATACTGACCAAAGGCAAAGCTCTGGGTGCACATCATCACAACAATATATAATGCAATACACAATGCGGAAAATACTAATTTTTGATTACTTAAGCTCTTCATTATCCTTACCTCCTTCAAACCTCTGCTAAGGGATCAACAACACCGTTGGCAGCAAAGGCTGCCTCGCGGTCAATACAGGTGCCGCACTTATGACAAGGCTTTTCGCCGCCGTCATAACAGCTCCAGGTCAGCTCATAGGGAACACCTAAGCGCAAGCCCTCAGCAACGATATCCTTCTTCGTTTTATCAACAAAGGGAGCAACCAGACGCACCTTACGACCGCTTCCCAGATATACTGCCAAATTCATCGACTCGTTAAATTCGACGCTGCAATCAGGATAAGCGTTGCCTGCAGCATCATCGGCATGGGGACCGTAGTAAATCTCATTGCATTCATATTCCAGGGCAATGCTTGCCGCAGCAGCCAAGAACAGGCCATTACGGAAAGGCACATATGTGCTTACAGGCTCACCCTTGCTTTCCTTCAGCTGCTCTGCATAGGATGCGTGCGGAACACTTTCTTCCGAGCCCTGCAGCAGAGAGCATTTGCTGTGCGCAAAAATCTTCGACAAATCCATATGCAGCAGCTCCACATGATAATAATCGGCAATAGCCTGCGCTGCTGCAAGCTCCTTGGCATGCTTCTGACCATAGGACATCGACAAAGCCAGAACATTATCGCCGTATTTTTCTTTTGCCAGTGCCAGACAGGTTGAGCTGTCTACGCCACCGCTTAATAATACTAAAACCTTCATTTCTCCTCCCAATTAATGAGCGGGCAAAGTCCACAAAAATATAAAAGGATTCCGTCATCTACAGACGAAATCCTTGCATACATAAAAAATACCGGCCGGCGCCAGTACATCGCCCGTAGTTTTATTTATAGACAGGATGGTTACGAACTGTCTGTTATGAACTTCTAGGATATTATACAGCATATCGCGTTATTTGTCCAGTATAAGAAAATAACCTAATAAAAAACAGACACCGCCGACATACTTAAAACATATCGAGGTGTCTGTCTTAAAAGCGTTATAGCTTATCTCTTATTATACAATTGCTTTATCAGGCTTTACGAAGAACCAGGCAATAGCACCGCAGATACCGGTTACAGCAGTTGCTGCCAAAGCAGCCTGCCAGCCATAGTTGGTTGCAAACCAGGCAGTAACGGTCGGAGCCAGGACGCCGCCGATGTTGCCCCAGAAGTTCATCCAACCGGATACGGAACCGGCAAATTTACCGCCCATGCTGATAACGCTGGACCAGGAAGCACTCATGGTCAGACCGAGAGAACCTAAGGATACGGAAAGCCAGAGAACATTCATCATCGGATCGGCAGTACGGGTGGAAATGTACAGCGCACCTGCACAAAGAAGAATACCTGCAGCACCGGTTGCAGTCTTAACCATATTCTGAGACATGCCGCTGCGCAGCAGTTTATCAGAATAGTGACCGCAAAGAGTAACTACAGCCATCAGAGAAATCCAGGGAGCAGCTGCCCAGATACCCATTTTAGCTAAGGAGAATTTGTGCACCTCCATGAGGTACATCGGCAGCCAAGCCAGGAATACGTACATGATATAGTCAGTAATCAGGAACTGAATGCCCAAAGCCCAAAATTGGGATGAACGCAGCAGCTTACCCCACGGAGCAATCTGTTTTTCACCGGTTGCTTCCACACGGCCTTCGTTAATGTGAGCCAATTCTGCTTCATTAACATAAGGACTGTCCTTAGGATCATCAGTAACATATTTATGCCATGCCCAAGCCAACAGCAGACCAACTACACCGAAGCTGAGGAATACATGATGCCAGCCAAAGGTTGTCATAAGCCATACTACAACAGCAGGACCGACTACAGGACCAAAGAAACAGCCATTAAGAATAAAGGAGCTTGCCTTGCCCTTTTCGTCTTTATTAAACCATTTGTGCTCAGCCATTGCGAACGCGGGATAAATCGGTGCTTCGCCCAAGCCAAACATCAAACGTACAATTGCAAAGGTATACTTACCGCTTGCCACAGCAGTCAAGGCAGTAAATACAGACCACCAGCCGCAGGCAATAGAACCGGTAAAGCGATGGCCGAATTTCTCAGCCAGCATACCACCGGGAACCTGCATCAAAGCATAACCGGCGAAGAAGAAGGATTGAATGAGGCCCATATCAATTTTAGTAAAGCCAAATTCCTTCATGATTACAGGTGTTGCAACAGAAAGGTTAACGCGGTCCATGTAGGATACAAAGCTGATAGCAAAGATCAGCCACGCTACCTTCCATCTAAAGTTTGTCATTTTCATAGTTTTCTTTCCCTTCATAAAAAACAAATTCTGTTCTTTTATATATATTCTGCCGAACAGTTAACAATAATGATACTATTTCTTCTCAAAACTGTCAATGTTTTTCGCTCGTTTGATTTGTGCGAATATTCGTCTACTGTATGAGGATGTTTGGATTTTATAAGGGAATCGAAGAAATGCGTCATAATAGTATATTGCAGCAATGTAAATCGAAGAAGCAAGTCCGCAGGACGACGCTGATTGGCTGTCACACATAGAACTCTGGTAAACTGAGCGAGGGATATATCGTGTAAGGAATAGCAATTTTAGCAAGTGAGCATCTGGTACCATAGAAGTGTCGCAACTGTTTGAGCGCTAAGCAAGCTACTGCAGAAAAATATCTCAGCATAGCGCGAGTTTTGCGGCACTTCGTACTGGTTCCATGCGAAATTTGCGTCGTGCCCTTTGGGCACAGGAAAATTGCTGCTGACTGAAACGATATACCTCTCGCAAATATTAAGAAGTTAGACGATAAGCTTAATACATGCTTGTGCGTCGCTCTGCTCCTTCAAGCATGGCTATCTATCCCTCCAAAAATACTCCCTGCAGCAATACTTCATTACAAAGTTGCCGCTGCCGATTTTATTACATAATTTAAGAATCTATCCTCAATCGACAAGCTGATTACATCAGCTCGTCGATACGCCTCGCCACAATCGTGCCTATGCGTCGCAAAGCTCCTTTAGGCACGGTGGCTGGGCAGCCAGGCCCGCTGCTGGTCATAAGATAGCTGACGGTAAAAGAA
>ENA-UPWO01000983-UPWO01000983.1-human-gut-metagenome-genome-assembly--contig:-NODE-983-length-14142-cov-132.186349_pt1 | contig 14142 bp, 11 predicted proteins | sample MGYA00250056_ERZ773388 | MGnify/ENA primary metagenome ERZ773388 (study PRJEB29103, sample SAMN06112004) | human gut metagenome | biome: human gut; feature: ankylosing spondylitis patient; material...
AAGTAGGATTCCTTAAAAAAGGAAATCCTACTTTATAGAGCAACATGCCTAAAATAATCTTTCAACCACTTATGATTACAAATCCCCCGTTGTTTATAGGTCGAACCTTATTTTACGGCGGATTTCAAATCCGCCGGGACGCCTAGCGGGACATTTCAAAATAACTCCAGGATCTTATCGATTATCTTTTCGATGCTGGAAGAATCGGTGGTTTCGTCGAGCTTCTGGTTGATTTTCTCTTCTACCTTCCTGCTCACTTTATCCGCTGCCTTATCGAAAGCCTGATTGGCTTTCTCTTCCAGTTTCTTCTGCATTTTTGTGCTGAGGCTGCCTTCATCGCTGTCAGCCTGGTCCTCATTGACATTGGCTTCTGAATCTGATCCATCCATATTGGGAGTGTCAGAGGATACATTTGATTCTGACTCCTCGATATGGAGATTATCGGCTGATTCCAGTGCTTTCACCATATCGTCGGCATTCATCGTATAGACGTTGCCGAGAATACCGAAACTCACGGTATGCGGCTTGCCGTTGAACTCTACAGAACCCGTAGAGCAAACGATATAGTTGTGGTATTCGAAAAGCTGGTTCATCGCTTCGTCCATCATGCTGCCAGCCATCATCTTGGCTACAGAGCGGAGTGCCTGAGAGAAGAAATTGTTGTCGGTAGATCCTACCGCCTTTTCTACAGCCTTGCTTGCCTCCGTGCGAACCTTCTCCTTATGAGCATCTGCGCTCGGATTGGTTATGGCAAATATGGCAAGGATGAAAATGATGAGGCCTATCACCATCTTCATGGCGAAATGGCTCGTCTTCTTCTTAGGCTGCTGCTGGAAATTCGAATTCATCGCTGCTCCCTGCTGGAATCCCTGCTGATAGGCTTCCTGCTGGGCTTTCTGATAATCCTGCTGCTGGTTTGCTCCCTGCAGGAAACTCTGCTGCTGGTTTGCTCCCTGTTGCTGGAAATCTTGCTGAACTCCTTCTTGCTTTTGGGCATTCTGGTTGCTCTGGTTGGCTTCTATTGCTTCCAATACTGCTCTCAGATCCTCTACCTTCCAGGCAGGAGTCCAGTCTGCCATACCCTGCTTCCACACCAGTGTTTCGGGACTGATGCCCTTCTGTACAAGTTGGTCGAAACTGAAAGGACCTGCCTGTTGTCCATTACGATCGATTATAAAAAATTCCATCTTTGTCCTTTTAATTTTTAAATGTGAACATTCAACTTTATTAGTGGGTTGCCTTCCACCATCCTGTCTTCTCTCTTCCCTTCAGGGCTACACTGTGCTGGCTCGGGTCGGAGATGGAGAGGCCGCAATAGCTCTTTACCTGGAAGGTGGTTCCTCTATACGGGTCCTTCAGCATGGTAAATGCCTCATCGGTATGCGCTGCAGCCTTGATGGTTTTCTTTATCTGGGCGGCAAACTGATCTTTCAGGTAACCGCTTGGCTTGAGGCTATCTACATATACCGACATGTCATAAAACAGATTAGGAGTGAAGCCGTCGAGAGGTTGGATTGTTTCTAGAGGAATGGAGGAATCGAGCGTATATTGGCTGTTGATTTCCTTCATGACGCTAGCCAGGTTATCCATCTCGCGACAGTCGATGGCTGCCATGTTGCAATAAGGTACGTAGCTGGATTTGTAGAAGTTGACAATGCCGTTTACGATGCCGGAATAGTTTGGCGTTGCGGAATTGAGCATGCTCCAGATGCTTCGGTATGGAAAGCCTATAGCCATCACCTCGCTGCTCGAACTGATGAGATAGTTGGTGACATCCTTCAGCTCGTATGCTGTCTCCACATTTCCCATGTAGCAGGCATCGAAGAGGATGTATTGCATCTTCATTCCGCTCTGTCTGATTCCTTCTGCCAGGGTTGGGATGTCCATGGCATAACTCTTGGAACCTACACTTCCGAAGAAGCGGGTGACCGGATGGTCTGGGTCGCTACCAAACTGGATGCCGCTGAAAGCACTGGATGACTTGCCGGCTGTGGCTGTGCTTCCGAAGCTAGGACGGGCATAGTTCGGATAATTCACCCAATCTTCTGCATAGGTCCATCCGGAACCATGTACTCCGATGATGAGGGCATAGTTGAGTGCCTCGGCATTTTGCTTCACCTCATTAAGAAGGTTGGCGAATCCCTCTGCCGTGCAATAGCTGTTGTCCTCGTAGGTCTTCACGGGCACACGCTTCACCGTCTTGCTGGCGGCATCGTACTGCAAATCGTAGAGTGTGCTCTTGTTGTATTTCTCGCTGAAAAATACCATCACACGTGAGTCACTAAGTCCTTTCTTGGCTACGATACCCTGGCAGATGCTGTCGATGTTGTTGGCAAGGTATTGCTTCAACCCCGAACTGGTGGTACTGCCTGTCCATGGATAATATACCAGGATGGTCTGCTTGTTGACGCTATCCACATCAAAAGCCTCGTCGCTACAACTGGTGAAAGTCATGGCGAACGAAAACATACATATAAATAAGGTGAAAAGCTTCTTGATCATAATAAAAAAGTTGAATGTTGAATGCTGAATGCTGAGTCGCAGAATGGCTGACGAATTAGTCCGTCTGATTCTACATTCATCATTCTACACTCAACATTCAACATATATAAAAAAAGAATCTGTTACTTCTTCTTCAGCTCCTCGATGGTAGCCTTCAGGGCAGCAATCTTCTCTACAGAGTCGCTCTCCTTCTTGCGCTCCAGGGCTACTACCTTCTCAGGAGCGTGAGCAACGAAGTTCTCATTGCTGAGCTTCTTGCGTACACCCATCAGGAAGCCCTCCAGGTGCTTGAGCTGAGCCTCTGCCTTCTCAATCTCGGCTGCCACGTCGATGAGGTCGCCCAATGGTACGGCAAACTCGTCGGTGCCTACCATGAAGCTGGATGCATCGGCACTCTTCTCGGCGATGACCTCAATCTTGTCGAGGTTGGCCATCTTCAGCGTTACGTCGTTGTAAGCCTCGAAATCGTTCTTGCCTACTACCTGCAGAGACAACTGCTCCTTCTGGGCAATGTTCTTCTGGTTGCGAACGGTACGAACACCGGCGATAATCTGCTTCACAGCCTCGATATCTGCTGCCAACTTCTGCTCCTCGGCTGTAGGTGCAGGAATATCCAGCTTCTCGCGCATGATGCTCTCGCCATCCTTGCGGTCGTAGATGTGCTGCCACAACTCCTCGGTGATGAATGGCATGAATGGATGCAACATCTTCAGGAGGGCATCGAAGAAGCGGAGGGTAGCGTCGTAGCTCTTCTGGTCGATAGGCTGACCGTAAGCTGGCTTCACCATCTCCAGGTACCAAGATGAGAACTCATCCCAGAACAGCTTATATACTGTCATCAATGCCTCAGAGATACGGTAGTCCTTAAACTGCTTCTGCATCTCCTCGTTCACCTCCTTGAGCTTGGCATCAAACCACTTCACAGCGATTTCTGCACTCTTAGGCTGCTCGATATCTGCAGTCTCCCAACCCTTCACGAGGCGGAAGGCGTTCCAAATCTTATTGTTGAAGTTACGTCCCTGCTCGCAAAGGCTCTCGTCGAAGAGGATGTCGTTGCCGGCTGGAGCACTGAGCATCATACCCATACGGACACCGTCGGCACCAAACTTGTCAATCAGATCCAGTGGGTCTGGTGAGTTGCCGAGACTCTTGCTCATCTTACGGCCGAGCTTATCGCGAACGATACCTGTGAAATATACGTGCTTGAATGGCATCTTGCCACGATATTCGTAGCCAGCCATGATCATACGTGCTACCCAGAAGAAGATGATATCCGGACCTGTTACCAGGTCGGAAGTAGGGTAGTAGTAGTTGATCTCCTCGTTGTCTGGATGCTCGATGCCATCAAACAGAGAGATAGGCCACAGCCATGAAGAGAACCAGGTGTCGAGGCAGTCGCTCTCCTGCTCCAGGTCCTCAGCCTTGATGTTGGCGTTCTTCTCCTGGGCGAGCTTCAGAGCCTCCTCGGCAGTCTCTGCTACCACGAAATCCTTCTTGCCGGCATTGTCGAAGTAGTAGGCTGGGATGCGGTGACCCCACCAGAGCTGACGGCTGATACACCAGTCCTTGATGTTCTCCAACCAGTGGCGATAGGTGTTCTTATACTTCTTAGGATAGAACTCGATGTCGTCGTCCATTACTGGAGGGAGGGCGATGTCAGCAAAGTGCTGCATCTTGAGGAACCACTGTGTAGAGAGCTTTGGCTCGATAGGCACATTGGTACGCTCAGAGAAGCCCACCTTATTATTATAGTCCTCAATCTTCTCCATCAGGCCGGCGTTCTGAAGATCGATGGAAATCTGCTTGCGCACGTCCATGCGGTCCATACCTACATAGAGACCTGCTGCCTCGCTGATGGTACCGTTGTCGTTGAAGATGTCAATGGTTTCCAAACCGTGCTTCAAACCGAGGGCGTGGTCGTTGATATCGTGAGCTGGAGTTACCTTCAGGCATCCGGTACCGAACTCGATATCTACGTATGTATCCTCGATGACAGGAATCTCGCGGTTTACGAGAGGTACAATCACGTGCTTGCCCTTCAGCCAGGTATTCTTCTTATCCTCAGGGTTGATACACATGGCAGAGTCGCCCATGATGGTCTCAGGACGGGTAGTTGCTACCACGGCATAGTAACCCTTCTCATCCTTGTGCATCACGTTCTCCTCATCCACCTGCTGGCAGTCCTGCTCTACTACATAATACTTCAAGTGGTAGAGCTTAGAGTGCTCGTCCTTGTAGATAACCTCCTCGTCAGAGAGTGCAGTCTGAGCCTTAGGGTCCCAGTTGACCATGCGCACGCCACGATAGATAAGTCCCTTCTTGTAAAGGTCGCAGAAAACGTGGATTACGGCACGAGAGCGGGTCTCGTCCATGGTGAATGCTGTGCGGTCCCAGTCGCAGCTGGCACCGAGCTTGCGGAGCTGCTTGAGGATGATGCCGCCGTGCTCGTGGGTCCAGTCCCAAGCATGCTTGAGGAACTCATCGCGAGTGAGGTCGGTCTTCTTGATACCCTGCTGAGCGAGGCGGTTAACCACCTTAGCCTCGGTAGCGATACTGGCGTGGTCGGTACCTGGTACCCAGCAAGCGTTCTTGCCCTCCATGCGTGCACGGCGAACGAGAATATCCTGGATTGTATTGTTGAGCATGTGTCCCATGTGGAGCACACCCGTTACGTTTGGTGGAGGGATTACCACCGTATAAGGTTCACGACCATCTGGCTTAGAGCTGAAAAGCTTGTTGTCGAGCCAGTACTGATACCATTTACTTTCCACTGCTTGTGGATCGTATTTACTTGCTAATTCCATTGTTTCTATCTAATTTTTATTCTTTTTCTTTCTTTTTCCTTAAAAAACGGTGCAAAGATACGAATTTTTGAGCGAAAAATGCTATCTTTGCATCAAAATTATTAATTTTTGCACAAAACGATGGTTAGTAATGCAGTAAAAGAAGTTTCAGAGCAAGATAGAAGAAAACTGCTAGCTGGTTTTCTCTATGATATGGCGAAGCTGATGTTTGGCAGCGTTGCTGTGGGAGGATTGTCGCCTCTGATAATTGGAGGTGATTTCGGTTTGCTTAATATAGTGTGTTTTTTTGTTGGTTCAATATGTGGGTTCTTACTTGCATTTGGTGCCAATGATTTGTTGAAGTATAAAAAGTAATGGTTATGGAAGCATATTTGTTTTTTAATGTAATGATGTTTGTGTTTGCATTGTCTTTTGTCATTTTCCTCAACACGAAAGCCGGGAAGAAATGGAAAGATAATCTTTAATGTGAGGTTAGAGTTATGCATACGAAAGAAGAGAAAATGGCGGCGTTCAGCCGCTTGCTGGATGTGCAGGACCGTTTGCGCCTGCAGTGTCCATGGGATAAGAAGCAGACATTCGAGAGTCTTCGTCCGAATACCATCGAGGAGACTTTCGAGCTTTGTGACGCCTTGATGAAGCGCGATTACAAGGATATCAAGAAGGAGCTGGGCGATGTGCTGGAGCACGTGATGTTCTATAGCATCATCGGCAGAGAAGACGGCGAGTTCGATATCTGCGATGTCTGCAATCAGGAAGCTGACAAACTGATGTTCCGCCATCCTTTCATCAACTGGAAGGAGGAAGGTAACTGGACTGTTTCGAATCCTGATATGTATATCAACGACGAAGGACAGGTGGTATATAAAGAAACTGATGAAGCAGAAACCGGGAAGGCAGAGGCTGCCAATACGGAAGAAACTCGGAAGGCAGAAACTGCCAATTCGGAAGAAACCCTGGCTCTTGGTGCCAGCAAACCTAAGAATGCTGCCTCTGTAGAGAAAACCTGGGAGCAGATCAAGCAGCAGGAGAAAGATGGCAACGAGCGCGTTCTGAGCGGTGTGCCAAATTCCCTGCCATCCCTTATCAAGGCCTATCGCATTCAGGACAAGGCACGAAACGTGGGCTTCGACTGGAAGGAAAAGGAGGATGTATGGGACAAGGTACACGAAGAACTGGAAGAACTCAAGGCAGAACTTGCCAAGGGAGATAAGGAAAATTCTACCCAGGAACTCGGCGATTTCCTCTTCTCCGTCATCAATGCTGCCCGTCTCTATAAGCTCAATCCGGATAATGCGCTGGAGAAGACAAACCAGAAGTTTATCCGCCGTTTCAACTATGTAGAAGATCATTCACTCAAGCAGGGTAAGAATCTGAAAGACATGAGTTTGGAAGAAATGGATAAACTGTGGGATGAAGCTAAGAAACAGGAAAGACTTCTGAAAGAATCGTAAGCTTCAATAGGAGGAGCTTCATGATAAACAAGATAAATAGGACGTTTTATAACAAGAAAAACTATAAGGATTATGAAAAGATTAGTTTATATGATGATGGCTTTGGTGGTACTCTTTGCTGCCAATAGCTGCAAGGATAAGAAAACCGCACAGGTAATCAGTACTACAGATTCCCTCGATCTGGAGGAGGTTGCCGATGATTCAACCATCTACGGTGTTTGTGGTGAGGGTACATCCATGCACAATCTGGAGCTGATTTCTGATGAGGGAGATACGCTCTCAGTCTTTATCGATGATGAGCAGCCAGACATCGTGCTGGGTGGTTTGCTGGCAGGCGACCGCATCGCTCTTATCGGTTACAAGGCACAGGATGGAGAGATGATGGCACAGAAAATCATCAATCTTACTTCACTCCTGGGCAAGTGGACTTCACTCGACAAGAACTTCGATTTGCTGGAAGGCGGAGAGGTAAAAAACAATGTGAAGGCTGAGACCAATCCGTGGACTTCATGGAAAATCCTGAACGGAAAGCTCCTGCTCAACAAGGATACCTTTGCCATCGATAAACTGGGCTCAGACAGCTTGATGCTGGAGAATACCCAGGGCATCTATGTCTTCAAGCGCCAGGAGTAAATTGTCATTCTAAATTTTAGATTAAGTTGGAACCATTTAAGATACATATACTGGGGTGTGGCAGTGCGCTGCCAACCCTGAAACACAATGCTTCCTCGCAGCTCATAGAGATGCGGGGAAAGTGCTATATGATAGATTGTGGCGAGGGCGCACAGATGCAGTTCCGTCGTTCCCATATCCATTTCTCCAAGCTCAATGCCATCTTCATTACCCACATGCATGGAGATCACTGCTTTGGCTTGATGGGCTTGCTTTCTACACTGGGAATGCTCGGACGTACATCTAAGTTAAGAGTCTATGCTCCAAAGGATTATGCTCCTCTGTTTAAACAACAGGTTGACTTCTTTATGCAGACGATGGAGTATGAGATGGAGATGATTCCGGTGGATACGGAGAAACAGCAGATTATCTACGAAGATCATTCTCTTTCGGTGGAGACGGTGCCTCTGAAGCATCGTCTGCCATGCTGCGGCTATATCTTCAGAGAGAAACCTACGCTGCCTCATATCAAGAGGGATATGATAGATTACTACGGCATCCCAATCAGTCAGATCAACAACATCAAGAATGGGGCTGACTGGACCAACGAGGAGGGTGAGGTGATTCCGAATGCCCGTCTGGTGACACCTGCCGACCCGCCTCGCAGTTATGCCTATATGAGTGATACCCGATATATTCCGAATCTCTGGGAAAAGGTGAAGGGGGTTACGGTGCTTTATCATGAAAGTACTTATACTTCGGAGCAGGAAGACCGGGCTAAGATCTACAACCATAGTACGGCGAAGCAGGCTGCGATGGTGGCAAAGGCTGCCGGGGTAGGCAAGTTGCTCCTGGGGCATTATAGTGCGAGATATAATGATGAGACGGTTCTGCTGAAAGAAGCCAAAGAGGTTTTCGAGGAAAGCTATCTCACCAATGAGGGAATGGTTATCTCGGTATAAAAACAACCTTGCATCAAAAAAAATTGTTTTTTGGTGCAAGGTTTTATGTTGATATTCGTTTAATACATAAATGATAGAGAAAATTGGAATCTGAAAAACTACTTTTGCACGACATCAAAGGCGGCAGTCGGGCGGCGATGCACCGGCTCTACGACCGCTACGTAGGATATGCCATGGCGGTAGCGCTGAGGTATGTCCCTTTACGTGATGATGCGGAGGATGTGGTGCAGGATAGTTTTGTGAAACTTTTCTCTGGTATTGCCAACTTCGAGTACAGGGGCGAAGGTTCGCTGAAGGCGTGGTTTCTCCGGATTGTGGCAAATGAGGCTATCAGCTTTACCCGAAGGCAGAGTCGCATCACTTTCGTGGATGAAGTTCCGGAAGATGTGAGTGACGACGAACCGGAGGTAGAACGGGTGCCGCCTGCCGTATTGACGAAGATGATCGGTGAATTGCCCGAGGGCTATCGACTGGTTCTGAACATGTTTGTGTTTGAGCAAAGAAGCCATAAGGAGATTGCTGAACTGCTGGGCATCAAGGAGAGTACCTCTGCCTCGCAATATCTGAGAGCCAAGAAGTTTCTGGCAAAGAAAATAAATGAATATCTAAATAATATAAACGAGAAAGAATATGAGTAATCAAGATTGGACAAGCAAACTTCAAGACCAGTTGGCAGGCTATCAGGAGTCTGTCAGCCACGACTTGTGGGCAGGCATTGAACAATCGCTTGCTCAGAAAAATATAGAATCCGTTTCGACGAATCCACAGACGATAGTTTCTGAAAGCTCTGAATCTATAGATTTACACGTTGGTTCAGAGGTTCAAAAGAATGCCAGGATTGTCTATTTCAAGCGATGGTCTGCGGCAGCAGCTGCTGTGGCATTATTGGGAATAGGAGGAAGCTATGTTTATCTGCACCAGGAGGATGTGGAAAAGGGTAATCTGCAATTGGCATCTCTTTCATCTCCTGCAGTTTCAGCGGATTTGCAATCCGCTGCATCTCAATCCGCTCCATCCCACGCTGTTTCAGCGGATTTGCAATCCGCTGCATCCTCAGTGGCTGTACGCCAAAGTGCTCCATCCCACGTTGTTTCATCGGATTTGCAATCCGCTGCATCCCAAAGCAAGATGGGTAATACTCTTGTGGAAGAATCTGAGAATGAAATCTCTTTGCTTGCAGAGAATTCCGATCCGGCAGAACCAGTATCTGAGGATAAGGCTACTGTTAGCTCTACCGATTATAAGGCCTTAACCCGCTCTGCCGATCATCATGCGGCAGCGTATGCTTCTCAGTCTTATCATTTTGAAAAAAATGAGGAGGTTTCTGGCTGGTCGATGCAACTCTATGCCGAAAACCTGACGCCAAGTTTGGGCGGTGTGAATTCCGACGCGTCTGGAGGCTATAATGATTTTAGCTATGGAACGATGGCAGAACCGATGCCTGGAGTCATCCCTGATCCAACGGCAGGAGGCATATATGGAGAAGAATATCTCTTGGCATCCTATAAGGCGATTCAAAGAAAACAGCAGGGGAATGCCAAGCATCATACTCCAGTATCTGTTGGTCTGCAGGTAGCCTTTGGCATTGCACCTCGTCTGTCTTTGAGTACGGGTATGGTATATACACGCACTTCTTCTGATTTTTATCCATATGCATCAAGTAGTAGCTACAATGTTCATCAGGTGCTTCATTATGTGGGTATTCCGGTGGGATTGAATTATGAATTCTGGCAGAGCGGAGGCTTCCATGCTTATCTGATGGCTGGTGCTGAGGCTGATTATAATGTGAAGAATGATACCGAAGAAGAGGGAGTAAAGAAAGAGAATGCCAAGCGAGACAGGGTGCAGTTCTCAGGAAAGGCTTCGCTCGGTGCGCAGTATGACATCACGCCAAAGGTGGGTCTGTATATCGAACCGGGTGCTAAATATTATTTCGATAACGGAAGCCATGTGGAAAATACCTTCAAGGATAAGAAGTTGAATTTCAATCTCCAGTTCGGTTTGAGATTCAATCTATAGTATAAAAAACAGAACTTTCGCACATGCGAAAGTTCTGTTTTTTTTAATCTATTTCTTCAAAAGCTTCTCACTCATGTTGAGCGCAGCCTTTCTGCCATCTCCCATAGCGAGGATCACGGTAGCGCCACCTCTTACGATGTCGCCGCCAGCATAGATTTCCTCAATAGAGCTCTGCATCTGGTCATTTACGGCAATCGTATTCTTTCTGCCAAGTTCCAATCCCTCAATGCTCTGAGGAACGAGTGGGTTAGGGCTTACGCCAACAGCTACGATTACCTGGTCGCACTCCAAAGTGATGGTCTCGCCTGTAGCTTCCGGACGGCGACGGCCGCTGGCATCAGGCTCACCGAGCTGCATCACATCCAAGACCACAGCCTTTACTGCGCCCTTCTCATCCGCCTCATATTCCTTTGGATTATGTAAGGTCATGAAGTTGATGCCTTCTTCCTTGGCATGTTTCACCTCCTCAAGTCGGGCTGGCATCTCTGCCTCCGAACGGCGATAAACCAATGTAACTTCGGCACCGAGTCGCTTAGCGGTACGGCAGCTGTCCATCGCGGTGTTTCCGCCACCTACTACAACTACCTTTTTGCCCAAGTTGATAGGGGTGTCGGTATGAGGGTTGGCTGCATCCATCAGGTTCACACGGGTAAGATACTCGTTGGATGACATGATGTTCAAGGCGTTCTCGCCAGGGATATTCATGAAGTTAGGAAGTCCTGCTCCCGAGCCGACGAAGATACCCTTGAAGCCCTGCTGCTCCAAATCCTTCACGGAGATAGTCTTGCCCACGATGCAGTCGGTAATGAACTTCACACCCATCTTCTGGAGATTCTCAATCTCTACATCCACGATGGCATTTGGCAATCGGAACTCTGGAATACCATATTTCAATACACCGCCTATCTCGTGCAGAGCCTCGAACACGGTGACGTCGAATCCCTTCTTTGCCATATCGCCAGCAAAGCTCAAGCCGGAAGGACCTGAACCCACTACCGCCACCTTGATGCCGTTTGCCTCATCGCATTTTGGCACAGAGATGTTGCCACTTTGACGCTCGTAGTCGGCTGCAAAGCGCTCCAGGTAGCCGATGGCTACGGCTGGCTCGTTCATCTTGAGATGTACGCACTTGCTCTCGCACTGTTTCTCCTGAGGACAAACACGACCGCAAACGGCTGGGAGGGCAGAGGTGTTCTTCAGAACCTTGGCTGCAGCCAGGAACTGTCCACGCTCGATGTTCTTGATGAAGGATGGAATGTTGATGCTTACAGGACAACCCTCCATACAGGTAGGCTTCGGACAGTCGAGACAGCGCTTTGCTTCTGTCAAAGCCATCTCCTTGGTCAAACCGATGTTCACTTCCTCGGTGCGGGTAGTTGCACGATATACTGGGTCCAGCTCAGGCATCTTGACGCGCTCGATAGCGGTGCGCTCCTTTGCTTTCATCGAAGCACGTAACTCCTTGCGCCACTCTGCGTTACGGTCTGTCAGTTCTTCTATGGATGCATCGGTAGGCTCCACATCCATCGTAATGTCTGTAGTCTCCTTCTTCTTCCCTGCATCCACTGTAGCCAGATGCTCCTCGAAGTGCTCCATCTCCTCGCGCTCTACATCCTTGAAGGTGCCCATACGCTTGAACATCTCATCCCAATCTACCTGGGCTCCATCAAACTCCGGACCATCGATGCAGACAAACTTGGTCTTGCCGCCGATGGTGAGGCGGCAGGCTCCGCACATACCGGTACCATCCACCATGATGGTATTAAGCGATACATCTGTAGAGAGATTGTATTTCTGGGTGAGGAGGCAGCAGAACTTCATCATGATAGGAGGACCGATGGCGAACACCTTATCTATATGTTCCTGGTTGATGAGCTTCTCGGTGCCCACGGTTACTACGCCTTTCTCGCCGTAGCTTCCGTCATCGGTCATGATGATGAGTTCATCGCTGGATGCACGCACTTCGTCTTCCATGATGACGAGGTCCTTGCTTCTGCCTGCAATCACGCTGAGCACACGGTTGCCTGCTGCCTTGAGTGCCTTGATGATAGGGAGCATGGGAGCTACACCTACACCACCACCTGCACAGATCACGGTACCGAAGTTCTCGATGTGGGTAGGGTTGCCGAGTGGTCCCACCACGTCGTGAATCTCATCGCCCTCGTTCAGGGCGCAGAGCTTGGTAGAAGAAAGTCCTACCTTCTGTACCACCAGTGTGATGGTACCTTTCTCGATATCAGCATCGGCGATGGTCAGCGGCATGCGCTCGCTGTTGTTATCTACACGGATGATGACGAAGTTGCCTGCCTTGCGGCTCTTGGCGATGAGTGGAGCTTCCACATCGAAACGGAATACCTTTTCAGAGTATTGTATTTTCTTGATAATCTTGTTCATGGGCTATTAACTTTTTATGTTGAATATTATCTGTGATTCTATTTCTTAATTAGTTGTCTTGATGTTTGCTCATGGTATATAAAATGCAAAAGGATAACTGCGGCCGCCTTTTGGGTAGCCGAAGTTATCCTCGTACAATATGTTTTATTTTAATTCTATCGAATGAATCGATGTTTTATCGAATGAATCGAATTAATCGAAGTTCTTGTCATCGAGCATCTCGAATCCGCAGTAAGGAACCAATACCTTAGGAACGCGGATACCCTCTGGAGTCTGGTTGTTCTCCAGGATGGTTGCTACGATACGTGGCAAAGCGAGAGCAGAACCGTTCAAGGTGTGGCAAAGCTCAATCTTCTTGTCCTCTGCGTGACGGTAGCGGCAGTGGAGACGGTTAGCCTGGTAGCTCTCGAAGTTAGATACTGATGAAACCTCCAACCAGCGACCCTGTGCTGCACTCCATGTCTCGAAGTCGTAGCAGATAGAAGAGGTGAAGCTCATATCACCACCGCAGAGACGGAGGATGTGGTATGGCAACTCCAGCTTCTTCAAGAGACCCTCTACGTGGTCGAGCATCTCGTTCAGGCTCTCGTATGAGTGACCTGGCTTATCGATGCGTACAATCTCTACCTTGTCGAACTGGTGCAGGCGATTCAAGCCACGAACGTCCTTGCCATAGCTACCAGCCTCACGACGGAAGCAGGCAGAGTAAGCGCAGCGCTTGATAGGGAGATCCTTCTCATCGAGGATAACATCACGGAAGATGTTGGTTACAGGAACCTCGGCTGTAGGGATGAGGAAGAGGTTGTCGAGATTAGCGTGATACATCTGACCCTCCTTGTCTGGCAACTGACCTGTGCCACGACCAGAATCCTCGTTAACTACGTAAGGAGGCTGAATCTCCAGGTATCCGCTCTTGCGGGCCTCATCGAGGAAGAATGCCTCAAGAGCACGCTGGAAGCGAGCCATCTTGCCGATATATACAGGGAAACCAGCGCCTGTGATCTTCACACCGAGGTCGAAGTCAACGAGGTTGTACTTCTTCAGGAGATCCCAGTGGCAGAGAGCGTCTGCGCCGAGGTTAGGCTTTTCGCCGCCTTCCTTTACAACTACATTGTCTGCAGCATCCTTACCTTCAGGAACCTGCTCGCAAGGAATGTTAGGGATTTCGAGCAACTGGTTGGTCATATCATTCTGAGCCTTCTCCATGATCTCTTCCAGAGCCTTGGCATCAGCCTTGAGCATAGCTACCTGAGCCTTAGCGCTCTCAGCTTCCTCTTTCTTGCCTTCCTTCATCAGGGCACCAATCTGCTTGGCAAACTGATTAGCCTGCTGCTTGTTGTTATCCAACTTCTGCTGAGCTTCACGACGAATCTTGTCGTACTCCAAAACTTTCTCTAC
>ENA-UPWO01000988-UPWO01000988.1-human-gut-metagenome-genome-assembly--contig:-NODE-988-length-14078-cov-45.438826_pt1 | contig 14078 bp, 9 predicted proteins | sample MGYA00250056_ERZ773388 | MGnify/ENA primary metagenome ERZ773388 (study PRJEB29103, sample SAMN06112004) | human gut metagenome | biome: human gut; feature: ankylosing spondylitis patient; material...
AAGTTTCGGATTTAACAAGGGCGGGCTGAAAGCCCAATGGAGCACATAGCCCAGGGCAAGCGAAGCGACACCCTGGGTATCACGTGTTGGAGTAGTCGCGCCCTGTAAGGGCAAAAGCTTTAAGACATGGCGCAAGTATTGAACAAAATATACATACGTGTTCCACTTTAAAACCGCTAAATCAACTATCAAGCAAGAATAACAATATAAAGGGTTAATGCTTTTGCCCTTTCAGGGCGCGACTGCTCCAACACGTGATACCCAGGGTGTCGCTTCGCTTGCCCTGGGCTATGTGCCACATTGGGCTTTCAGCCCGCCCTTGCTAAATCCGAAACTTGAGTTTATTATATGCGTTTGCCGTAGCTTCGGCATTATGCGTTTGCCGCAGCTTCGGCACAACGTTCGCCGTCAATCGCTGCGCTCACGATGCCCCCAGCGTAGCCAGCACCTTCACCACAAGGGTAGAGGCCACGAACGGTTACGTGGCAGAGCGTTTCATTATCACGCAATATGCGGACGGGAGAAGAAGTGCGCGTTTCGGCTGCTATCAAGATCGCCTCGTTTGTTAAGAAGCCACGACTGCGACGCCCAAAAGCGTTAAAGCCTTCAATCAGACGCGAGGTAATAAAGTGCGGCATCCAGAAGTGTAGGGGAGATGAAACGAGTCCTGGCGTATAGCTCGAACGAGGCAAGTCGTAACTCAAACGTCCGTTTACGAAGTCAGCCATGCGTTGCGCTGGAGCCGTTTGACTGCGGTTGCCCTGTTGCCAACAAGCCTTTTCGAGTGCCTCTTGAAAGTACATCATACGCAAGGGATTGGTAGGGTCGTTAATGTCCTGATGCGTTTCAGCAAAGGTCCCATCAGCCATGGCTTCGGTCATAAAGGGCGCTAACTCACCGTCTAAATCCTCAGGGCGCGTTTCGACCACCATGCCCGAATTGCTCCATGCCGAGTTGCGCAACGACGGACTCATGCCATTCACTACCAACTGCTGCGGACCGCTGGCTGCGGGCACAACGATACCGCCTGGACACATACAGAAACTATATACGCCACGTCCGCCACTTTGCGTCACATAGCTATACTCTGCAGCAGGCAGATATTTGCCGCGTCCCTCGCGATTGTGGTATTGTATTTGATCAATCAATTGTGATGGGTGCTCCAAACGTACCCCCACGGCAATGCCTTTTTGCTCAATGGCAATGCCTGAGGCATAAAGGTGGCGATAAACGTCGCGCGCAGAGTGTCCTGTCGCTAAGATGACAGAACCATGAAAGCTCTCCCCCGTGTTACATTCTACGCCGCGCACCTCATTGTTTTCAACTACGAGACGGTCAACGCGTGTGTTGAAATGCACTTCGCCCCCACAAGCAATGATTTGATTGCGCATGTTTTCAATAATACGTGGCAAACGATCGGTTCCGATATGAGGGTGCGCATCAACTAATATGTCGGTCGAAGCACCAAACTGGCAGAACACACGCAGTATCTTTTCGACGTTGCCACGCTTCTTCGAACGCGTATAGAGTTTGCCGTCAGAGTAAGCACCAGCTCCCCCCTCGCCAAACGAATAGTTACTCTCAGCGTCCACCTTATGTTCACGTGAAATGCGTGCAATGTCCTTGCGACGTTCATGTACGTCCTTACCGCGCTCTAACACGACGGGACGCTTGCCCAATTCTATCAAGCGAAGGGCTGCAAACAATCCGCCAGGGCCAGCTCCTACTACAATCACACGGGGAGCACGGCTCACGTCTTGATAACGCACAGGCTCAAAGTCAAGCTGCGGTGGCATTTCGTTAATATAAGTATCAAGTGTCAAGTTGACATAGATAGTGCGTTGGCGTGCATCAATACTGCGTTTACGAATGCGCAAGGCATTAATTGTACGCACATCAATGCGCATCTCGTCGGCAATGACACGTTTCAGTCGTTCTTCGTTGTAGGCTACGTCGGGAGTGACGCGCAAACTAACCCGCTTGCCCGTTTCGTCTAAGCGGAATTGGTTCGAGGGCGTTTCTAATTCATTCATTCTTTCCTCACGCTCAGGACGTGATTCAAGACGTTGCCCCGGCTGACGTGGGGTGAACTTCTTCTTGCCAGAGTCGGCATGTTGATACGAACTTACCGCATCGCGCGAACGCGAACGGTGGTCGTTGCGCTTATTATTTCGACGAGATGGGCCTTGTTGATTAGCATTGCTGCGGCCTCGATTATTTTGATTTCGACTATACATTGTTTGGGATGTATTATTTTTTTTGACCATTTCTTTCGCTGCCTACCCTTGGAGACGTTATCCAAAAAGTTGGCTGAGCGCGTCAGACACTTTCGTCACGGGCACAAGTTCTATGCCAGTATTTTGCATGTCCAACCCCTTCATATTGCTTTCGGGCAGAATGATGCGCGTAAAGCCCAACTTCGTAGCTTCGGCTACACGCTGGTTGATACGCGTGACAGGACGTATCTCACCACTCAATCCTACCTCACCAGCTAAGCACACGCCACGGTCGATAGCTGTATCAACATTGCTCGAAATGACTGCGGCAATGACAGAAAGGTCAATAGCGGGGTCTGTCACACGAATGCCTCCAGCAATGTTAAGGAAAACGTCCTTCTGTCCGATCTTAAATCCGACACGCTTCTCAAGCACGGCTAAGAGCATGTTCAGACGGCGCAGGTCAAAGCCAGTAGCCGAACGTTGCGGGGTGCCGTAAGCAGCGGTAGACACCAAAGCCTGTGTATCAATTAAGAAAGGACGTACCCCCTCAACGGCTGCCGCAATGGCCACACCACTGAGAGAACTGTCTTGTGTCATTAAGAGTTCTGAAGGATTGTCGACGGGGCGTAGTCCGTCGCTGCGCATCTCATAAATGCCCAACTCGGCTGTCGAGCCGAAACGGTTTTTAATGCTGCGCAGTATGCGATACATATAATGCCGATCTCCTTCAAATTGTAGTACGGTGTCAACGATGTGTTCAAGCACCTTCGGGCCCGCTATCACGCCGTCTTTGGTGATATGGCCTACTAAGATAACGGGCACGCCACTCTCTTTGGCATATTTCAGTAAGGAGGCAGCGCATTCACGTATCTGCGTTATCGTACCAGGTGATGACTCAACGCTTTCGACCGACATCGTCTGAATAGAGTCCACTACAATGAGGTCGGGCTTAACGTTCTTTATCTGTGCGAAGATTTGTTCTAAACGCGTTTCGCAGAGCAGCAGTACGTCGCCCGTTTCGTTACTAATGCGGTCGGCACGGAGTTTGATTTGTCGTTCGCTCTCTTCACCACTTATGTAGAGTATGCGGTGATTCTTCATGTGCAAAATAGTTTGCAGCAAGAGGGTAGACTTACCAATACCAGGTTCACCACCAATGAGCGTCATTGAGCCAGGCACGATTCCGCCGCCTAACACGCGGTCAAGTTCGAAGTCGGTGGTGCTAATGCGCGGTTCTTCATCAGCTGTCACTTCTGATAGCCTGACGGGCTCGGGAGCATGTTGTCCGATGCCCGTTAGGGCTTGACGGCTGCGACGCTCATTACTCACGCTATTGCTTTCGGGGCGAATGGTCATCTCTTTCATCGTGTTCCACGCGCCACACGAGGGACACCGGCCCACCCACTTGGGAGAGTCCATTCCACACTCCGAACATACATATACCGTTTTCTGTTTCATACCCATTACATTGCCTCCAAAGCACGCTTCATGTCCATTAGTTCTTCGCGCACCTTACGCAAGCGTTGAATAGCTTCAAGAGGTTGTGCTACGCCTTGTCTATTTTGTTTCAACACATCGCGTGCCGCAGCCAATTTTAGGCCGCGTACCTTTACGAGGTCGTAGACGGTACGTATCTTTTCAATATCGTCTTTGGTATATTTGCGCACACCACGTGCCACCTTCTTAGGGGCTATTTGTTGTGGAAACTCCTTTTCCCAATAGCGCAGCAAGGTTTCGCTTACGCCAATGGTCTGTGCCACTTCGCGAATGGTGTAATAAAATTTTTCGTCATTAAGTACTGTATCTGCCATAGTACGCTGAACATGATTATATAAACTAACTGAAGTTTCGGATTTAACAAGGGCGGGGCGGGCTGAAAGCCCAATGTAGCACATAGCCCAGGGCAAGCGAAGCGACACCCTGGGTTTCCGCATAGTAGAGTCTCCGCGCCCTGTAAGGGCAAAAGCTTTAAGACATGGCGCAAGTATTGAACAAAATATACATACGGTGTTCCACTTTAAAACCGCTAAATCAGCTATCAAGCAAGAATAACGATATAAAGGGTTAATGCTTTTGCCCTTTCAGGGCGCGACTGCTCCAACGCGTGATACCCAGGGTGTCGCTTCGCTTGCCCTGGGCTATGTGCTCCATTGGGCTTTTATTGACATCATCGGCTGCGGCTCAGCAAATCAAGCAAGCTTGATTGCATTCGTCTTGCACGATGATTCAGCCCGCCCTTGCTAAATCTGAAACTTGAGTAAACTAATTTTGAATGCCTACTTATAGCCGCAAATTTACTGATTTTAAACTGAAAGAACAAGAAAAGCGTACTGTGCTAATAGAAGAAACGAATTAACATCGACCCGAAAATTGAAAGCCTCTCCCCTTAAACCCCATTATATACATTAGCCATCGAAACGACTCAATCCATACAATTCGTTACGTAGCCCCTATTTCTACATTTTTTTGTAATTTTGCAGTCGAAAAATAAAATTACAAAATTCCCATTTAAATTTAATGACAAACAACACTGAACTTACGCGCGAGCAGTTAATTCGTCACAAGCTCGACTTGCTGCTGCGCACAGGCCAGTTATTGGTTGAAAGTGCGGCTGATACCAACCGCATTATGCGTAATATGAAGCGCACTGCAGCTTTCTTAGGGCTGCCCGAAGAACACCTTCACATCTACGTACAGTTCAATATGCTGATGGTCAACCTCAGCGATAATGAACATTCGTTCACTAAGTTTCAGCGCTGCGACAAGCATGGCATCAACATGACCACCATTTCGCTTATTAGTAAACTTTCGTGGAAGGCCATTCGCGAGGACTATAGCATTGAACGCTATGCTGAAGAGTTAGAAGCTATTGCCAGTCGTCCGCGCAATTATACGCCCGTTCAGGTGGCTATTGGTACGGGTTTCGCTTGCGGTGGCTTCTGTATTCAGTTCGGTTGTGACTGGACAGCCTTCTTTTATGCCTCATTTGCTGCTGCTATCGGTATGTACCTTCGCGGACTGATGTTGCGTAAAGGACTCAATAACTACATGGGCATAGCCGTAGCTGCTTTTATCAGTACCGTGATAGCTTGGGCTACTACTTACTTGCCTTCGACATGGACGGACACACCGCTTCACCCACTTTTGGCTTGCGCCTTGTTCATTGTGCCAGGTGTGCCTTTGATTAACTTCGTTGACGATATGCTTGACAATTACATACAAGTGGGTTTGACCCGAGCTATCAACACCTTCTTGATGATTGTGGCCATGTCGTTTGGTATAGCCTTCTTCTTAAAGTTGTCCAACTTCGACCTAACGCAGTTCTATACCATACCGATGATTCCGCACAACACTTATATAAGTTATGCAATTGCGGCAGCCATTTCGGCTATGGGCTTCTCAATGATATTCAACATTCCGCGCCGATTGCTTTGGGTCGTGGCCATAGGAGGTATTATTGCTGTTTGTACGCGTAACTTCGTCAATCTCGGACCATCAAATAATAATATAGGTCTTGACATGGGACTCGCTATCGGTTCGTTGGCTGGTAGTGCCTTAGTCAGTTTGGTTGCAGTGAAGGCAGTACACTGGGTACATGCCCCCAACCACGTACTTTCTATTCCGAGTGTTATCCCAATGGTTCCTGGTGTGTTGATGTATCGTGCCTTGGTAGGACTCATCGAGATGAATGGTGTGGTAGGCGAACTTACCAACGCTATGAAGTTTGGTATGGCTTCAGCCATTACGATTATGTGCATCGCCTTAGGTGTAGCTGTTCCTAATGTGTTTGCTCGTCATTGGGTGGCAAAAAATCGTCAACGTAAGCTCAAACAAATGATCGAAGACCGCAAGAAACGTGGCTACTTTGTTGACTTGACCGAAATTTAATAAAATAGTCGGTTTTACGTTTAAGGGTTATGAGGTTATAAAGTTAGTCTATTTGATTATCAATGTGATGTAACGTTATAGCCTCATAACCTCCAAACAGAAAACTGAATTATCAGAACACAACATCAATAAAAGAGGGGCAGAACGACACACACACATCTTGTGCGTTCTGCCCCTTTTCCCTTTTTATCCATCAATCTTTACCGTGTTTCAAGAAGAACATAACATACTCACTCAATCGCAAGGTCGCATTGAAGTGATTTGCGGTTCTATGTTCTCGGGTAAAACCGAAGAACTCATCCGCCGCTTGAAGCGTGCCCGCATTGCACGCCAACGCGTAGAAATCTACAAACCAGCTATCGACACACGTTACTCTGAAGAGGACGTAGTGTCGCATGACGCTAACTCGATTGCCTCAACCCCCGTTGATTCCGCTCGCAGCATTTTACTCTTAGCCAGTGAGGCGCAAGTGGTAGGTATTGATGAAGCACAATTCTTTGACGACTCTTTAGTAGAAGTGTGTAACGAATTGGCCAACAATGGTAAGCGCGTAATTATAGCAGGGCTTGACATGGACTTTAAGGGCGTTCCCTTTGGCCCTATGCCACAACTCATGGCCATAGCAGAAGACGTGACAAAGGTACATGCCATTTGCGTGAAGTGTGGCAATTTGGCACACGTTTCACATCGCATCGTAAAGGACGATCACCGCGTATTATTAGGCGAACAAGACGAGTACGAACCGCTTTGTCGTCACTGCTATAATAAAATAGAAAGTAATAAGTAGAGCGTGTTAGCTCTAATCAAGATTATGAAGTCGTCTGAACTTTTATGAAATTCAAGATTTGCCTTTATTTTTGAGGCGTTTTTGGACCTTGAAGAGGGAGTGTAGCGAGCTACACGACCGATGAAAGGTCAAAAAACGACCAAAAAGAAAGGTGAAGATTGAATTTAGAAGAGTTCAAACTCCAATTCAAATCTTCGTCAGAAAAGTTTAGACGACTTCAATAAATTGGGGGGCGGGTTTGTAACCCGCGTCAACAGCGAAATATAAGCAAAGGCGAGCTGAAAGTTTGATGAAACTTTCAGCCCGCTCTTGCTAATATTTTACTGCTGCCGCGGGTTACAAACCCGCTCCCCAATTAGGTCGTCAAAGTGCAGTTCACCCACACGATTCGTTACAGAGCCACTTTTTATTTAAGGGCGCTTCACAATTGCCGCAGCGCGCTCAAGAGCCACATTGATGTTCGGACAGATATGATCCTTGCCCAATAAGTGGCAGAAGCCATTGTGTTCGAGTACATTGTACACGTTAGGAGTGACACCCGATAGTACGATGTGAGTGCCCTCGCGGTGACTCATTTCACACAAGTTCTGAAGATTGTGAATACCTGTAGAATCAATGAACGGCACACGACGCATACGAATTACGCGCACCTTGGGGTGATCCTCCATTGTAGCCATTAGTTCTTCAAACTTGTTGGCTATACCGAAGAAGTAAGGACCATTGATTTCATATACCTCAACGCCCTTGGGAATGATAAGGTGCTCTTCATGTACCTCAGCGTCGGTTTCGTCGTTAGGGTCGATTTCGTCAGCGATCACCTTAATTTGTGTAGATTCTGCCATACGTTTCATAAAGAGCAAGCAAGCAATCAACAAACCCACTTCAATGGCCACGGTAAGGTCGAAGATGACGGTTAAGAAGAAAGTGATGAGCAATACAATCACGTCGCTCTTCGGGTTCTTCATGAGCTGCATAAAGGTGCGCCAACCACTCATGTTGTAAGATACGATAACCAATACACCAGCTAAGCACGACATGGGAATGTAGGCTGCCAAAGGCATAAGAACCAAGAAGATAATCAACAGAACGACGGCATGTATAATACCTGCTACGGGAGTGCGACCGCCATTGTTGATATTGGTCATTGTACGTGCAATAGCACCCGTACAGGGAATACCGCCAAAGAGTGGCGTGCAGAGGTTGGCTACGCCCTGACCAATGAGTTCTTGATTAGAGTTGTGATGATCCCCACACACACCGTCTGCTACTGTAGCAGAGAGCAGTGATTCTATTGCTCCTAATACGGCTATAACCATAGCCGTAGGGAAGAGGCTCTTCACGTTTTCCCAACTGAGGCTGGGCACTTGAAGTTCGGGTATAGAGGCTTTGATTTCACCAAATTGGTCGCCAATGGTGGTTACGTGAAAGCTTGTATTTGCATTCAAGAAGTAAACGCCGATGGTCATTACGATGATAGCTACCAATGATCCTGGTATCTTCTTCGATACTTTTGGGGTAAGCGTTATCAAAAGTATGCTTACTAAACCTATGGCGGTGGTAATCCAATCTACTGTACTGAAATGCTGAAAGTAAACGACCCATTTTGACAAGAAGTCACCAGGAAGTTTGCCTTCAATGGTCAGTCCGAAAAGGTCCTTTATCTGTGTGGTGAAGATAGTAACGGCAATACCACTCGTAAAACCTACTACAATGGGATAGGGGATAAATTTTATAATAGTGCCCAGACGACACACGCCCAACACGATTAGGAAGATACCAGCCAACATCGTGGCTAACATTAGTCCTGAAAGGCCTAATTGCGGATTGCTGACAATACCATAGATGATAACGATGAAAGCACCCGTGGGGCCACCAATTTGTACGCGGCTACCACCCAATGCAGAAACAATAAAACCACCAATGATGGCGGTTAAGATACCTTGTGAGGGAGTAACGCCCGAAGCTATACCAAAGGCGATAGCCAATGGGAGGGCTACAATGCCTACAATTAAGCCGGCCATAAGGTCGGCAGCAAACTTCTCTTTGTTGTAATGCCGCAGTTCGCTAACTAAGCGCGGCGCAAAGGCTGAATGACTCATTAATACAGTTAAGTTGTTAGTTTTAATTAATTCTGACTGCAAAGTTAATAATTTTAACTGAGTTACAGACTTTTTTAAGGGATACATTAAGGTCAGTGGGCGAAATGTAAACAGCAATTTGTCTGCCTAATTGGGGGGCGGGTTACAAACCCGCCCCCCAATTAGGCAGACAAATAAAAAAGCTTGCCAACAAGTGTTGGCAAGCTTTTTAATATGTTGCGTTGTTTGTCTTTTACCAAATGTCTTCACCGTCGGGTGAAGCATAGATTTCTGAGGGGCAGAACTCGAAGTAATCGAGGAAGAACTGCGTGTTCAATTCTGTCAATGCGTTCTTAAAGCGGAGGTAGTAAGTCTTGTTCTTGTCAAAGTATTGACGAGCCAAGATGTAACGAAGACTTGGACCCCAACCTACTGCACCAGAGTGATTGCGAACGGTTGTCTTACCTTGCGTACCGTCCACGCAAATGTATTGCGGACCCTTTAAGAAACCTTGGTTACGCAAGTTCTGGTCTGCCTCACGACAAGCTACTTCTTTGTTCTGATTGTCAAGGTCGGCAACCCAAATGCCTGAAGGCCAGTGTGCTTTAGCGTCCTCGCGTTGGTCGATAGGCAAACCTGTAGGAACTGCAGGGAATTCGTTGTCGCCTAAGTAGCATTGTACCATTGAACGGTAGAGATTGTTGGCGCAACTCATGCGTAACTCATAGTAGCCGCTCTTAGGAACGGGGGGCAACTTGAGTACAAACTGGTAAGCACCTGTAACCAAGAATTCATCACCTTGATAGTCCTTCCAACCAGCTTCGCCTTGTGCCTTGGTATTTAAGTAGAAAATACGTGTGCTTGCGCCCTCATTGGTAATATTGTCAAAGTAGCCTTGGGGGAAGTAAGTCCACGTGCCGCTAATACGAAGGTCGTTTGAAAGTATTTCGGGCAACATGGTGGTCACGTCCATACGAATGCGTTCAGAACCTAATGCTTGACTGGTTGCTTCGCTGTTAATCAAGATGTGATCAACAGGATAGTAATAACCATTCAATGCATTGTTGCTGTAGTTGGTCGTTGTACCGTCAGCATTCGTCACGTCGTTGCGTTCTTTAATGCGGAGGTTCAAACCATTGGGCACATTGTCAACGATTTGATTATCCGTGTGTGACAACTCTTTGTAGTTGCCAGAGAAGGTGTTGTCATATTGGCTGATGCGGTTGAGGTAGAAGTCGTGATTGCCTTCAGCCAATTGGGTCACTTTTAATAAGGCACGATGCTTACCCATGGTTGTGTAGTAATCCCAAACGTTAACAGTAAGGTTGTTGGTCTGAGGATTTTTAGTGTCAGAACCATGGTTGTAATTATACTCGTTGTAGTGCATTACCATACCATTCAGTGGCATACCACCCTTGAGCAGGTGGTAGGCAACGAACTTATTTACTGCATTGTCTTCATTGGTAATGTCATCACTCTGTCCCTCGCCTTCTTCGGCAGGAAGAGCTTTGGCACAACGCTCTTTAATCACGTTGAGTATTTCGTTCCAATTCTTAATCTCGCCCGTGTGATCGTCATAATCAGGCATGGGGATGCCCCATTCTTGATTGAGTACCTCGTCGGGTTCAATAAAGGCCGTGTAACGAATGCGGCGTTTCTCCATGAAGGGAAACTTGCCACCTTGGCCTTCAAACAACTCCTTCGTACCGATGCGATTGGCATTGGTGCGTACATATTCGTCCTCCAAGTCAGTGCGTGCCTTCAATTTCTCAGCCCAACCTGTGGCCTTGAGCAACTGAGCCATGATGCGCATATTGGGAGCCATGGCAATTACTTCAGGCACACTTTCAGAGGTAGGATAGATGACGTGGTCAACGATGTGAATCATACCATTGCTCGCCTCAATGTTAGAGGTCAACACCTTCGACTCTGAGTTGATGTAGTAGTCGCCGTCATTCTTCTGGGTAGATGATAAACGGCGGTCATCGAGTGTCGCAATGTTGAAGGTCGTACCATTAGCAGGGAAGTCTGACAATTCATAAGCACTCTGATCGCCATTGTCAATGATACAATTGTAGGCAATGGTCTTCTTCTGCTCGTCGGTGAGTTCGTCAATGCTATTTACCTCTAACTTGTCGTGGATAAAGGTGTTGAGCGCCTCGTTGGTAGGTACAAAGAGGGTGTAGTTACCACGTGAAGTAAGTACGCTTGAGAGTGGAGAAGCATTTTCGCTTAGGCCTAACTTAACTTCTTTAAAAATCTTAATGATACCAGAGTACTGCGTGGTGTCAGCTTCAAGTATTTCCATGACTTGCTTCTTATCGCTGATATGAAAAGCACTATCATCGACACTTTCCTTACAGCTCGTAAGACCAAGCGTCGTAAACATAGCTGCGCCACACACTAAAGCGGTAGCAAAAAGACCAGGAGTAAATCTTCCGAATGTCTTCATTTCTATTGTTGTTTTTGTTTCTCGTTAATAGTGGAACAATATTAGTCCGCGACAAAGTTACATAAATATTACAAAACGATTGATTATTCCTAAAAAATAATACAATGTACCATTTTGCTCGATAGAAAATAATCTATAACTTTGCGCTTAGTTATTCCTACTATATTTTATTGGAATTTAAATTTGAAAAAACACAAGACAGAACTTATGTGTGCTGCTTAAATGAGCAGCATAATTTCTAACGCAAAACATTTTACATATCACATATAATTCTTTCACCATGTTGACGGATATTGAAATAGCGCATAACACGAAGTTGAAGCGCATTGACGAAGTGGCACAACAGTTGGGCATCGACCCAGAGGCCATTGAACATTATGGTAAGCACATTGCCAAACTTCCCCTTTCACTCATTGATGAGAAGAAGAAGGGTAAGCTCATTCTCGTTACGGCCATTACGGCTACAAAGGCGGGTATTGGCAAGACTACGGTAAGCATTGGACTTGCTCTTGGCTTAAACGCCATTGGCAAAAAGGCTTGTGTGGCTTTGCGCGAACCGTCACTCGGTCCTTGCTTCGGCATGAAGGGGGGCGCAGCAGGTGGTGGCTATGCCCAGGTATTGCCAATGGAACGTATTAACCTACACTTCACGGGCGATTTCCATGCAATTACTTCGGCTCATAATATGATTGCCGCCTTGCTCGATAATTATCTATATCAGCATCAAAGCGAAGGCTTCGGCTTAAAAGAGATTCTTTGGCGACGCGTGCTTGATGTAAACGATCGTTCATTGCGCTCTATCGTTACAGGATTAGGGCCTGCCACGAATGGCATTACTCAACAAGCTGGTTTTGATATTACTCCTGCTTCAGAGTTGATGGCTATCCTTTGTTTGGCACAAGACGAGAAAGACCTTCGTCGTCGTATCGAAAATATTTTGTTGGGTTATACTTACGAAGGTAAGCCCTTTACAGTGAAAGACCTCGGTGTGGCAGGAGCCATAATGGTATTATTAAAGGATGCCATTCAGCCCAACTTGGTACAGACGACTGAGAATACACCGGCTATCGTACATGGTGGCCCGTTTGCTAATATTGCACATGGTTGTAATTCGTTAGTTGCTACGCGTATGGCGATGAGCCATGCTGACTATACGATTACAGAAGCTGGATTTGGTGCTGATTTGGGTGCTGAGAAGTTTTACAACATTCTGTGTCGTAAGAGTGGACTTGAACCTGACTTGACCGTCATCGTTGCTACTGCTCAAGGCTTGAAAATGCATGGTGGCGTAGAGTTGGATAAGATCAAAGAACCTAACGAGGAGGGCTTGCGTAATGGTTTAGCAAACCTCGATCGTCATGTACACAATCTGCAAGGCTTTGGCCAAAGTGTAGTGGTCGTGTTCAACCGCTTTGCTACGGATACGGACGATGAAATGGTTTTGCTACGTGAGCATTGTGAACAATCATTGGGAGTGCCTTTCGTGATTAATAATGCCTTTGCCGAAGGAGGTGAGGGCGCGAAGGAAATGGCACAGTTGGTAGTTGACACCATTGAGCAAACCCCTTCTGCTAAACCCTTGCACTTTACGTATAACGACGATGATAGCATCAAGACGAAGATAGAAAAAGTAGCTAAGACGATTTATGGTGCTGCCAGTGTGACGTTTGCTAAACCTGCTTTGAAGCGCATTAAGTTGGCTGAAGAACATGGTATGGCACATTTCCCTGTGTGCATTGCTAAAACGCAGTTCTCTTTCTCTGCTGATGCTAAGCAGTATGGCGCGGTGAGTGGCTTTAATATTTTGATTAAGGACGTGGTGCTGAACGCTGGTGCTGAAATGATTGTTGCCATAGCTGGCGATATCTTGCGTATGCCAGGTTTGCCCAAGTCACCACAAGCTAACCGAATTGACTTCGTTGACGGCGAAATCGTGGGATTGAGCTAAAAGAATATTTGCTAATTTAGAAAACTTACAGCCTCTCCCTCTCCCCGACTGGGGAGGGGAAGAGGCTATATTTTTCTCTCTACAAAATCCTCTACAAAACGTTTCAGAACGCCCTAATAGGCACTTTTACTTACGTATATTTTACCTTTGACGTTTTTATGTTTCATGTTTCAGTTTTATGTTTCAACCTATTGATTATCAACGCTTTCAATAGATGAAACATTGCACTTCAATGTTTCATTTTTAGTTTCAACGTTTCATTTCAAAAACACTGTGGGAGAAAAACAAAAACACTGTGGGAGCGATTTAAAAACACTGTGGGAGCGATCACAAAACACTGAGGGAGCGCTTTCGCGCTCCCTCAGTGTTTTGAAAAATGAAACATGAAACTAAAAATGAAACATTGAAGTGTTATGTTTCATTTTTCTAAATAATTGATAATCAATAGGTTGAAACATAAAAATGAAACATGAAAGATAAAACATAAAGTCATTTTTATGAAAAATGTAGTCTGCAATTTGTCGGCCTAATTGGGGGGCGGGTCCTAACCTGGGGGCGACGCGTCCCCGCGTCGGCATTTGTAAGTCAGGGCTCGAGGCCTTGACTTGCAAATACATGAATATCAATACTTCAAGTATTGCCAATTTGGGGCATCGAGCCCCAAGTTGGCAATGCCGACGCGGGGACGCGTCGCCCCCAGGTGAGG
>ENA-UPWO01001005-UPWO01001005.1-human-gut-metagenome-genome-assembly--contig:-NODE-1005-length-13888-cov-13.285932_pt1 | contig 13888 bp, 12 predicted proteins | sample MGYA00250056_ERZ773388 | MGnify/ENA primary metagenome ERZ773388 (study PRJEB29103, sample SAMN06112004) | human gut metagenome | biome: human gut; feature: ankylosing spondylitis patient; material...
GATTATTTCAAGACGGATGCAGAAAATCATCTTACGGATGAAAAGCTTTATAAGGAAAAGCAGGATGTATCTACCAGTGTAGAAGGAAAGGCTGATGATAAGGCAGCAGCAGGCAAGGATAACAATACAGGCGATAAAATGACGGATATTTCCAGTCTGCACATCAACAGCAAAATTTTTAAGCTGACGGAAGATGCAAAGGCGAAGTATCTTATTGAGACGAACAGGAAATTTGCTGATTATCACGAGTTCCTTTCCAGTGACTACCTTTTGGAGCGTGTAAAGGCAGATACGGAAAAGGTTGGCAAACGACTTGGCGATGGTTATTTTGAACAGCAATTTGTTTTGCAGCAGATTGGTACGCTGACTGGCAAGAAATATCTTGGCGATTACGGCAGCGATATGGAGCAGTTTGCTGCTTTGATGAACGCAGGCGCAGTAGTTGCGGAAGCAATGGATTTGAAGGTTGGCGTAGCACTGACAGCAGAGCAGATGGCAAGCCTGACCACAGATATTGTCTGGCTAGTGGAAAAAGTAGTCAACGGCGAAAAGGTTCTTGTACCGGAGGTGTTCCTGGCACAGGTGCACAGCGAAGATTTGCGTCCTGACGGTGCGCTCATCGTAGGCGGTGAAGTAGAGCTGTACTCCAAGCAGGATATCAAGAACATGGGTAACATCAAGAGCGATGGTACTGTAGCTTTGCGCGCAGAAAATGTGGACAACAAGGGTGATATCGCAGGCGAAAACCTGAAGATAAAGGCAGAAAAGAATATTACTAACAGTGGTACAATGCGTGCAAAAGCGGATGCATTGCTACAAGCGGAGAACATTACCAACGAAGCAACTGTTAGCGAAAAACAATATAAGGAGCTGAACCAGAAAAAGCTTGAAGCAACTGGTTCTATTAGTGCTGGACAGAATCTGACGCTGGAGGCAGGCAAGAACATTACTAATAAGGGTGCAAATCTAACTGCAGGCAAGGATTTGACTCTTAATGCTAATGATGTTGATATCGTAACGGTTGCCAATGAAAAGCATGTTGCCGTAGCTTATGGCAGTTCTTCAGCAGAAATTCATGACGTGCAGCACCAGCAGAGTGCGCTGAGCGGCGAGAACATCCGCCTGAATACGAAAAAGGACATCAGCATTGCTGGTGGTGTTTTGAGTGCGAAAAATGATGTTGCTTTAAATGCTAAAGGCGATGTGAACCTGACTGCTGTGAAAGATTTGTACAGCGAGGAAAGCGAAGTAGGCAACCGTGGCGGCAGCTATTACAACCATAACAAGCAGGTGGATGAAGCTGTGAAAGGCACTACTATTGCGGCGAAGAACGATATCAGTATTGCGAGCGGCAACGATATAAATATTAAAGGCAGCAACGTAGCCAGTGAAGCAGGAAAAGCCGACCTGATTGCCGAAAATAATATAAATATCGCTAATGAAACAGAATACCACGAGCGCCTGCACGAATATCATTCTAAGGTTAGCGGTGTCTTGTCTTCCAAAACAACAGATATTTATGATTACAGTAAGCAGAATACTGTTGTCAGCAGTAATGTTTCTGCCGGAGAAATTGCGATTAGCAGTAAAAAAGATGCGAATATTACAGGCAGCAACGTAGTTGCAGATAATGACGTAAGCGTAAAAGCTGGCGGCAATCTGAATATCGGCAGTGCGGAGCAGACAAGCGAAAGCGAATACATTAAATCTGTAAAGAAGAGCGGACTTCTTAGCGGCGGCGGCTTAGGCTTTACTATTGGCAAGGAAAAGCAGAAGGACCAGTACGCCAACCAGAACGTTGAACAGGTGGGAAGCACAGTTGGCAGTGTTAAGGGCAGTGTAGACCTTGAAGCTCAAAAAGACGCCAATATTAAAGGTAGCAGTGTTGTCGCAGGCAAGGATATCAATATCACTGGCGAGAATGTCAGCATTGAAAACAGCAACAGCGTTTATAATGCGCAGGAGAAGCATGAGTTCAAAAGAACAGGACTGAGTGTTTCTGTCAGTAAACAAGGTAAACGAAGTAGTTAACCATGTTGAGCGTGCCAATCAGGTAAATGATAAACGTTTGGCAGCTTTGCATGGTTATAAGGCTATTGAGTCTGTAGAGAAAAATATAGGCATGCTAAAAGATGCTGTGAAGAATCCATCTCAAGGACTTTCACTTAACGTGAGCTTTGGTAGCAGCCAGAGCAGGAGCGAAAGCAAGAGTACAACAACAGTAGCTAATGGCAGCAATCTCAAAGCTGAAGGTAACGTACAGATTGCCTCTACAGAAAAAGACATTAACATTACTGGCAGCAATATTGAAGGCAAGGACGTCATCTTGAACGCTAAAGAAAACCTTAATATAACTGCGTCTAAAAACACGAATAATACGGAGCAAAGCAGCAAATCCAGCAGTGCAAGTGTTGGCGCAAGCCTGGAACTTGGCAAAGGCCCAAGCTACAGCATTTCTGGCAGTATGTCAAAGGGAGAAGTGTCTGCAAATGGCACAACTTATAACGAAAACACTGTAACCGCCAATAAAGATTTGAGTTTTGCAAGTGGTAACGACACCAACATTAAAGGCGGCAAGCTGAGCGGTGAAAAGGTTACTGGCAATGTAGGCAAAGACCTTAACATCGAAAGCAAGCAGGACAGCAACAGCTATAAGGAAAAGAACAAATCTGTTGGCGCAAGCATTGGCCTTGGCAGTAATAAAGCTGTCAGTGGCAGTGCAAGTGTTGGCAAGATTGACAGCAACTACAAGAGTGTTACTGACCAGAGCGGCATTTATGCAGGTGGACAGGGCTTTGACATAGGCGTGGGCAAGAATACGGACTTGAAGGGCGGAATAATTTCCAGCGCAGCGGAGGCAGAGAAGAATAAGCTTTCTACAGGAACTCTGACTTTTGAGGATATTGAAAATAAGACGGATTATAAAGCTGATAATAACGGTATTAGTGCATCTGAAGTAGATGGAACCTATAAATATTCTCCTAGCAAAGGTATGCCTGCGAGCGGAGAGGCTGAAAGCAAGACTAAGGCAACCATTAGCGAAGGCACAATTGAAATCCGTGATACAGATAAGCAAAAACAAGATATTGAAAAGCTGAACCGTGATACGAATAACAGCCTCAATAAGCTTGGGGAGATTTTCGACAAGACGAAGGTTGAAGAACGCATGGAGTTAGCTGATGAATTTGGCAAATTGGCTTATGAGGCTGTGGGTGATTTAGCACAGGCCAAAGGCTGGAAAGAAGGAAGCAAAGAAAAGAATGCATTACACGCTGTTGTAGGCGGTATAATGAGCAAGCTTGGAGGGAATGGTTTCCTTGCAGGGGCAAGTGCAGGCTTAATTAATGAAATGGTGCAGAAGGAGCTTTCAGAAATGTTTAAAGATCCGGGAATGCACGAGCTTGCTAGCGCATTGTTAGGAGAAGTTGTGTCTAGACTTGTTGGTGGTAATGCCGGAGTGGGGGCAAGTGTAGCTAATAGTGCGACAAAGAATAACTATCTGACGCATGAGCAACAGAAGAAATATGAAGAAGAATTAGCTGCTATTGATAAAGATGATACTCTAACACCTGAACAAAAAGCTAAAGCTAAGGAAAAGGTTGATTTTAAATATAGTGTTATTTCTGTGCTACAAAACAGAGAATGGTATGAAAAAAATAAAGATAAGCTTCAATTAACAGGAAAGGTTGGTGATTTAAACGAATATGAGATTTTTAAAGAAGTCGTTGGAGTTGACAAGAATGGTAATAATGTGGAATTAAGAGCTGATACAAAAGACTGGATGACAGGATATAGCAGAGACTTAGTAGATGCTGTAGCGAATGTAAAGCCTGGTGATAGAATAAAATTCTCTGATGGAAGTATATATTATGTTCAGCCTAACGGTGAGTTGCATAAAGAAGACAACATAGGAGCATTAATGCCGTATAAGGAAATCTCCTTAGAAGATCATAATGTGACATCAAAAAGAGAATCGCTTCTGGGTAAAGATACTGTAATTAGTGATGATCACCATGAAAAAGCAGGCCAGTATGTTTATGATACGGTCGGGAATGTATTAGAATTTGCTAGCGGAGTGACGATGATTACATCTATGATTAATATTAATAATGAAAAAAATATGCTTGCAGTTGCTAGAATTAGTACCTCTTGCATTTTATTGGTTCATAGTGGTAATGAAAATATCAAGACATATTTTTCTGCTAAACATGATCTGATTGACAATGAAACAAAAGAATATAATCCTTTAAATAATATATTAGGTTAAGAATTATATAATAAAATTGATATAAGTGCGAAAGTAATTAGTATAGTTGGTGATACACATACAATTGTAGCAGCAGCTAAAGAAGGGAAATTTAATAATATTGATTGGAATAAGGTTGCTATTGATGATGCTGAATGTGAAAAAGTAAAAACTATGTTAGAATCATTTGGACTGGGGATAGATATACAAAGTATCGCTACTATAGTACAGAAAGGAGATGCAAATGAAAGCCAACAATAAATGTAAAATATTACTATGTTATTATAGTGGTTTATATTTTATATATGTTATACTTTCTGAAATGCCACCAGATGCAATAATTTGGAAATGGTTTTTCCCAATAAAATTAATACTTTTTATGACAGCATATGTGTGGGCTAGCGTTCATATTGGATTACAAGAATTACTATTTTATAAGAAAAATATGGCTAGTAACGATATTCTTGAATTAAAGAGAAGAACATATATATTAAAAAATACTTTTTTATTTTTAATGTGTTGTGTTTTGTCCGTATTTGTCCTACCTTTGATTGCGTCAATAGTGTGGAAGATATGCCGTATAGATTTATTCTTTTTGATATTGAATTAAATAATATAAATAAGAGAAGAGTGTCTCCAAATTTTAACAATTACAAAGAAAACAATAAATCAGTTGGTGCAAGCATTGGTCTTGGCAGCAATAAAGCTGTTAGCGGCAGTGCAAGTATTGGTAAGATTGACAGCAAATATGAAAGCGTTACTGACCAAAGTGGCATTTACGCAGGCAAAGATGGCTTTGATATCCTTGTAGAAGATAATACTGACCTTAAGGGTGGTATTATTTCAAGTCCTGCTGATGCTGACAAGAATAAGCTTTCGACAGGTACGTTGACGTTTGAAGACATCAAAAATAAAGCGGATTATAAAGCTGGTGGAGCTGGTATTAAAGTAAACAAAAACAATGATGCAGAATACAATGAAAAAGGTATAACACCTGACATTGGCATGCCTGCAAGTGGAGAGGCTGAAAGCACAACGAAAGCTACTATTAGCAAAGGAACGATTGAGATTCGCGATAAGGAAAACCAGAAGCAGGATATCAATAAGCTGAATCGTGATAATGCAAACAGCCTTAATAAGCTTGGCGAGATTTTTGATAAGACAAAAATTGAAGAACGCCAGGAATTAGCAAATTTGTTTGGTGAATTGGCGTATAATGAGATTCACTATATGGATGGTAGTGATGAACAAAAAGCAATTTACCATGCTGTTGTTGGCGGGATTATGAGCAAGCTTACTGGCGGTGATTTTCTTGCTGGTGCAACTGCTGCTGGAATAAACAAGCTGATTATTGAAGAAGTTAAAAAAATGGCTAATTATGAGCCTGATAAAATGCAATGGTTAAGTGCAGCATTAGGAGCAGTTGTGGCTGAATTTGTATCTAGTAATCCCCAAGTTGGAGCAAGTGCTGCTGCGAGTGGGACGAAGAACAATGAGGTAGCAGATATAATATTTAATCCTAAACGTGTATTAAATGGATATGGAGAGGGATTAAAAGATAGAGGTATTGAAGAAATAGAAGATATATCTGCTATTGTTTCAGATCCTCTTGGTACTCTTAATGAAATGTATCAATTCTTGTAAGCTGTATATGAAGAACCTAGTTTAGCGAGTGAAATAAAAGAGCAATTTGTAGATGTATTCAACGAGAGGTTGGATAAATTTGAAAATGGTACAGCAGAAGAAACAGGTTACGAATTAGGTCGTATTAGTGTTGATATAGCTTCTTTATGTGTTGCTTCTGGGAGTAGCAAAGTATTAACTAAATTTCCTAGAGTAGGCAAGATTGTTTCTAGTTTAGAAAAGTACACAGCTAAGAGTATATCGACTACTAAACTAACTAATGATATTGTGTATATAGGTGATAGCCTGTGGGAAAAGGGGGCGTTTAAAAGAGGACAAATAATAGATAAGGCACTAGGCAACAATTTAGGCTATAATTTTCCTGTTGTTGATAAATTAAATGATAGAACTATTACTAGTATAAAAAGTATGGACTTAACTGCAAATACCTATCAAACTGGTAGGGGAATATATAATGCTTTGGTAAAAAATATAGATGATTTGGAGGCTTTTGAAAAGCGTTCTTGGAGACATACTACAATTAATATAGACGACTATGATTATAAACAGTTAGAAGTAGCTATACCTAAAATTACTATTTCCAAAGATCAGAAAAATGGCTTAGAGCAAGCTGTTAAATATGCTAAAAGCAAAAATATTAATGTAAAAATTACTGTTGTAGAGTAGGTGGTAAAATGAAAGGATTATTAAACATATATATAGAAAAAAACACAAAAGATATATCTATTTTGATATTGCATGTTACAAGCATTGGATTTAGTAGGAGCATTGGTAGTATTATTGAAAATATTGATATTAAATCATTGAAAGAAAGAGTATTTAGATATCTAATGCTTAGCTTAGAAAACTACAAATATGATAAAGAAGAATTTGCTGATCCATTTAAAAAAACAAAATATAAAACATGGAATCGTTTTTTTAATATGCACTATCTTATTGAGGTTATTTATAGAGAAGAACTGAAAGAATACGAAATTGCAATGCCTGAACGTGACAGAACAACTAAATCATTTGGTAATAATGTAAGTGGTTTTGAGTTTAAAATAAAGAAGGAAGAATTTGATTCTCAATTTGATGATATAATTAAAAAAATAATGGACAATCTTGAGAAATATCAAAGCTGATTTTGCTGGAATTATAATGGTTCCCTTATCAAAATCACTTTGAAAAATTTTTAGCGTGTAATGACGCATAACGAATGAGGTGAATTTTAATGATACAAGCAATTAAAATATTAGGCGTGCCTGTACACGCAATGACGATGCAGGAGGCAGTGAAAACTCTTGAAGAAAGAATGCTCGCCAAGGAGCAGACCTTCGTTGTTACCGCGAATGCCGAAATCATCATGATGTGCCAGGAAAACGCAGAATACAAGAAAATCATCTGCGAGGATGCGGAGCTGGTGCTGCCCGACGGTGCCGGTGCCGTGTGGGCAGGCAGACACCTGGGCTACAAGGTGCCGGAGCGTGTAGCAGGCTTTGACCTGTACAACGAGCTGTTGGATTTATCGGCGCACAAGGGCTACAAGGCGTACTTCTTCGGCGGCAGTCCCGGCGTTGCCGAAGCTGCCAAAGCAAAATCCGAGGAGCTTTATCCGGGCGTACAGGTAGTAGGCTGCCACAACGGTTATTTCAAAGATGAGGATGTGCCGCAGATTATTGCGGACATCAACGCCAGCGGTGCAGATATGCTTTTCGTTGCCTTGGGCGCACCTAAGCAGGAAAAATGGCTGGTAGCACACCGCGCGGAGCTTAATGCAAAAATTCTGATGGGCATCGGCGGCAGCTTTGACGTGCTCGCCGGCAAAATGGAGCGCGCACCTAAATGGATGCAGGATGCTTCTTTGGAATGGGCCTTCCGCCTCTATAAGCAGCCCAGCCGTTTTATGCGTATGATGGCGTTGCCTAAGTTTGTAATCAAGGTAATGGCGTCTAAGTTCTGATAGATACCGAAAAACGTTGTGCTTGCCGAAAGTGCTAAGAATTTTACACTTATATAGACAAAAGCAGGTTGGTGTATTATAATAAAGTGATGGAAGTAGCATTCCATCACTTTTTATATCCGCAAAAAACAGACTGCATAGTCAGTTTGGAAATGTTTGCTGATTTAAGCTGAAATCAAAAGAAATATTCGCAGGAAAGCGAGGCTTTATATGTTTATTGTAAAAGATGGTTATATTTATGTTGGTGTTTCTCTGTTGGTGGCTGCAATAGTATATTATTTCTTCGGCGCTGTGTGGGCCGTAATCCCTGTAGTGCTGGCGTTATACTTTGCCTACTTCTTCCGTGATTTCCACCGCGTTACGCCCTATGATCCCAACATCCTGTATTCGCCTGCAGACGGTACGGTAATGGGCGTAGATGAAATTTTTGATGATGAATATCTCAACGAGCCTGCGATTAAGGTAACTATTTTCCTTTCCGTATTCAACGTGCACACCAACCGTGCGCCGCTCGACGGCGAAATCAAATATCAGCGCTATACCTGCGGTCAGTTCGTACCTGCGTATGAGAAAAACGCTTCTTTCGAAAACGAGCGTCATGCTATCGGTATGGATAACGGCCGTATGCGTTTCCTGGTAATCCAGATTGCCGGTCTGCTGGCACGCCGCATCGTTTCCTGGGTAACTGTAGGAACCAACCTAAAACAGGGCGAAACCTACGGTATGATCAAGTTTGGCTCCAGCACGGAGCTGGTTGTGCCAAGAAATGTTGAAATCACCGTTAAGAAGGGTGATAAGGTTGTTGGCGGTATTACCGTAGTGGGGAGGGTTAAAGAACAATGAACTGGCGTCGTCTGATTCCGAACAGCATCAGCTCTGCGAGCCTTATTTTCGGTGTGCTGTCTATCTTTAAAACTATCGAGGGTGATTTCTTCCTTGCCCCCGTTTTCATCGTAATCGCTGTAATTTTTGACTCTATGGATGGCCGTGCTGCCCGCGCTCTCGGCGTTGGCGGCGGTGACTTCGGCAAGGAGATGGATTCTCTTTGCGATATGTGCTCCTTTGGCGTTGCGCCTGCCATCATGATTTATATGTACGGTCTGCAGGATTTGGGCCTTGCAGGTCAGGTTATCGCCGCACTCTTCGCTGTGGGCGGTTGCCTGCGTCTGGCACGCTTCAACTGCAACACCGGTGTTGTACACGGTTACTTTCAGGGCATGCCTATTCCGGCAGGTGCCTGCTTCTTGGCAACCTATGTTGTTTCCGGTTATCAGTTTGCTCCGGCTGTGCTGGCAGCAGTTACTCTGGTAATTGCCTGCATCATGTACAGTGAAGTTAAATTCCCGGATTTCAAGGGCAAGGGTAATCCTATGTATCGTCTGCCTGTAATCATTGCCGTAATCGTCGGTGCCGTAATGCTGTACGAGCGTCCCGGTGCGTGGCCGTTTGTAGCAATGTTCACCTATACGCTGGCAGGCATTGTAAACCATGTTTACCGTGCTCTTACAGGTAAGAACAAATAATTTGCCGTTAGGGTAGTAAAGGAGATTTTTGATGTATACAGCTTTTGATATAATCATGATACCTTTGCAGCTATTGATTATATTTTTTACGCTCTACTACTTTTTTGTTTCTTGGTTCGGCCTGTTCGGCAAGAAGAAGGAAGTTAAGATATATAATGAAAGCAAAACCTTTGCTTTGATTGCCTGTGCGCATAATGAGGAAAGAGTTATTGCCCAGTTAGTAGATAACCTGCGCCGTCTGAATTATAATGACGCTTTATATGATATCTATGTTGTTGCAGACAACTGCTCGGACAAAACCGCAGAGGTTGCACGCAAGGCCGGCGCGCTGGTGCATGAGCGCTTCAGTGAAACCGGTATGGGCAAAGGCTTTGCTCTCGCGTGGATGTTCGACAGACTGTTCAAGCTGGATAAAAAGTATGATGCGGTTTGCGTTTTCGATGCCGATAACCTGGTGCATCCCAACTTCCTGCAGGAGATGAACAGCCGTCTGTGCAACGGCGAACGCATTATCCAAGGTTATATGGATGCCAAAAACCCGACTGATACCTGGGTAAGCGGTGTGTTTGCAATTTCCTTCTGGATTGTTAACCATGTATGGAGCCTGGCAAAGTACAACATGGGCCTGTCCTGCTGCCTTGGCGGCACCGGCATGTGCTTTGACACCGAGGTATTGAAGCGTTACGGCTGGCGTGCAACCTGCCTGACCGAGGATATGGAGTTCACCATTCAGGCGATGATGGAAGGCATTCCTACAACCTGGGCGCATGATGCAATCATCTATGATGAAAAGCCGCTGACCTTCAAGCAGACCTGGAACCAGCGTAAGCGTTGGTCGCAGGGCCACTTTGATGTAGCTGACCGCTATCTGATTCCGATGATTAAAAAGGCGATTAAGACACGCAATATTGTCATGCTGGACTGCTCTGTGAACCTCATTCAGCCGTACTTCCTGATGATTTCCACGTTCTTCGTGCTGTGCAGCTATATTTATAACTTCTATCCGTTCTACACCAATATCCTGTATACCATTATTCCGGTAGAGGTTTGGACCTTGGTTGGTATCGGCCAGTATATTTTCCCGGTAGCGGTACTGTGGAAAATCCGTGCTTCCTTCAAGTCCTGGATGTATCTGTTGCTGTATCCGCTGTTTATTTACAGCTGGATTCCTATTACAGCCCTTGGCTGGTGGCACCGCCACGACCATGAGTGGAGCCATACGCTGCACACCCGTGGCATCAGCTTCGACGATGTAATTATTCCCGAGGACGCAGTAAATGACGGTCCTAAGGAAGTAGTCTTTGCCAAAAAGGACGAAAAATAAGCTTTATAAGCACTTCTGCGCAAGCGGGAGTGCTTTTTTAGTGCGCGAAGGCAGGTAAACATGATATAATAAATTTATTGTGCTTATGAAACGTTATAAAGATAAGCAAAAAGTGCAGAGAGGATATGAAGATGCAGATTAAGGGAATACTTTTTGATTTTGACGGCACTATTGCCAATACCATAGATTTGATTATTGCCACCTTTGAGCACACCTGCCGTGAGGTGCTGGGCTTTACACCGGAGCGTGAAAAGATTGTGGCTACCTTCGGCCTGCCGTTGCCGGAGGCAATGATTGCGCTTTCCGGTAAGCCGGAGCTGGTGGAAACTATGCGCGACGCTTACAGAGAGTACAATAACGCGCATCACGATGATATGATTCGTCCTATCCCCGGTGTGAAGGAAACACTGGAGCAGCTGAAGGCACAGGGCATTAAGCTGGCGGTGGTTACCTCTAAGAAGCCGCCGATGCTGCGCCGTGGGCTGGACTGCCTGCAGCTGACGCAGTATTTTGATGTGACTGTTGCCTTGGGCGATACGAAGGAGAGCAAACCGCATCCCGAGCCGATGCTGGCGGCATGCGCTAAGCTGGGAGTAAAGCCTGAGGAGTGCCTGTGCGTCGGCGACAGTCCCTTCGATTTGCAGAGCGGACGCAATGCGGGGGCAAAAACCGTTGCCGTGCGCTATACGGCCTTTGGTTGGGAGAAGCTGCTGGAGGAGGGCAGGCCGGATTTTGTGATTGCAAGGCCGCAGGAGTTACTGGAGATAGTGGGGAAGATTTGTTAGTGTCCTAATAAAAATACTAATGAAGGTTCTGATGTCCTGTTAAATGAGTTCTTGCATGTTTGATGTCCTAATAAAAACGAGAATATAGATATTTATGTCCTAATAAAAGTAAGATACTCAGCGCCAGTGTCCTAATAAATTGTTTATGAAGTAACAAATGTCCTAATAAATTTGTCCTAAAATGCCGGATACTAAGCATGCAGCGCCGGATACTGAGCACGCAGTGCCGGATACTGAGCACGCAGTGCCGGATACTGAGCACGCAGTGCCGGATACTACCCACACCCACTTCGCACTCTCACACCTGCTGAGAGTGCTTTTTCTTTGCTCTTTAAATTATGCCTTATTTATGGTATTATATAATAGAAAAAGTGTGGAGAATCTGCATAGATATTATGCGTAATAACATACTTCAGCAAACAGTTTTCATTATCACATTTAACTATAAAGGAGGCAAAGCATATGCGTAAAATTGCTATCATTGGCGGAACCGGTATTGATAATCCCGATACCCTGAAGGGATTCGAAAAAAAAATTATAGAAACACCGTTTGGTAAGGCTTTGTGCAACATCGGCACAATGAGCGGTAATCAGGTGGTTTTCGTAAGCCGTCACGGTGTAGACCACTCCGTACCGCCCCACAAGGTAAACTACCGCGCCAACATCTGGGCGATGAAGAGCCTGGGCACGGAGGAGATTTTTGCTACTACCGCAGTCGGTTCCCTCAACCCGGAGATGAAGGCAGGTCACTTCGTAGTTTGCGACAACGTGCTGGACTTCACCAAGAGCCGCATCAACACCTTCTACGATTCCCCCGAGCGTGGTGTAGCGCACTGCGATTTCACCTATCCGTATTGCCCGACTTTGCGCGAGAAGGTTATCAAATGTCTGGAGAAAACAGATATTACCTTCCATAAGCATGGTGTTTATGTTTGCACCGAAGGCCCGCGCTTTGAAAGTGCTGCCGAAATTAAAATGTTCGCTATGCTGGGCGGTGACCTGGTTGGCATGACCAATATGCCTGAGTCTATTCTGGCACGTGAGGCGGAGATGTGCTACACCAACTGCTCCATCGTTACCAATATGGCTGCCGGCATTTCCCCGACACCGCTTTCACATAAAGAGGTTTGCGACGCAATGGCACTGAGCATTAAGAATATGGAAAAGCTGATTCTGTCCTTCATCGCTTATGAAGAGCCGACTGAGGCGAAATGCAACTGCCATCACGCTATGCAGGAGTTTGGCGGCTTTAAGCTGTAAGAGGTTGTTATGGTAGAAACTATGCGTTGGGAGCAGGGGAGCCTCGTGCTTTTGGACCAGACTCTGCTGCCGCAAAAGATAGAATGGATTACCTGCGTGGATTACAAGCGCGTGAAAGTGGCGATTGAACGCTTGGAGGTGCGCGGTGCTCCGGCAATCGGCGCTGCCGCTGCCTTCGCTATGGTGCTTGGTGCGCGCGAGGTTGCAGACAAGCCGGACTTTTTGGGTGCGCTGGATGCTGTGCGCGCAGATCTGATTACTGCGCGTCCGACGGCGGTAAATTTGGCGTGGGCGGCGAATCTGCAGTATGCGTTGGCTGTGCGCCTGAACGGCGAGGACAAGTCCCCTGCGGCGATTATCAAGGCGCTGGAGGTGAAGGCCGAGCAGATTTATGCGGACGATATCACCATGAATAAGCGTATGGGCGAATACGGCGCTGCTGTGCTGCCTGACGCTGCCGTAGTGCTGACGCACTGCAACGCAGGCGCATTGGCAACCTGCGGTTGGGGCACGGCATTGGGCGTTATCCGCAGTGCTTACGCGCAGGGCAAGCTGAAAATGGTTTATGCCGACGAAACACGTCCGCTGCTGCAGGGTGCGCGTTTGACGGCGTTTGAGCTGTTTGAGGACGGCATCCCGGTTACGCTGATTACCGATAATATGGCAGCGTGGACCATGCGCACGAAGGGCGTGAACGCTGTTGTTGTCGGTGCCGACAGAATTGCGGCCAACGGCGACACGGCGAACAAAATCGGCACCTATGGCGTGGCACTGGCGGCGAAGGTGCACGGAATTCCGTTTTATATCGCCGCACCGACGAGCACCTTTGATTTTACGATTGCTACAGGTGCGCAGATTCCTATTGAGGAGCGCAAGGCAGACGAGGTACGTCATTTCCGCAGCGAGCAGACTGCGCCTGAGGGCGTGGCAGTGTTTAACCCTGCGTTTGACGTGACACCGGCAGAGCTTATTACCGGTATTATTACCGAGCATGGCGTGCTCAAAGCGCCGTATACAGAAAGTATTAAGAAATTGCAGGCTCTTTTAAAAGATTAATTTTTCTTCAGAATTCAATCTTAATACTTTATTATATTTGTGTTTTTGTGATAAATCTAGTAATTTGAAAATACCATCAAAAGCAAGGCGTTAGATATGTTTAATTGT
>ENA-UPWO01001008-UPWO01001008.1-human-gut-metagenome-genome-assembly--contig:-NODE-1008-length-13862-cov-15.486616_pt1 | contig 13862 bp, 6 predicted proteins | sample MGYA00250056_ERZ773388 | MGnify/ENA primary metagenome ERZ773388 (study PRJEB29103, sample SAMN06112004) | human gut metagenome | biome: human gut; feature: ankylosing spondylitis patient; material...
TTTTTCTAAAGTCTCCATATGCTTCAAATTATAAATCCAACAATCTAAAAACGTATTACACTCCTCTTCTTTCTTTTTGAAAAGGGGCATCACCAAGTAGATGAAACGGATTTTGTTAGAATAAACTTCTCCGCTTTCTTTGTCTGCCAGCACAACGTCTGTTCTAAACTTCTTAGGTGTATTTTCGTCTACATCGAAGTTCATGAAGCAGATTACGTAAACAGGAGTAAGATGGTAGTCCCATTGTCCTTTTACGCCTTGGTCAACTATCGTTTTAGAAGCATAAAACAGAGAGCGGTCTATGAAATAAGCCTGACTTTTGTTTTGCATCTCGACGATAATGTGCTCGCCAGTGTCAGTTGTACAAAAGACATCGTATATGATTCCTCTTTGGTCTTTTGTTTCCGGCAACATTTCCTTGTCCTTAAACTTGACATTAGTAATGTGTTGTTCTCCTAAGAGAAGTTGGTTTAAGAATTCTATCAGCAAGTCTTTGCTGTATTCTTGACCGAAGATTCTCTTGAACGACCAGTCTGAGAAAGGGTTGATGTATCTTGCCATATCTTAACTATTTTAATACCTCGCTGCAAAGATACATTTTTCTTTTGTAACTTCCAAGTGAAACAACAAAAAAAGTGCAATGCCCGATGTGAGCATTGCACTTCCTTTATAGTTTGTTATAGCGAAGCATCTTGTGGATGCTTGCTATTTGCTTATTCTGCTTTGTACCAGCGTGGGTCACCGATACGGTCGTCTATCTTCATTGTGAAGTTGTGGTTGGCAGGATCAGTGAAGATCTCATCTGATGTCAAGCTACCTACAGCAAACTCTTTAATGTCGTTAGAACCGTAAACACAATCCTTTGCACGCATAGATTCGTTGATAACAATAGAACCTGTAGTGCGGACACCTCTTGCTGCTGCATCCATGGACATACCAAGAACAGTTCTGATGATAGTCAGGTTGGTGCTCAACTTGTTGGAATCCATGAAATACTTACTACCGGCAACGTTGTTGTAGAAGGTACAGTCGCTGATAGTCACGCCGCCAGAGATAGCAGCCTTCAACTGGATGAAGTTGTGGCTTGTAGTATCGAATGTAGAATTCTTCAATTCCAACTTACCTACATTTGTGTTTACATGACCGATGTAGAATACTGGGTAACCACCACCAGTAGACATGTTAGTCATCACGCAGTTGTCAACCAAAATCTTATCAACGCTAACTACACCACCCTTTGTACGGAATACAGAACTTTCGAAGCCAGAGAATGTACAATCTGTGAATGACAATTCACCTACTGCAGCATCTTTATCCTGATTGATGAGGTATTGGCAACCTGTATCCTTCATACTTACGTTCTGGAAACGGATGTAAGCGTGTGAGCCTGCGATGTCGAGGCACTTCTTCCAGTTCAAAACAGGTTTGCTCTCGCCAGCCAAGCCGAAGAATGTAACTGAAGCACCCTCAGGAATCTTTACGTTGGCATCTGTACCATCCTCTGCTTTAGAAACCAGAGTGTAAGTCTGACCAGCCTGCAAACCGATGGTAATAGCAACATTGGTCTTACCAGTCTTCTCCTGAGCAGCAGTTACGATGTTTGCAATCACGTCGTTGTTGATGGTTGTGATAGATGGATCTAACTCTACTTTCTCGTCACCAGCAGGCATTGCAGCAGCAGTGCTTGCTGTAACAGAACCACGCTTTGTGTCATTGTAATAGATGTTGATGGTGTAATTGGTTGAAGGTGTCAAACCTGTAATGGTATAGCGGCCTGCAGCCTTTGCCTCGTCATCCAACTCGATGGTGCGTGGCTCCTGTCCTTCCTCTTCTGTACCATCTGATACAGTCAACTTGGTAACAGCCTTGCTTGCGTCCCAAGATACGGTGATGAAGTCTTCGCCACGATCAGCGTTTGCTACAGCATTCATGATCTGTTCTGACTTGGTCTTGAAGGTAGTCTTTGTGCTTGAAGCATAGTGTACCCAATGGCTGGCAGTCTTCTGAGAAGAGAGCGCACGCATACGGAGTGAGTACTCTGTATCGCCGATAAGACCAGTGATGGTATAAGGACTGTTATCAGTCTCAAAAGTAAGCACCTCGTCAGAATTGTCCCATGCCTCATCGTTTTCCAAAGTTGCAGTAGTCACTTGAATCTCAAATTTCTCTGCACCATTTGCCTTCATCATGCCGGCATCGAAAGTAACTTCAGCCTCAGTGTCTGTTGGATCTACTGACAGAGATGTTGCGCTAAAGCAGCGGTCTAAGGTTGGGTCGATGTCCCAGTCCATCTTGTCAGTACAAGAGACCAATGTTGCAGCGAGCAACATGATGGCCCAAACTGAATATTTTATTGTTTTCATTGTTGTCTTTTGTTAATGATTAGAAACCATAAGAGTTTGCCAAAGCGTTTCTTGAGTCGGCAATAGTCTTGGTGTAGATAGGCAAGATGTAACGGTTCTTCACACCATGGTCAGGTGTTTCTAATGTACCGTCGATGCTTGTACCTACAAGACCTGCACTGATGGTCTTCAGGTTTTTAGTATACTCAGAGTTAGATTTGTCTCTTGCCTCTTCGTCTTCAAAACCACAACCTGTAGCTTTGTTATCATAGTCAGTCTCGGTCTTGCCATTCTCTAAGCCATACCAAGCGATAGAACTCTCATCGATGCGAGTCTTGGTGGCATCGGTATAGTTGAAGTAGATAGTGGTAGGCCACTCCAAACATTTCTGAGCATACTCAGCCTTAGCTTCTGCTATTTTGCTTGCCAGCATACCCCAGCGTACGAGATCCCACTTACGTGCACATTCTCCAGTCAATTCCCAAGCATTCTCCTGAGCGATATCGTTCAAGAACTGCTCCTTGTTGTGGTTGGCAGCAGCCTGCAGGAAGTCACCTTCGATAGAAGTGTCGTTGTTGCTTTCCTTCACACCACGGTTATGAACCATTGCCAAAGCTTGAAGTGCTGTCATGCCAGCATCGCCCTGGTAGTTGCCATTGGCACCAGCCAACTCGTTCATTACCTCTGCATACATCAACAGAACCTGTGAGTAGCGCATCTTTACAACGTTAACACCTGTGGTTACCTTTTCTGTAGATGCCTTTGCTGCAGCCTTCCACTCTTCGCCCATCCACTCAGGACGCCACTTACCAATAGTGATGCCGAATGGCTTCACGCTCTGCTTGTCTGGTTTTACATCTCCGATACCTTCTATGGTTTGACCATTTAATTCTCCATACTGTACAGGGCAGCATGTTACGTTGCGGCGTGTGTCATCCTTCTCGTAAGAGTAGAGGAGGGTAGCTGTGGTATTCAATTTACCAGTAGAGTTACCTTTCTTACCAAATTCTGATGTAGAACCTTTGATACGCTTACCTACTGTATAACCAAGCTCGCCTGTAACATTCAGCAACATAGGTATCTCAAAGATGTTCTCTTTGTAGGTTTGATCAAGCTGACGGGCACAGAGAAGCTGCCACTCGTTCTTGAAACTTGGGTTCATGCTGTGCTTGCCACTCTTGATAATCTCACTCAACTTAGCCAAAGCCTTCTCGTAGTATACCTTACGGGTAGCCTCGTCAGGACGCTGTGTAGGATAAGTAGGATCAGAGAACTCTGGGAGATTCTCGTAACCTTCCTTAGCATTTTCACGGATAGCATAGCCTGCACGTGTCAAGGCTACCTGTGCATAGAGAGCATCAGCATAACCCTTAGTAGCATGCTCTGTAGTATAGTTGCCAGTACCTGCCCATGGGAGCAAGTTAGAAGCCTCTTCCAAGTCTACAAGCAGACCATCGAGAATTATATCGCGGTCGGTCTTTCCCTCGTAGGCATCGCTCAAGTCAGGCTTGGTAGCAGATGTCTTGTAAGGTACATCACCCCAAAGGCGAACCAAGTCGAGGTAGAGCATAGCACGAAGAGTCAGTACTTCGCCCAAGTAGCGCTTCATTGCTGTTTCTTCAGCGATAGAACTGCTACGGATACCTTCGATGGCTTTGTTGCAATATTCGATACAGCCATAGATGTTGGTCCATGTTGTACCCAAGTTAGCCCATCCGCCTGCAGTACCATTGTAGTTCATGTAACCACGTTCGTTAGAAGATGTTGAGGTTGATCCCAAACCATCGATTAACTCGGTATCTGTATTGGCACCGTAAGAGATGGTCATACGGTTCGCATACATATTATCCTGTCCGAAATCACCATAAATTTTGTTGATTTCAAGACCTGTGAAATAGCTTGAGTTGAACACGTTCTCTTGGTCCAGAGCTGAGTCAGCTTTCTGATCAAGGAAGTCGGAGCAACTTGTCAGCATGACACTCATTGAGAGTGCTGCTATTCCTAATATCTTTTTCATATTTTGTTTTCTCCTTTGTCTAAATTAGAAAGTCACGTTAATACCAGCTACGAAAGAACGGCTCTTTGGATAAGCTGCGTAGTCGATACCTGGTGTCATAGGATTGCCCTTAGAAGATGTGTCCACCTCTGGGTCGTAACCACTGTAGTTGGTGAAGCAGTATACGTTGTAAGCAGTGAAGTAAACACGTACGCTCTCAAGCCAAGCTTTCTTTACCCAGTTCTTAGGCAATGTGTAACCTACGGTAATGTTGTTGATGCGCAAGAATGAAGCATCCTCCAAGTAGGTATCCAAAATCACCATATTGCTGTTGGCTGCTGGATTCCATACGTTAGCATTGGCGTTGAGCTCGTTGAGACGGCTCATCAAGCCCTCAACACCACCATAAGCTTCTACAGTTGAAGTTGAAGGACGACCGAGGTTCAAACCATTACTTGGGTCTACCCATGTGTAACGATTGTTAGAGTTGTAATCATTGATAATGTTCCAACCGGCAGAAGTACCGCTATAGAAAGAAGCTCCCTGTGCTGTAGCATTGTAGATCTTGTTGCCCAAAGAATAGTTACAGAAGATGTTGAAGTCGAAGTTACCAAAGTTGGTCTTCCACATACCATCGAAACCGAAACCACCAGTTACTTCAGGAACGGTATTGCCCAAGCGCTGGAAGACAGGATCACCATTCTCATCACATTCTACCTTGGCACCACCAGGATAAAGAGAACCACCAAACTTAGAGTAAGATTTGTTATTTACGTCACCACCTACATGACCGTCAGCCTCTGTAGCCAAGCGCCACTTGGCACCATCATAGATAAGGTCGCCTGTGCCTGTTGCTGGGTCGAATACGGTATAGAAACCTTGCTGCTTGTAGCCCCAAAGCTCACCTAAGCGGCCACCTTCCTCGAGCAGGAAGTCACCATTACCCTTGGTTACCTTGGTACCACCCCAGCTTGATGTCTCAAAGTGCTCGCCACCTTCCAACTTGTCAATCTTGTTCTTGTTGTAAGAGATGTTGAAGTTGAAGTTGAGGTTAAACTTCTTGCTGTCTATGATAGCAGCATTCAGTGCCCACTCAATACCCTTGTTAGAGGTAGTACCTACGTTCTGGTACTGACGCTCATAACCTGTTGCTGAAGGCAAAGTCTGAAGCATCAGCAAGTTTTTGGTTGTATTCCAATAGAAGTCCAAAGTACCGTAGATGCGGCCACGGAGGAAACCGTAGTCGATACCGAAGTTACGGGTTGTAGTGGTTTCCCACTTCAAGTTAGGATTGTAGAGAACGGTCTTGCCGTTAGCCTTATAAGACTCGAGCATACCAGTGTTCACCTCATTGAAGCCTGGGTGCTTGCCAGCAGCATCAGCCACGCCATAAGTAGGAGAAAGCATACCAGAAGGGATGCGGTTGTTACCTGCTGTACCCAAAGAGAGACGAAGCTTCAAGTTAGAGAGCCACTTGTCGGCACCCTTCATAAACTTCTCGTCAGACATACGCCATGCCAAAGCCAATGATGGGAACAAGCCCCAACGATTGCCCTTACCAAACTTAGAAGAACCATCCTCACGCAGAGTGAAGGTCATCAAGTACTTGTCTGCCAAGGTGTAGTTGATACGACCGAAGAAAGAAAGCATATTGTCCTTAGCCTTGATGTCAACCTCGTTGCCCAGAGTGCTTTCTGCTGTATTGGTGAAAGAAAGAATCTGATCGATAGTGAAATCAACAGGGAAGTCTACTGATGTGCTGGTACGTGTAGTCTGCATATCAGAGCTCCACTCATGACCAATCAATACGTTCAGGTGATCACGGCCACCGAAGAGCTTATTGTTGTCATAAGTCAAAGTATTGGCGTTGCGCCATGACTTGTATGTGTCGCGTACGAACTGAGCCTGAGGACGACCATTGTGACCAAACTTAGAGTTGTTAACAGCCAAAGCTGTCCATGCCTGGTCTGTGTCATAGTATTTCCAGCCATAGCCAAACTCGGTCTTGGCAGTCCAGTGCTTGAATGGTTTCCATGTCAGAGCAGCATTGTAGTTCTGCTGGAAACGTGTCTGCAATTTGTAAGTACCATCCAGACGTTCCATTGGTGAGCGGCGGGAAGAAGATGAGTTTTCCTCGTCTTCATCAGCAGATACCAACTCCTGGATAGGAGCGAAGGTGATGGTCTGTGCTACGGTTGAGTTAGCAGCATTGCTGTCATTGGTGTCAGCACCACCGCTAAGGCCCTTGATCTTCTGGTATGCCATACGAGCATTGAAGTCAAAGGTCAGCCACTTGTTGAGCTTGGTCTGCAACTTAGCACCGATGTTGTCCTTGTTGTAGCCAGACTTCTCCATGATGCTGTTCTCCTGATTGTGAGCATAGCTTACATTGTACTTGAAGTCCTTGCTACCACCACTTACGTTGGCATTGTAGATAGCCTGTGTACCTGTACGGCCGAATACCTCATCCTGGAAGTTGTGACCTGCTCTTGATTTCCAGATGTCATAGTCTGCATAGTTACCATAGTTGCTACCACCCAGGTTTGATGGGTTGTTGCTGGCGCTTGCAGTTTCGTACTGGTAGAGTACGAATTCATAAGGATTGAGAACTTCGATTTCCTTAGCGTTCTTCTTCCAGCCGTAAGATGCGTTGAAGTTTACCTGAGTCTTACCTTCAGAACCACTCTTTGTAGTAATGATGATAACACCATTCGCACCACGGGCACCATAAATAGCTGTTGAAGAAGCATCCTTCAAAACGTCGATGGTTGCAATTTCGCTGGGAGCGATATCGCTGATAGAGCTTACTGGGAAGCCATCGACAATGTAAAGAGGAGAGTTGTCCTGTGACAAAGAACCACCACCACGTACACGAATCTTCACATCAGCATCAGGTGAACCTTCAGTTGTGGTGATGTTCACACCAGCCAACTTACCTGTCATGGCCTCGCTGACGTTAGAAACTGGAACGTTGGCGATTTCCTTAGAAGAAATGGAAGACACAGAACCTGTCAAGTCCTTCTTCTTTACGGTACCGTAACCGATAACGACAACGTCGTTAAGGCTGTTGGACTCGTCCTCGAGTTTAACGGAAACGGTTGATTTACCTGCAACATTTACGATCTGAGTCTTCATACCGATGTATGAAATCTTCAGTTTCTTACTGTTGCCTTTCAATGTTAAGGTGAAATTACCATCAATATCGGTAGCAACGCCATTGCTCTGCACACCCTGCTCGAAGACAGAGGCGCCGATAACAGGCTCGCCCGTATTGTCGATAACTGTACCCTTTACGGTTTGCGCAGATAGGCTTGCTGCAAAAAACAGCATGATGCTAACCAACGCAATTCTAATTTGTTTTAAATTACCAGACATACATTTATTTGGTTAGATTAGTAAAAAAATATATTTCTTCGCTGCAAAGATACTATCTTTTTTGGTTTTTTAATAAATATGGTGTGTTAAAATCTACGTAAACGTTTGCAATGTTTGCGTAAAAATTTTTTTTTCGTATTAAAAACAAAAGGTGCAACACCCACGAACGGGTATTGCACCTTTTTTATTTATTCAGTAAGTTTCTTTTACTTCAGTACCACTTTGCTGGTCTTCTTGCTGCCGTCAGTCATGGTCTTTACGACGATGTTGATGCCACGCTGCAACTTGCTTACCTGAACACCATCGGCAGAGTAGATCTTGGTGCTTAAAACATCGGAAGAAGTTGCGATGTTCTCAATGCCGGTGCTGTTGCTTGCTACGGTAGCCTCGCCAAGACCACCCATCTCGTTGGCTGCACGGACACTCCATGTTGCTGAAGCATCGTCAACGGCATATGTAGGTTCAACGGTGAAGTCAACCACCTTGCTGTTCTTGCATACAGCCCAGAGCAGAGCATAGTTGCTGTTGTCCCAGGTCAGGTTGTTACCAGCAATCTTCACATTAGTTGGAGCAGAAGCCTGCTCTGTGGCAGCTGTTGGATCCCAGTCATCATCACCGCCCATAACGGTTTCGATAGTATAGAATGCAGCTTCCTCTGCTGTAAGGACAGGACTTTCTGCTGTCTCGTTGCGACGGTTGGTATAGTTATTTCCTTCCTTTGCATCGTAGGCATCATAAACCAGCTTTCTTCCGCTCAGGTCTACTGCAGTGCCTGTAGCTGTGGTAGAGTTGTATTCAGCAAATCGCTTAGGATAACCACCGCTCATCTCGTCCCAACCTGCTGCTGTAGGAATCACTTCCATCTTGGTGTCGATGAAGAGAGCGATAGGAGTGCCCTTGCCCCAAGGACGGCCGAGCTTGTACTTGCCGTTGATACCTGTGCTTGATCCGTCCTTGATGGTACAATCCTTGAAGATGTAACCATACTTGGTAGGCTGTGAAGGAACGGCGAGATAGCCGGTGCCACACATCAGGAGATCTACATTATTATAATATACGTCACCCTTACCGCAGAGGTAGTCGGTGTTGCCACGCAGGATACCACCCTCGAAGTAGAAGCGACCTCTCTGGTTGTTGGATACGTAGGTGTCCTGATAAGCCCAGAGGTTGACGTTCTTACAGATAGTCTTGTTACTCTTATCGTTGAGTACGATGTCACGACCCTTGCCGTCGCCCATGCTGCTGTACATCTTGATGTCCTGGAAGTAGGTGTTTGTTGCACCGCTTTCCAAGCTCAATACATCACCACGTCCGATACCTTCCAGTACGTTGGCGATATTGTAGCCATTGCTGCTTTCTACTGCTGGTACGGTATTGGTAATTGAAGTATTCTCATTGCTTTCACCGATGATAGATACATTAGGTGTATTCATATAGGTGGTAGCACTTGGATACTGCTTGCCATCAATACCAGTCACCATGCTGTTCGGGTTGGCAGGAATCTTGTAGTCGCCCTGCTTGATGAAGATGCGGAAACGCTTGCTGGTATCAGCACGCTTGGCTGCAGTTGCGAGAGCTTCAGTGAATGAACCGTCTGTTGGTACGATGAAATCATACAGAGCTTTTGCTACTGCAGGCTTCTCCTTGGTGGTGAAGCTGAAGGTAATGTCGCTCTTGATGGCATTGTCGGTCAAGTCGGCTACTGAACCTGCAGCGAGAGCAAAGGTATATTCTGTAGCGTAGCTCAAACCCTTGTAAGCAAAGGTGATGGTCTTGCCAGATACGGTACCGGTCAACTCCTGACCATTGAGGGTTGCCTTGGCGTTTTCAGTCAGTTTCACCTTCTCATCGAAGGTCAATACAATCTTACCATTGGCTGATGCGTTGGTTGCACCTGCTGCAGGTACCTGGCTCTTGAGTACAGGAGCTGTGCCGTCATCGAAGAGCTTGGCTGTACCTGTGATATAGATCTGAGCGAGAGCGATACCGTCGTTGGTACCTGTTGTTCCCTTGACAGATGAATTCTTGTCGGCAATCCAGCGAACAAATACAGCAGCCTGGTTGTTGGCATCGGCAGGGAGAGTGAACTCACCTACAGTCCAAGCCTTGGCTCCTGGCATCGTGATGGCGCCAACCTTGGTCCATTTCTCGCCATCAAGAGAGTACTCTACATTGTAGGTCTCGTAAGCATTATAGTTGTAGAGCATGCTGCTCTTTACCTTGATGTCGGTGAATGCTGTGGCGTTGAACTTGGTCTGCCAGTAGGTTTCACCCAGAGCCTTTGTTGTAGTCTTGGTCCAGTTGACAGCTGCATTCTTGCCTTCGTAACCACCAGCCGTGTTGCTCTTGTCGAGCCAGCCGTATGAGTTGCCTTCAGCATCACGGAGTACGAGCTGTACAGCGTCATTGTCTGCTGCAGCAAAGTCGGCAGTGCGACCTTCCTTGCCTTCCTGATAGAAGTCCCATGCCACGATGTAGTCCTTGGCCGAGAATGTGGCAGTGAAAGTCTGGTCTGCATTCATCGTCGTCTTGATTTCTGCTGTTGTCTCACCATTGCTCCAGTTGTTGAAGTCGATGATGTCGTTTCCTGTTGCGGTAAGAGTTACCTCTGTACCTTCTTCATACATCTTCTTGCCATCTACCATCTCTGGGGCAGGAGAGAGAGTCACCATATAGTCCTTGGCGCCACCTTCTACGTTTATGTCGAGCGCATAGGTCTTTACCTTCTTATAGTTGGCAGTGAGAGTCTGGTCTTCTGTCACGGTGTATTTGAATTTGCTCTCAGTAGAAAGCACTGTGCCATTCTTGTCTGTCCAGTTGACAAAATTATAACCGAATTTATCGGCTGCAGTCAGTGTTACCTCGTCGTTCTCCTGATATTCGTCAGACTTAGGATAGACGGTAATGTCTGCGATGCCTTCAGGGTTGGTAACGGCAGAGAGTTTGTATTTGTTTACTGCAACGAGTGTTCCGTTGACGGTGCCTTCGATAGTAACAGGACCGAAAACAGCCTGCTTGTTAGAAGCTACACCGATAGTAGATGTCAGATAGAAGCCATCTGTACCAGCCAAGGCTGCCTGCTGCTCTGCTGTCAGTGTGATTTCAAACTGATGGATAGCGGTGTTATCATATGGTTGTTTTGATGTAGCCTTTCCTTGGCGCCATGCGGTATAGGTGCCCAGTGCTACCACTTCTCCGTTAGCCTTATGGGCGCTGATAACGATTCCGTTTTCAACATCTGTACCACAGCGGTTTACATAACCGCTCACCTTGGTTGGGGTGAAAGTAAGTCCTGCTGCAGGACGAACAAACCAGTTGATTTCTGTTTCCTTCTTTCCTGTGTTATTACCAATCTTGAGACCTTTGATACCTGATGCGGTACCATTCGCCTTGGTAATTTCGAGAATTCCTTTCAAAGATAAGTTTGCTCCGTAATCAAATGCAATGGTGCTGAAAGCATCAGTAGGAGCTGTTGTGTTGGCACTTGCATTACTGAGGTCGTTCATAGCAAATACGACGCTGGCAGCCTCATTGTTGAAAGTCTTGCCAGCAGGTTTGCTTGCAATGATAGGAAGGGTAATCTTCAAATAGCTATAGTATGAACCATCGCCAATGACGATGTCCACAGTTTCAGCACTTGACGCAATGGTCTGGCTGATGACTTTACCTGAAGTATATTCTGCCTGTCCATCAATTGTTGTCGTTGTGATGTTGCCGTATGCAGCCATTTCAATGGTTGCACCCTTGCAAGAAGGAACGGTGATGATGCCGTTTGCATTCATCTGTGCCCATTCGTCTGCACGACCTGCATTGTTGAACTTAGCTCCGCTTGGTGTTCCGTCGAGGTCAATCTTTACATCAATGGTTTCACCATCGACAGTCGCCTGGGTTACCAAAATGCCTTTCTTTCCTTGATAGTTGATATCCTGGGCACCATTCTTGTGTCCAAAATAGTAGGTGAGGGTGGTTGCCTCTGTGCGGTCGGCAAGCGACTTGGTGTTGGCAGTAAAGACTGGAGTCAGTGTAGCGCTTGCGCTTGGAGCAGTGATGGTTTCACCAGGCTTGTAGGTGTTGGTGCCATCTGTCCAGCCTGTCAAAGTGCTGCCAGCAACGTAAAGAGTGGTATTGACAGGAAGAGTATAACTGCTTCCCACTTCTACCGTCGCGTTTGCAGGGAGTGTTCCTTCTGCTGTTGTCGTTCCTAAAGAGTAAGTGAGGGTAATGTCACTTGCCTTTGTAACGACTGAAACGAGTAGGACTAAGCATAGTAGTCCGAATCTTAGTAGATTTCTGTTCATTTGTTTGTTACTTTTTTAGGTTATATATACATATTTATATTGTTTCCAGTAAATAAGATTAGGAGTTAAGGGTACTGCTTTTGACTTGGGTACAAAGTCTGTGCAAACGAGCGCAATGAAAGTTTGCTTTCAAAATTGCCGAGTGCAGCTTTGACTTGGGTACAAAGGTAATGCAAAATCTTGATAGTTGTTCCTCCTTAATCTAATTAAACTCACGTAAACGTTTACGATGAATTCTTGCATTTTTGTCTTGCATTTTTTACAATTAAGTAGTACTTTTGCATCGTAGTCATATTAAAGACTAATTTCTAAAACATAAAACAAACAAAACAAACTAAAAACAAACGATTATGAAGAAATTCTTTACTCTTATTGCAGCTGTCGCTATGGCAGCAAGTATGAATGCACAAGGTACTTACGCTGTAGCGGAAGGTGATGAGGTGACAGCTGGTGAGCAAATTACATCTGTAAACAATGTAACTTTGACTTATTGCGAGAATGCTGGTACTGCTTTTGCGGTAGGTAAGAAGAATACTAACTGGGCAGATGCTGATTTCGGTGCTTACGTTTGTGGTAAGAACAGTGGTAAGTTGGTGTCTGGTGCAGAGCCTACTGGCTGCGCTTACAAGTTCGAGACCACAAAAGCAGGTTCTTTAACAGTAGCAGTTCAATTGAATGCAGCCAAGGGTTTCCATATCCTGGATGCTGATTTTGCTGAGGTGGCTCCTGCTTCTTATAATTTGCCTGCTGCCAAGGATGGTACTTCTCAGGAGTTCACACAGAACGACAAGGGTGAAAATATTGTTGCCGCTAAATCAAATGGTACTGTTACTATCAATGCTCTAGCAGGTGGTACCTATTATGTTTTGGCAGCTGGTACAAAGCTTGGCTTCTACGGTTTTAAGTTTACTGCTGGTACTTCTGGCATTTCAAACATCAATGCTTCTGAGGCAGCTAACGAGGGCGCTACATTCAACCTCCTCGGTCAGAAAGTGGCAAGCAATGCCAAGGGTCTTGTTATCAAGAACGGCAAAAAGTTCATCAACAAGTAATTTCGTTTTCCCTTGCAGGACTTCGTTCCTGCAAGTCGCAAAAAATATAAGGTCTTCTGTTTCGGCAGAAGACCTTTTTTATATCTCGGTTCGGTGTCATGTTGATTCAGGAGGCGTAAAGCGATAAGGCTCCTGGTATCTCTTCCTGCGCTATCAATCAGCACAAATTAATCAAGTCGAAATACATGATGCGGGTATTTAATGAGGAATCAGGTTTTAATCTTCTGTATTGTTTTTCTTGTTCTTCATTACTAAACATCATCTTGAAACCATTCGACTCATAAAACTTTATAGTAAAAGGATTATTGTAGGCGTCAACTAATACAAAACGGCAACCCGTTTTATTGTTTGGTTCAACAAACCAATACTTGATAAAGTTTATGATTTCACTACCAACATGCTTCGAATGAATTTTCTTATTAACCCCTAAACGTCCAATCAAGACAGCAGGATAATTACGACAAGTTTTCTGATAAGGTATATCATGCTCAATTTTCTTCTTGCGTGCATTAGGTAAATCGTCAACTCTTATACTGGCATTGGAAATTGTAAACGCTGCAATTGTATCTTCTTCCAATGAACGAAGCTTATACAAATAGGTTTTACCAAGCAACTGCTGATAGTAAGCAAAACTATCATTAGCAAAAAAATCATCTAAGTCTGCATCTCCACAAGTAAAATCACCTAAATCGGCTAACGTTTCCATGCGACAGAGCTTGCAGTTCTCAGATCGGAAGAGCACACGTCTGAACTCCAGTCACATTCCTTTATCTCGTATGCCGTCTTCTGCTTGAAAAAA
>ENA-UPWO01001021-UPWO01001021.1-human-gut-metagenome-genome-assembly--contig:-NODE-1021-length-13748-cov-17.800892_pt1 | contig 13748 bp, 9 predicted proteins | sample MGYA00250056_ERZ773388 | MGnify/ENA primary metagenome ERZ773388 (study PRJEB29103, sample SAMN06112004) | human gut metagenome | biome: human gut; feature: ankylosing spondylitis patient; material...
CATTCAGTATGCTGCTGACCTTTTTCCCTGTGGGCACTGTCACTGTTTTTGCAAACGATTCCCCTATGGCATATACAGATGGTTCTTATCAGTTTATCCTCAATGCTGACAATACTGCAACAATAACCAAATATACGGGCAATGAACGTAGGATCACGATCCCTGCTCAGGTAGCACAAGGTACTCAAACATATCCTGTATCAAAAATTGGAGACCGGGTGTTCAACAATTACAGATACACCCTGACAAGTGTCCAGATCCCCGACACTGTAACAGAAATTGGCAGCAATGCTTTTTATAATTGCACCTCACTGAAAAGCGTTACCATTCAGGACAATAAACCATCCTGCGTGAAAAAGATTGGCCGCCAGGCCTTTATGTTTTGCAGCGAATTGACAGATATTCCCATTCTTGATTCTGTAACAGAGATCGGTTCAGAATCTTTTCATCAATGCGAAAAATTAGATACTGTCACCATTCCAGAGGGTGTAACATCCGTTGCAGACGGCATGTTCAGTTATTGTTACAGCTTGCACACCGTTACTCTTCCAGATAGCATAACTGCCATTGAAGAGCGGGCTTTTACCGGAACTGCATTGACTCAAATTCATATTCCTGCCAATGTGGCACAGATCGGAACCGATGCATTTTCCGAATGTTTCGCTCTCTCAACGATCACATCAGACAGCGAAAGCTATCCGGCAATAGACAATGTGTTGTACGAAAAAGCAGCAAATGGTGATTACACCTTAGTTCGTTATCCTTCTCGAAGGGAAGATCTTGCCTTCAAAACACCCAATGCTGTGGCAAGAATTGGAACTCATGCTTTTGATTGTTGTTTGTATCTGGCATCTGTTAAAATCCCAGACTCTGTGATTTCTATTGGAACGGGTGCCTTTATGAATTGTTCCGCTCTGCAAGACATTGAATTTTCATGCAGGATCACGGAACTTCCAGAATCAGTTTTTGCAGGTTGTATAAGTTTAAAGAGCATCGATATCCCGGAGGGTATCACACAGATCCTCGATGATGCTTTTGCTGGCTGCGAGCAGCTCGAACGGATTGCAATTCCCAGCAGTGTAACCAAAATTCCCGCGTCGGCATTTTCCTCTTGTGAAAGTTTGAAAACTGTGGAGTATTCAGGCTCTCGTTCTCAATGGAACGCTATTTCCACGGATTCCAGCCTACAAAACGTCCTAGCACCTGGTTCTATTGATGTTGCAGTAGCCAGCGACATCCGTACCGTTACCGCCAAAGTTGATGGCAGCAGCGTTCCCATCAACGATGGCAAATTCATTGTCACGATCGGTAAAACAGTGGAATTGACCGTCAGCGATCCCCAGTACAGAGATCGTTATACCTGGGCAGGGGGCAGCGGCACTGTGAGTGCAGACAATACCACCTATACTTTTGTTGCAGGTCAGGATGATACAGCCGTAACTCTGACCACTGTCGAACACACAAATTATGACACCGGTGATTTCACCATCAGCGGTCTAGCGGACTATTCCTATGGGGACAATATCGATATCAGGATCGAGCCCAAGGATACACGCATCACAGATTACATTGTAAGATATGTCAGGAACGCAGGCACCTCAAACGAAGAAGAATTCAATGAGCTTCCAAAAGATGCCGGAACATACACCCTGCGAATCATTCAGGGTGATACCGTCCGAATCGACATTCCGGAAAAGATCACAATCCACCCCGTTACCATCACCAATGATACTTTCCAGCGCGAACTCACTGTCACCCTGCCAGAGGACGCTGTGGAAGAGGAAGGCAATGATCATACAGCCACAGTGACTGTCCGGGCGGACAGCAGGCTGAATGCACTTTTACAATCTGACGAGGTCAAACTTGAGCTTGTCTATCTCAACGATATGGGAGAAGAAGTCATCACTCCCACAAAAGCAGGCAGGTATACCGTAAAGGTAAAGATCCATTCCAATAGTCCTAATCTGCTCTCTGCCATCGTGGACGGAGGCACGTTTGAAATTCGCCAAAAAGCTGCTCCCATTGTTCCCACTGCAGACCTCTATCTCCTGACCATTAAGAATGCTGACGTTTTTATTGAGCATGATGGCGAAGAGATTCATGCTGAGAGAAACGAGATTGGTGATCTGGTTGCAAAGGTGCCTGAAAACGCCAGTGTAACTGTCACCTACATCAGCCAGAGCGATGTCATTGCGTTCGATCAATGGTTGGTCAGCGGTTTGGACGATTCGATTGATGTCAAACAAAATCCATTGCGCTTTCAAATGCCCGCAGGTGAAAAGGGTGTAACGATTGAAGCCATGACAAAAGATGCTTCCATCGAAGATGGTGGTTCTGGCATTCTGGGCACCGTTATGGTCATTGGTGCTGCCGCCGTGTTGACATGGCAGGGCTGCCGAATCGGCACGGAGCTTTATCTGAAGCGTATTCTCCCCGATGGCGCAGCGATCCCCGCCAATGCCACCGAACTTGCCGAACTGGTGTGGGATGATGCCGGCAAACCTGCTCCCGCTGCTGCGTTGGACAACGATGCCACCAATGCACAGAAGGCTCTCACCTGGGCTTCTGAGAACCAGCTGCTTCCTTCCAATAAAACTGCAGATGCTCCTGTAAGTTACTGGGAAGTGATCCAGATCTGGCGCAAGGCGCAGACACTCAAGAACTAACCCCTGGCAGGCAGAAAGCCCCCTGACGATTACACTGTCAAGGGGGCTTCCTGCTGTTTATTGGTGAACCCAATAGAGTGTTCACGATCTTCTTCGTCTTTTTATGATGTACACCACCGGCCTGAAAGTCATGGGCACCTTCTCTTTTTACCGCTTCGCGTGGCGCTCGCCCATGGGGATGACATCACAAAAGACGCAGCGGCTCTTGGTGGAAAGGGCCACATCCTTGTGGTAGCAGCCAAAGAACCACTTTTCGTAGGTCAGCTTCAACAGGACCTTATCAAGAAACAGGTGCAGGCGGTTGGATTCGCCCACCGCGAGGGAAGTAAAATCAAGGAATCTGCTTGGGGCATCGTGGGTCAGCACATAATCTACCTGCCAGCCCTTTGCTTCGAGATTGGCCTCACAGGCGGCGTATTCCTCATCGCTGGGCATCTCCTGCGGCCACCAGTTGTATCCGGCCTCCCGCTCTTCCTTGTCGGGGCTCTCGGTGCCGCCGAAGCAGAGATATTTCTTTCCCTCCAGCTCCAGCACGCTGCCACGGCAGACATGGTACACATTGCCGCCCAAAGCCTGGACCCTGCCGCCAAACCGCTCCTCGACGGGGTACTGGGCCAGCAGGTCGTAATTCTCGTGGGCACCATCAAGGAAAAGCAGGGTATAGGGGCGCTTGCGCAGCCAGTCGAGCTTTTTCTGTTCCTCCTTGCTGCCATCCCACACAAAGCCGAAATCGCCCAGCACCACCACAATGTCCCGTTTGCCCAGCCAGCGGAGCCTGCCGTGCTTGAAGCGGTCAAGCTCGCCGTGGGTGTCGCCTGTCAGATATACCATAGTCCCCTCCTGCCGCTTTGTGAAACCGTGGCAAAACCCTTGTCTCTGCGCGGCAAACCTGTTATTATTAAAGGAGCGAATCTTTGTTCGCCATTCTTTGTCATTTCCGGGCGCAGCGCCCGTATTTTATATATTATCGCTTTTTGAAGGAATTGTCCACATGAAACGTATTTTTGCACTGCTTTTATCCCTTGCCGTCCTGTTCAGCTGCCTTGCCGTGACGGCCGGAGCCATGTTCGACCCCAGCACGGTCTACGATGTCAAGGCCCAGAGCGCCTATATCGTGAACACCGACACCAACATCATCGTCTATGAAAAAGACAGCGAGAAGCAGGTGTCTGCCGGGGGCCTGACGAAATATATGACCATTGCGCTGGTGCTGACCAACTATGCCGACCAGCTGGACAGCACGTTCACGATGCCCTTTGCCATCTCGGACTATGTCCACAACACCGACAACGCCGACATGCGCTCGGGCGAGACCTTTACCTACCGGGAAGCCCTTTACGCCATGGTGACGCGCAACGCCAATGAGGCCGCCATGGGTCTGGCCTACGAGCTCTCGGGCGGCGACCTGGCGGGCTGGGTGAGCCAGATGAACACCCTCTCCCAGCGCATTGGTACCACCAACAGCACCTGGACAGATGCCTGCGGGCTGGACAGCGGCAACACCACCACTGCCGTGGACATGTACCTGATCCTGCGCTACCTGATGAGCTTTGATGCCTTCAAGGAGATCTCCGCCGCCCCCACCTTCACGATGCCGGCCAAGGAAAAGCATGCCAAGAGCTTTGTGCTGCTGAGCCAGAACGTGGCCCTGAACAAGACCAGCGGCGGCAGGTTCTACCGCAGCGCCATGCAGGGCGGCATGTGCGACGTGATGGCCTACAAGAACGACAGCGGCGATCAGAGCTATGTCTCGTGGGCCAACAAGGACGGGGCCACCTACATCTTCTGCATCATGCAAAGCCCCGACACCTGCGATGATTACGGCTATTCCAACCGCCGCCCGGCGCTGTACGAGACCACCAAGCTCATCGACTGGGTGTTCGAGAGCTTTTCCATCCAGGCCGCGCTGGACACCGATCAGGCGCTGGCGGAGATCCCGGTCAAATACTCCTCCGATACCGATACCCTGCAGCTCTACCCCGCCGACAGCATGATGACCCTGCTGCCCTCCACGGGGGATGGCTCGGTGACGCAGAAATATTTCCACCTGCCCGATTATGCCACGGCCCCCATCCAGCAGGGCGACGTGGTGGGCACTGTGGAGCTCAAGCTGGCAGGCGAGACCATCGGCGTGGTGAACCTCATTGCCGGGCAGGATGTCCACCAGAACCCATTGCTTTTCACGGTCTCCAAGGTACAGGCCTTCTTCCACAGCCTGTATCTCAAGGTGGTCATCGTCCTCTCCCTGCTCACTCTGGCGGTCTACGGCCTGTGGGTGTTCATCAACCTGTGGAACGGGCGCAGACCGAACCGGAAGATCCATAGAAGATAACAAGAAACAACCCTCTCCGTCATTGCTTCGCAATGACGGAGAGGGTTGTTTTTAGTCGATCGTCGTTTTTGTTCTGCCGATGCCGAGCACTGCTGTCGTGATCTTTTTCCAGCTGTTGCAGCCGCACACGCCATCCACCGTCAGGCTGGTGCGGCGCTGGTAGCCCCTCAGGGCTTCCTCGGTGCGGGTGCCGAACAGGCCGTCGATGCGGCTGCCGGTCTGGTACCCCAGTGTGGAAAGCGCGTCCTGCAGGATCATCACATAGCAGCCCCGGCTCCCACGCCGCAGGGTGGGGTAGCCCGCTGTGGTGCCGCTGCAGGCCGGGGTACCGTAGCGGCGGTCAAAGTGCACCCAGGTGGGGGTCTGGCTCAGAGGCTCCACATAGCCCCATGCTCCGGTGGACCGGGCGGCCCTATAGATGGCCGTGCGCCGGCTCTGGGTCAGGCTCTGGCCCACATCAAAGGCCACGCCGGCGTAATGCTGGCTGCGGGTGCCGTGGCCCCCTTCCCAGATGCGGCGGAAGGCATACCCCACCGGGATACCCTTGCCGTACTTGCGGCGGGTCAGGTTCCAGGCCTCCATGGCGGCGATGGTCGTCCAGAGCACCGGGCTCCCCGATTTTCCCCGGAACTCCCGCAATGTCAGGGTGCGCTCGGTGCTGTAAGGCATCGGGTCGTTTTCGTTCAGGCTGTTGTAGGTGTACACCTTGTTCTCATAGGCATCGTAGATCAGCAGCCGTGCCATCCGTCATCCCTCCTCGCATTCGCAGCTCTGGGCACGGAGCGCAGCCCAGGTCTCCTCGTTCACCGTGCCCGTCACCAGCAGGTCCGCCCGCTCCTGTGCCGCCCGGACACCTTCTGTTTCCTTCGGGCCGAAGCGGAAGTTCTCGGTCACATAGTCCTCGCCGCAGATCCGCATATAGCGTCCATTGAGCCACTGTTCGATCTGCCCCACATCCGGGCCAACGCTCCCCTCTTTCATGGCACGGCCCGGGTAAGCATCGGCCTGCCCTGCATCCCGGTCAGGGTTGGGGGAAACGGCGGCCAGCTGCAGGCTCAGGGCCTCCACGGCCGTCCAGGTCTCTGCATCCGCGACTCCGGTCTCAGGCAGATCCAGCAGGGCCTGCGCACTGCGGGTAGAGGCCGCCGTCTCGTCGGTATACCGGTCAGACAGGGGCGGGCTTTCCACGCTGTCGAAATAGTAGGCAATGCGCTGCAAAAGGAGGTTGTAGTAGAGCACCGCATCCCCCGTGGCCCCCACTGCCAGCGGTGTGCCCGGGTAAGGCAGGCGCTTCAGCGTGACCACCGGGCCGGACACCCGCAGGGTGCTGGCTTTGCCGTAGAGAGAATTCCAGGTCGTGCGCCCTACTACACCGTCCACCGTCAGCTTCGCAAAGCGCTGGTAGGCCCGCACGGAATTCTCGGTCGCCGCACCGAAGCTTCCGTCGATGGAAACAGCGGGGATGCTGCTCTCGTAGGCGCTCATCAGGTAGAGGTAGAACTGCAGCTCCCGCACTGCCGTTCCGGTGCTGCCCCGGCGCAGAATGCCCGGATACTCGCCGGGGCGCAGGCTGGCTGTGAGCAGCCGGTTGGCGATATCGTTGTAGACCTCATACAGCTTGTTCCAGGTCGTGCGGCCCACCACACCGTCACTGGTCAGGCCGAAGTAGCTCTGGAATCTCCGCACTGCCGCCGCCGTGCCTGCGCCGAATTTTCCATCTACGGTCAGGGTGTTCAGGCTGGGATACACCGTGCGGGCGATCTTGAGCCAGAACTGCACCAGCCGGACGTTCTGCCCGCTGCTGCCCTGCCGCAGGGCTGTACCCGGGTAAGCGTTGGGCCTGCCGTTGTCGGACTGGATGCTGCGGAACTGATTGTAGAGTTCTGTCCAGGTGGCGCGGCCCACCACGCCGTCCACAGACAGGCCGTATCTTCGCTGGAAGGCCCGGACCGCACCGGCGGTGCCGCTGCCATACACGCCATCCACTGTCACGGAGGGGATGCTGCTCTCGTACTGGGCCAGAGTGTTCAACCAGAACTGCAGCTGCTCCACAGCGCTGCCGGAAGAGCCGACGCGCAGGACAGTGCCGCCCCAGGTGCCGTCCGAGAGGGTGCCGGCGGCCGTTTCGCCCTCGCTGGTCAGCTCTGCAAGGTCTTTCACCGAGACATAGATATAGCTGATCTTATACCAGGTCTGCCGCCCCACCACGCCATCAGCGGTCAGATTGAACTGCTTCTGGAATCTCTTCACGGTCTCGGTCATCCTGCTGCCAAAGACCCCGTCCACGGTCAGCAGGCCGAGGAAGGGGTAATCCTTGGTGATGCGGTTCAGCTGCCGCTGCAGGGTGAACACCGCCGTGCCCCGGTCTCCCTGCCGGAGGGGGGAACCCGGATAGCTTCTGGGGATGGACTGGATGTTGCTGGTGCGGACGATCTCGATATCGCTGCCGTAATAGTATTTGAGGATGCTCAGGGCATTGCGGCCCTGATTTGCCAGCGTGACCGTGCCCCACTGCTTGAGCCCCGGGCAGGTGACGGACTTTCCGTCACAGTATTCGGAGTAGTAGGGATTCACGGTGCCGGTCTTGCGGATGTAGGTGTTGAAGATATCATCCGTCAGCTTTACCATCACATCGAACACAGTGCGGCCATGGACATAATACTGATCGTAGCTGGTGGAGTTGGTGATATTGAAGGTGTAGCCCTTGCTGGGATACCACTCGGTGTAAATACGGTTGAGCGCCAGCGAGATCTGGCAGTGGATGTTCGCTTTCAACGCTTCAATGGGCCAAGTGGGGTAGACCTCGCTGGAAGCCACATTGGCGATATAATCCCGGAAGGACACCGTCACGTTCCGGGCCGAGGCGGCGGGCCTGCCCAGATGGACCGTGATATTTTTTGGCACGATGACCCGATCCAGCACCCGGCTGCCGGTGCAGTGCTCGGTGGGGGCCGGGCCGCTGCCGCCGTTCCCCGCAAACAGAGCGTGGGTGGGGATGATCACGGGCGGGTTGGCAATGTCTTTTCCCTCCTCGGTGTCCGGGATCATCTCAGGCCGGGCCAGCGTGACCTGCCCGGCAAAGATCTGGATGCCCTGGATGCGGACGGTGCGGTAGCCCGGCTTTCTGGCTGTCAGGCTGCACACGGCATAGGGCAGGGTCGTGGTGTTGTTCTCGTCCAGCGAGAGGGCGCAGGCCGGGGCACAGATGGCCACGTCCTCGGCATTGCCCTCGGCATCGGTGATGCGGTGAGCCGTGAAGCCGCTGCCGGTGATCACAACAGTCACTCCCTCCACCGGAGCCGACTGCCGGGGCCGATAGGTCTGGATACGCAGGATGCCATTCATCATATAAAAAAACTCCTTTGCCGATAAGCTGATTCTCTTACAGCTTATTCCGCAAAGGAGCAGAGGGTGCATTTTTCAGTTGATGTAGCAGCGGTCCTGACCCACCAGCCAGTCCTCGCACAGGCGCTCGGCTTCTTCCACGCTGCGGCTCACACAGCGGAACAGCGCCCCGTTCAGCGAACAATAGGAGTAGCGGACTTTGGGCACACCGTTCGCATCCTTAAACTGTTCACAGCGTTCCTGCCCGGGCATCAGATAAAATGGTTCCATTTTCCACGCGCTCTCCTTATTTTTGTCATGTTATGGCATTTCACGGCACCGCCGCGCAACACCTTGCCTATTGTATCACCATCCGGCGGCAAAGGCTATTCGCCGATTGGACAAAAAGAACCGTGATTCTTCGGCCATGATTGCCATTGACAAGGTGTTTTTCGCATTCACCCTTACACGACCATGCACCACAGCGGGGTTGTGATGAGGGAGAGCACCGTGGAGACCGCAACGCACTTGCTGGCAAAGGCGGAATCCCCGCCGTACTTTTCCGCCAGAACGGCGGTCACACCGCCCATAGGCATGGCGGCCAATACCACGGAAACACCGGTCACAAGGCTCTCCGCGCCGCAGAGCCTGCAGCCCAGCAGCACCGCCGCCGGGATAAGCCCCAGCCGGATGAGGCAGTAGAGGAAACAGTCCTTATCCCAGAGTTTGCCCATCCGGCTGCTGCCGATGATGGCACCGATCAGGATCATGGAAACACCCATGTTGCAATTGCTCAGGCTCTTGACGGTGCGGCCCAAAAAGCCGGGCAGCGGCAGCTGAGAGGCCATCAGCACCATGCCCACCACGACCGCCAGGATGCAGGGGTGGGTGAATGTTTTCCGCAGCACAGCCCTGCGGTCTGCCCGCATCTCCTCTTTGGAAGCGGGCTTTTCGTCCTGCAGAAAGTAGCTCACACCCACCGACCACATTGCCACACGCTGGGGGATGAGGTAGATGGAGCTGAGCAGCAGGCCGCTGCTGCCCCAGATGCCGTCCACCAGTGCGCTGCCCAGAAACGCACCGTTGGAGCAGACCGTGCCATACTGGTAAACGCTCCGCTTTGCAAAGGGCAGCCAGTTGTAGCCCAGGGCACACAGCACCACACAGCCGATCTGCAGCGCCAGCGAGATCACAAGGATCGACGCGCTGCTCTTCAGCACATCCCAGCTGAACTCCACCAGAAACGACTGGATGATGTTCGCGGGCAGGATCACATTGATGAGCAGGTCGGTCAGGCACTTTCGTCCCTGTGCGTTGATGATGCCCTTGCGGGCCAGAAAAAAGCCAATGAGGGTCAGCAGCGCAAGCTGGCCCTGCAATGTCAGCAGACTTGAAATTTCAGCCATGATTCCTCCTGTGTTTTGCACCAAAAAAGACTTCTTTGTTCAAAGTATAAGAAATCCGGCCGGGAAAAGCAAGGATTCCGATCAATTTTCAGCCCAGCGGCAGGTACACCACCGCTTTGGCACCGTGGGGGGTGTTCTGCCTGAACACTGCCCTGCCGCCATGGGCAGCGGCGATCTGCTGCACTACATATAAGCCAAGGATATGGGGTGCGTTTTCGGCAGGCTCCGCAGCGTTCAGTGCCGCCAGAACGGCAGCCGGATAGCCGATGCCGTCATCCGCTACGGTCAGGCAGAAGCGCTCCCCTGCCCGCCGGGTGTACACGGTAATGTTCACCGGCTTTGAGTTATGCCGGACGCTGTTGTTCAGCAGGTTTTCCAGCAGCCGCGCCATCAGCGCCTCATCCACCGAAAGCACCGTCTGCTCTGCCGGTTCTTCCTGTTCCAGTGTGACCCCGCAGTGCTCTGCCAGCGGGCTTTCGCAGAACTGCGCCACCAGCTGCCGGAACAGCGGCCCTGCCCGGAGGTCTTTCCGGCGCAGGGGTTGGGCACCGTATTCCAGCTTACTGGTCAGGTTCAGGTCATCAATGAGGGTGCGCAGCTTTTCGCACTGGGTGCGGATGCCGGCCGCTTTCTGCCGGGAGCTGTCCGGCAAAAGTGCATCCTGTTCCAGCTGCTCCGCCCAGCCTAAGATCAGCGCCAGCGGGGTGCGCACATCATGGCTGACCCCTGCGATCCACTGGGTGCGGGCGTTGTCCCGCCGGGAAAGCATCTCGTTTTTGGCTTGCAGCTGCGCCCCGGTCTGGTTCAGCTTTTCTGCCAGTTCCCCGGCAAAACCGTCGGTAGGCAGCTGGACGGTCTGCCCCTGCGCCAGAGCATCCAGACCGTTTGCCACGGTCTCCAGCCGCTTTGCCCCCCGCCAGCTCAGCCAGAAGCAGAGCACCAGCCCCAGCAGCAGCATTCCCAGTGCTGCCGCCGGGAGCACCCGCACCATGCTCAGAGCAAAGTCCGGTGAGCTGTAAATGCTGTACTTCCACAGGCTCCCCTTTGGCAGCCCGATGACAAACAGCCCGTAGGGTTCTGTCCAGCAGAACACCGGGTAATCCGCCAGATACCAGCGGGCAAATTTGGCGATATCGCCGGGAGTGTAGGCATGGTTCAGCTCCTGCGGCAGGCCGTAGCTCCAGCAGATGTTTCCCACATCGTCCAGCACCATCGCCCACTCGTAGCCGTTCATCCACTCCTGCGGGGTATGTTCTGCCCCAAAGGCAAGCCCTTCAGCGGTCTCCACCATGGAATCCGCGATCTCGCTGGAGGAATACTCCCGCTGCGGCAGGCGGCAGCTTTCCTGCCAGCCCAGCCAGCCCAGCACTGCAACACCGGAAAACAGCAGCAGAAGAACAATGCCCACCGCCGCCAGCACATACCGCCGGATCAGGCGCACAAAGGTTTTCATGCTTTGTCCCCCTTTGTCAGCTTATAGCCAATGCCCCGCACCGTCCGCAGAAACTGCGGCGCACCGGGTTCGGCTTCCAGCTTCTCCCGCAGATGCCGGATATGTACACCCAGACTGTTCTCGTAGCCATAGTAATCTGCGTCCCAGACCGCCGCACAAAGGGCATCGTAGGTAACGATGTGTCCCCGGTTCTCTGCCAATTTCCGCAGCAGCGCCAGCTCGGTAGCGGTCAGCGTCAGTGTTTTGCCCTCTGGCAGGGTAACAATGGCATCATTCAGGTCTACGCACCGCTCCCCCAGCTGCAAAGGTGCCGGTTTTGTACGGGACAGCTCTGCCCGGTACGCCCGCTGCAAAATATGCTGTACCCGCAGCAGCAGTTCCTGCATCAGAAAAGGCTTGGTCAGGTAGTCGTCTGCGCCAAGACCCAGCCCGAACAGACGGTCGGCATCCGCATCCCGTGCGGAGAGGAACAATGCCGGGACATCCGCTTTTGCCCGCAGCGCCCGGAACAGCGAAAATCCGTCCCCATCCGGCAGGTTGATATCCAGGATCATCAGCTCCGGCTGTTCTGCCCCAAAACAGACACGGGCAGCGGCGCAGCTTTGGGCGGTTCTGATATGGCCATATCCTGCGCCCCGCAGCTGCTCACACAGCAGTGCCAGCAGTTCGGCGTTGTCGTCCACAAGCAGGAGCTTTGCATCATAAATGGTATCCATAAGGGCAGTTCTCCTTTCCCGCCTTTACTATACCACACTTTTTGCGCCGCAGCGGAAAACACCTGCAAATTTAAGGGTAAATTAAGCTGCGCTTCCGGTCAGTTTAAGGCAGCGGGTGTATTCTGGCATCGTTCCGAAATCCATGAATGCGAAAGGAGACCATTTATGAAACCTGTGATCGAGACCCATGCCCTTTGCAAAAGCTACCATGGCCGTCCGGTGGTGGATCATTTGAACCTGACTGTCCCGGAGGGCTGTGTTTACGGCTTTTTAGGCCCCAACGGTGCGGGCAAATCCACCACCATGAAGATGCTGCTGGGGCTTGTACACCCCACCGGCGGCAGCGTGGAACTGCTGGGGCACACCCTGAACGAAGCAAACCGCATTGCCCTGCTGCGGCAGACCGGCAGCCTGATCGAATCCCCCTCCGGTTACCTGCACCTGACCGCCCGGGAAAACCTTTCCATCGTGGCTGACTTGAAAGACGTGGACCGGAAGGACATCAGCCGGGTGCTGGAGATCGTGCACCTGACCAAAGACGCTGACCGGAAGGTGGGGCAGTATTCCCTTGGCATGAAGCAGCGGCTGGGCATTGCCATGGCGCTGCTGGGCAGCCCCAAACTGCTGATCTTGGACGAACCCACCAACGGTCTGGACCCGGCGGGTATTCAGGAGATGCGCAGCCTGATCGCCTCCATGCCGCAGACCACCGGAGCCACCGTGCTGATCTCCAGCCACCTGCTGGGCGAGATCGAGCAGATGGTGGATCAGGTGGGCATCCTGAACCACGGCAGGCTGCTGTTTGAGGGCTCCTTGCAGCAGCTGCAAAAGCACAGCCGCGGCGGCATTCTGCTGCGGGTGCTGGACGTTTCCAACGCCGCAGCCGTCCTGCAGCGGCAGGGGGTAAAGGCTGCTACACTGGCAGACCAGCCGGATACCCTGCAGCTGCCCCCGCTGCCGGACGAAGCGCTGGCGGCACTGGTCTGTACCCTTGCCGAAAGCGGCGTGGGTGTGGTTGGACTGACTGCACAGACAAAGAGCCTTGAGGACATCTTCCTCAGCCTGACCCAGACCAGCGGGGAGGTGGCGTAAGATGGCAGCTTTCCGTGCAGAACTGCAAAAAGCCCACCGTCGCCACGACCTCGCCCTCTGCCTGCTCATTCCCGGCATTGTCGTGCTGTGGGTGGGCGGCCTTGCCCCGGCAGACCCGGAGGAGCTTGCCAACGGTTACAGCGCCCTGCTTTACAGCCTGCCCGTCATTGAAGCCATTCTGATGCCGGTGATGATGGCAGTGCTGGCCTCCCGGCTGTGGGATATGGAGATCAAAGGCAACACCGCCAAACTGCTCTACACCCTGCAGAGCCGCCGAAGCCTGTTTGCAGGCAAAGCGGTCTTTGGGGTACTGGAGGTGCTGTTGGTCACGGTGCTGGAGCTGGCCTGTGTTCCGGTGCTGGGGCGTGTCCATGGTTATACCGAAGCCTTTCCCACTGGGCAGCTGGTCTACCTATTCATCTGCACGCTGGCGGTGGACACAATGCTCTTCTTTGGCGAATTTCTGCTGATGCTGTGGGTGGGCAATCCCCTGCCGGCGCTCTGCATGGGCATCGTAGGGGCACTGGTGGGGCTGTTTTCTGCTTTTATGCCGCCGCTTGCCAGTTACTTTGTGCCTTTTGGGTACTACATCCCTCTGAGCGCCTACGAAGTGGCGAACTGGGACATGGCCACCCACACCGTCACCTACGGCACCCGCCCCTTCAACTGGGGGCTGCTGGCTTTCACCCTTGCGCTGGGCGCTGTGCTGTTTGCCCTTGCGTGGCGCAAGGTACAGGACGAGGAGGTATAAAACCATGC
>ENA-UPWO01001028-UPWO01001028.1-human-gut-metagenome-genome-assembly--contig:-NODE-1028-length-13664-cov-19.550600_pt1 | contig 13664 bp, 9 predicted proteins | sample MGYA00250056_ERZ773388 | MGnify/ENA primary metagenome ERZ773388 (study PRJEB29103, sample SAMN06112004) | human gut metagenome | biome: human gut; feature: ankylosing spondylitis patient; material...
GTCGGTCACCTGGGCATTGGCGTCATAAGCGACGTTCAGAACGCCGGCCGTGGCGTTGCCGCCCGTGGCCTGTTCAAAGGCCTTGTTGCCGGCTTCCGTGAACTTTTCAGTCTTTTCGTCGAAGAAAGCGGGCGTGTCAAGAGCGGACAGAATGGCGAATTCCTTGGCGCCGACGCCGTTCGTGAAGGCGTTTTCGAGGCGAGCGTCAACGGTCTTGTCGGCAACGAGTCCGTTGTTGTAGGCGAGCGTCACGATGCCCGTTTCGGCGGAGTCGAGCTTGGCGTTGACGTAGATGGAGTCCGTGTCAATGTCAATGTCATGGTCCTTAGTGACAGACTTGCCAAGGTCAATCTTGCCGAGCTTGCTGACGTTGATGATTTCGACTTCGCCACCGGCAAAAGTAAGGGTCGTGTTTTTGCCGAGCACGGACACGTCGTCACCCTTCGTGAAGTCATGGTCATTCGCCTGGATGAAGGAGGAGGCGTCGACGACAAGCGCGAGATTATTGTCAAGTTTGACGGTGGATTCGGCGGGGGTCGCAGTTGCGCTCAGAAGAGCACGAGTCTGAGCATCCGTCGTGGCACCGATCGTGGCACCATCCAGCTTGAGCTGACGGTCAACGTAGATGATGGCCGTGCCTTCATCAAATTCACCAGCGATGGCCTTGGCGGCGGCGACATTCGTCGTGAGGACGGAGCCTTCGTCAAGTTCAACATTGCCGGAGAGTTCGGCAGCGTCTTCCTTGACATTGCCGGTGAGGGCGAGGGCGCCGGCGACAACGGCCTTGCCCTTGTTCTTGACGGTAAGCGAGTCAGCCGTGAGCATGCCGTCGATCTGGGCCGAGTTCGCTTCAACAGCGCGGGCGGTGAAGTCGCCGTTGACGTTGAGTTCTTTAGTGGAGAGCTTGGCGGCGTTCACGACGCCGGAAGAGGCTTCAGTCTTTCCAAGGCTGAGTTTGTTGGCTACGAGGGTTTCGACTTCACCAACACCTTCAATGACGTTGCCGCCGAGGCCGCCGAGGATGAGGTGACCAGTCGCGGCATTGACGTTCTTCGTTTTGGCGTCAACCTTGAGGGCGCCAACGCCAACAGTCTTGGTACTGTCGATACTAAGAGCAACGGCACCGTTGGCAGAGGCAGGCGCTTCGACAGCGCGATCAAGGAGGGCTGTGCCGTACTTCTGGTCGAACACGACCTTTTCTTCAGCGCCCGTCTTCAGGGTCAGGTTCTGGAAGGTGAGGTTGCCGTTTGCGAAGGCTGTGACGGCCTTTGCGACTTCGTCAGTCGTCAACTCGACGTGGTCGAGGATCGTGAGGAAGCCGTCATCACCGGTCATGATCTGATTGCCAGTCTTGGTGAGAATCGTGTAGTCAGTCTTGTCAGCATTGACGCCGAAGATCTGCGAGTTCCAAGCCTTGAGTTCACCACCTCCGACAACGATCTGTCGGTTTCCTTCAGGCTGATTCTCCGGAACAAAGTTTTCAATCTTCAGGTCCTTGTCGAAGATGAGCGTACCGCCGTTCATGTGCCAGTTGGACTGGCCTTCAAGCTTGAGCTTCTCGGTAACGGTAACAGTACCGTCGTGCTGTTCAACGTCAGCATCCGTGTAGAGGGACTTGACGGTGAGCGAGCCGCCGAAGATTTCGGTTTCAAGCCGGGAGTGGTTGTCGTCGCCGCCCTTGGCGATGGTAAGGTTGTCAAAGGCGTAGTCGCCGTTGGTGACCGTAAGCTTGCCACCAGGGTTGCCGCTGGTGCCGATCTTGAGATTCTTGAGGCCGTTGAGGGAACCACCGTCAAGTTCAAGATGGGAGGTCATGAGAACCTGATCGTTAACGGAGTTTTCGACCGGCTCCGCACGGCCTGCTTTAACATTGGAGTTGAAGTCAGTGAAGGCAAGCGTGGCGCCCTCGCCGACATAGATGGATTCAGCCTTGAAGAGGCTGCCGGAGAATTTGTCCACCTTAGTCGGGTCGTAGTTGGCCGTCGTTTCGAAATAGGAACCATCCTTCAGTTCGAGATGGCCGACAGTGACCTGGCCCTTGTTGACGGACTTGCCGTTGTTGAGCGTGAGGGTGCCGTTCGTGTGGGTGATGACGCCTGCGTCGAGCTTGTCGGTCTTGGCAGCCGTGTTGATGCGGCCGACCGTGACGTCGCCCGTCATATTGAACTTGCCGCCGGCTTCAACCGTGATGTGGTCCTTGACCGTGGCGGTGCCGTTGTTGGTGAGCTGGCCCTTGCCGTAGGACGTGAACTTGTCCGAGTACTTCTGGGACGTCACGGTGATGCTGTTGACGGAAAGTTCATCGCCTGCGTCGACGTCAAGAATGGTGCCGTAGACGAGTCCGCCGGTGGGTTCCTTTTTGCCAGCATCGTAACCCTTGATGGCGGCGCGAGTGATCTTCAGGTCGCCGAGCGAGGCCTTGCCACCTTCTTCAACCTTGAGCTTGGACTGAGAAAGACTGTTGTAGTCACGGTCATTGGAATCCGTCCAGAGGTCATAGGAGCCGAAGCCGCTGGCGAGCGTGAATTCGCTGCCGTTCTTGACGGTGATGTCGCCCGTATAGGCTTCCATGGAGCCGGTGACGTTGACCTTGCCTTCAGTGGTGATCTCGTTGTTGAAACCGGCGCTGGCGATCGAGTCCGCAACCGTCAGGGTTGCGTCACCTTCGGCCTTGAGATTGAGGGCAGTCTTCTGGCCGTTCGTGGCACCGTTCATGTAGACGAAGTCGCCCATGTCGGGATAGTCCAGCTTGCCGTTGGCGTTGGCCTTGTTGCCGGAATAAACGGTGTCCTTCGTAACCGTCAGATTGACCGTGGAGTTGCCGGCCATGCGGATGGCGCCGCCCCAGGAGTCGGCCTTGTTGCCCGTGATGACGGCGTCCTTGAGGGTGACCGTGCCGGCCTGAACTTCAATGGCACCACCACTCATTTCGGAGGTGTTGTTCGTGAACTTCACGCCATCCTTGAATGTGGTTGTTTTGCCGTCCGTGATGTAGATGGCGCCGGACTTGTACTGGTCAGATCCCGAGGTGTAGCCGTCAAAGACATCCTTTTTCTGGATATCAAATCGGTTGGTGTCGTTAACCGTAATCGTGATCTTGGCGGCAGGTTCGGCAACTTCTTCAGCCATCGCCGTGCCGGCCACGCCGGCGATCATCGTCGCGACCGCAGCGGCCACGACCGTCTTCGTGCCCTTGGCCTGCACGGAGGACGTAACTTCATTTACAACCATCAAGGCGCCGCGCGCCTTGTTGAAAACAACCTTGAATGTCGAATTCATGTCAATTATTCCTTTTGGGAAGAAAAACGAATGCGAAGGTTCTCTTGCGAAAACTGCGCATAGCGAAGTTTCAGGGATTGGTGTTGGCGGGGGGGTAAAAACCCTAATGCGCCCAAATGGATTAGGTTGATATATATGAGATCGACTGAAACACAGTGTATTTAAAGGGGGTAAGGCAAAATTTTGTGAGGTTGTTCGATCGTTTGATAGCTGTTGCTATTTTGCAACGGTCATTTTTCGATGATCAAAATTCGACAAGTGAAACAACTGACGCCAAGGAACGAAGGCGTTTGAGACTTCAAAGGTTGAAGTCCCGCTAGGGAACGGACTTCACGAAAGGTATCGCCGGAAAAACCCTTGTGACAAGAGAACTTGAGAAAGGTTCTCACTATCGGTCCCGAACGGGAAAGTGTGGAGACACTGGACGACTGCGCCTGAACGTTCTGAAGGACATCGTGTCCCCGTTCAGAAAGAGGGGTGCGGCGGCTCGAATGCAATTGTGAGTGCGTAGTGGCCGGCGGTCATGAAAAACGGGCCGCGGCGGTGCAGATGTCCGCAGCGGTCCTTTGGAAAAGACAAAAAGGGGAGGAGACGAAATCCGGGGAGGCGGATTACAACGGGGCTTCGGTTGAGTGTCTGTAGTGAAGAACATCGAATTCTAGGTCCCGAAGAACCTCGGGGTTGCGGCTTCGCTTGCCCGCGGAGGTGAACGGCAGGGAGCTGACCCATGCGATGCGTCGAGGAGACTTCCATCGGGCGAGGCGTGCGGCAAGTCCGCAGACGATGGCGTCAGACTGCGGATGGGGATCGGTGTCGGAGACGAGAAGAGCCGTGACGATCTGCCCCCACTTTTCATCGGGCATGCCGACGACGAGCGCCTCGCGAATCCCGGGGAGCGATTCAAGGGCCGACTCGACTTCGGAGGGAACGACCTTTTCACCGCCCGTGATGATCATGTCGGAGGTGCGCCCGAGGATGCGGATCGAACCGTCATGATTGATGAGTCCCGCGTCGCCCGTCTCGAACCAGCCGTCATGAACGGGTGCGGGGCGTCCCCAGTAGCCGGCAAAGAGCATCGGTCCCTTGAGGCAGAGGACGCCGTCGACGGTCCTGAACGAGGTGCCCGCGAGCGGCACTTCGCCGACAGGGACAGGCGAGAGGCGGGTTTCGTAGGCCGAGACCGCGGAGGTGCTGCCTGTTTCGGTCATGCCGTAGGTTGTCATGATGGGAATGCCGCGTCGGGCGGCTTCGGCGCGAAGACGGTCGGGGAACGGGGCGCCGCCGATGAGGATGGCGCGCAAGTGGGGCGGATTGCGCCAGTCCGGATTGCGCTCGAGGACGTCGGCCAGCATGGTGGGGACGAGCGAGGCGAACGTCACGCCGTCTCGGGCGAGGGGCTCGGGAAAGCGGGCGCCTGAAAAGCCCGGAGACAGCGCGATCGTGCTGCCTGCGGCCAGGGTTCTCATGATGATCCCGAGGCCGCCCACGCGGGCGGGCGAGAGCGAGAGCTGCAAGACATCGGACGAGGTCATGCGAAGGGCGCGGATCATCGCTCTGGCGCCTGCCGTCAGGGACTCGCGCGTGAGGATGGCGGGCTTCGGAAGGCCCGTCGTTCCAGACGTAAAGACCACGAATGCGGTGCCGTCGGGAAGAGGTTCTGCGATGGAGTCCGCGTGGGATTTGAGGGCGTCTTGCTCGGCAGAAGTGAGTTTGGGCGAGACGAGGACCGCGGGAATGTGCGCCTCCCAATGGGCAAGGATGTCGACGAGGCCGTTCAGGTCGGGCTTCGGGATGAGGAAGGCCGGGCGGCCGGGAGCGGGCTGCAAAAGCGAGGCCGTACGATCCGAGACGAGACGGGCGAGTTCCGCCCACGTGATGCGGCGGGAGGCGTCGACAACGGCCGTGCGGTCGGGCGCGGAGAGTGCGAGGGCGGCGACGCTCATGGAGGGGCCGGCGCCCGTGGTGGGAGAGGGCATGTCAGCCTCAGGGCAGGCGCTGGAACTTCGAGAAGTCGGGACGGCGTTTTTCAAGAAAGGCGTTCTTGCCTTCGCGGCCCTCTTCGGTCATGTAGTAGAGGAGCGTGGCATTGCCCGCGAGCTCCTGCAGGCCCGCCTGGCCGTCGCAGTCGGCGTTGAGGGCGGCCTTGAGGCAACGGAGGGCGAGCGGGGAGTTGGCAAGCATCTCGCGGCACCACTGGACGGTTTCGGCTTCAAGCTTCTCAAGCGGAACGACCGTGTTGACGAGACCCATGTCAAGGGTCTCCTTTGCGTTGTAGAAGCGGCAGAGGAACCAGATCTCGCGTGCCTTCTTCTGGCCGACGATGCGTGCCATGTAGGAGGCGCCCCAGCCGCCGTCGAAGGAACCGACGCGCGGCCCCGTCTGACCGAACATGGCGTTCTCGGCGGCAATCGTGAGGTCGCACATCATGTGAAGGACGTGACCGCCGCCCACGCACCAGCCCGCCACCATGGCGACGACGGGCTTCGGGCAGGTGCGGATCTCGCGCTGCAGGTCGAGGACGTTGAGGCGGGGCGTGCCGTCGTCGCCGACGTACCCGCCCGTGCCGCGGACCTTCTGATCGCCGCCTGAGCAGAAGGCCTTTTCGCCCATGCCGGTCAGGATGATGACGCCGACGTAGGCGTCGTTGCGGGCGTCGTTGAGCGCGCGGCTCATCTCCATCACCGTCTGCGGACGGAAGGCGTTGTGAACCTGGGGACGGTTGATCGTGATCTTGGCGATGCCGTCCGAGCACTTCTCATAGACGATGTCGGTGAATTCGCCCGCCTTGTGCCATTCGGGAACGGGAGGAAGATGTGAGGTGTCGAGCATGGGCTGCATGTCGTGAATTCCTTTTCAAACAGTCTGTATGGGTTCGGCCTTTAGCGCTGTGCGCGGGCCATGAGGGCAAGCGGGCGCCACTTGGCGGCCTCGGCCTCTATGAATTGCCTGAAGTCGGCGGGACCGCGGAACTGGGGTTCGGCGCCCATGCGCAGAAGACGGTCGCGCACGGCCTTGTCGTTGAGCGCGGCACGGGCGGCCTTCGCGAAGCGATCGGCATCGGCGTCGGAGAGCCCCTTCGGGGCGGCGATGCCGTCCCAGGCGTAGAGCGTGACGCCGGGAAGACCTGCTTCGGCCATGGTGGGAACTTCGGGCAGAAGTGCGGATCGTGAGGGCGTCGTGACGGCGAGGGCGCGAAGCGTGCCGGCCTTTAGGTGCGGAAGGAGGTTGGGCATCACGTCGATGAGGAAGGGCACGCGGCCTGAGAGCACTTCCTTGACGGCGGCGGCACCGCCCGCATGGGGAATGTGGTTGAGGTCGAGCCCGGCTTCGCGCTCGAAAAGAATGCCCGCGAGATGGCTCGTCGTGCCCGGGCCCGCGGACGCGAAGGCGATCTCGCCCGGGCGCGATATCGCAAGCTTGACGAGGTCGGCCGCCGAACGGACGTCGGGTAAAGCCTTCGGACTCACTGCAAGGACGAGGCCGATGGAGGTGAGGCCTGCGACAGGCTCGAGGTCCTTGAGCGGATCAAAGGCCTGTCGATCGTAGAGGTGTGAATTGACGCACATGATGCCGTTTGTGACGTATCCGACCGTGGTGCCGTCGGGCCGGGCCTTCACGACCTGGGACGTGCCGATGTTGCCGCCCGCGCCCGGACGGTTGAAGATCACGACCTTTTCATGGAGCGTCTCCGAGAAGGGAAGAGAGACGGTCCGCGCGAGAATGTCTCCGCCGCCTCCGGGCGGGAAGGGGACGACCATTGTCATCTGCTTCGTCTGCGCGAAGAGGGCGTCGGGCGCAGCGCCTGAGGCGAGAAATGCACCGAGCATGCGTCTTTCCATGATTTGCTCCATTGAAATATGTCAAAGAGTACCTAACGGTACGAACGTACCGGATGATACAGATTTGGGCCGTAATGTGCAAATCGGGATGTGGCCGGGCGGCGGACGACAAAAATCCCGCCCGGCGCGTGCGCGGGCGGGAGCGAAGGTTGGCGGAAGGCGCGCCATCAGCGGCCTTTGAGCCCTTTGCGCTCATGCGTCATCAGGGCAATCCTCAGAGTGTGCAAGCCACAGCGCCGCGGCTTGAGGATCCGTCGCGGCATAAGTGCGGAAGCGAATCAGGCGGATCAAATCCGCCATGAAGAGCCGCTCGAGTTTGGCTGCGGGGTGCGTTTTCGCATGGGCTTTGTGCGTTCGACCTCCGGCGTGATTTCGGCAGGGAATGGAGGGGAGAAAAGGTTGCCTCAACCGTTCCTGCTGCTTCTGGGGATGTCGGTGAAGAGAAGCTTTGTCGTTGTGTCGGATGACTTGAAGGGGCGGGCATTTCGCGGGCGTCGGACCGCTCACGGGCGTTGCAAAGAAGCGGGAACGCTTGGGTCGCTGTCCAGAGTGTCCGTGAAGCCCTGCAGGTCTTGGAGCAGGTGCCGGAAGGCTTCGGACCGGCTGCGCCGTTTTACGAGAAAGCCACACCCTCCCAAACCTCATTGCTTATCGAGAATCTCATTGGGAAAGGTTGCTCTGAGGTGCCTGAGGAACTGCTCGGCCTTGTCGAGCCTTTCCCGCTGAATCCTGGCCTGCTGCAGATACTCATCAATCCGTTCAAGCAACCATTGGCTGCCCAATGAAGGGTCTTTCTCAAAAGCTATGAATCGCTCAATGCACTCGAGCTTCATGCCGTTGGCGCGGCACGTGGAAATGAAGTCCAACCGCTCAATCGCTTTGTCCGAGTAGTTGCGTTGGCCGCCGGGCGTGCGCGAAGGCATCGGCAACAGCCCTTTTTGTTCGTAAAAGCGAATGCGCGTCACGGGGCAGCCTGTTATCCGTGCCAGTTCTCCGATTTTCACAATTTGTTACCTCTAAATACTTGAAGCTACAGCAACTATAGCTTTTATGATGGAATTCAACAATTCATTCTTAACCGATTTCGGAGGACATGCTATGAAATTTCAACAGATTCGCAGCGCCACAAGCATCGTGCATTTCGGAGGCAAGCGCTTTTTGATAGACCCGATGCTTGCTGACCAAGGCACCTATCCGGATGTGCCCGAGACTACGAGCACCGGCCGCGGCAATCCTGACTGCGACTTGCCGTGCCCGATCAACAGCCTCTTTGATGTCGATGCCGTCATCGTGACACATCTTCATTTCGACCATTTCGACGCAGTTGCGGCAGAGGTTCTGCCCAAGACCCTGACGGTCTTTTCACAGTCCGAAGAGGAGGCGCAGATTCTGCGCGGCATGGGCTTTAATGACGTGCGGTTGCTCACCGCGGACGGCACGGAATTTGACGGCGTCAATCTCCATCGGACCGACTGCGATCACGGCTCAACCAATTTGGTGACGCTCGAAGGCTACAAGGAGGGCGGTTATTCGGAAAAGGCCTCCGGGGTCGTCTTTGAAAGTGCGGCGGAGCCGGAATCCTTCTACTTGGCCGGCGACACAATCTACTGTCAGAGCGTTGTGACTGCCGTCGAAAAGTTCAAGCCCGGCATCATAGCAGTCAACGCTGCGGGTGCGCAGTATCCGCTCGGGCACCTCATCATCATGAACCAGTATGACGTACGGGCGCTGATGCACCGCTTCCCGACGCTCAAGGTGATAGCCACGCACGTCGAGGGCGTTTCTCATGCGACGGTTGATCGGCCAATGCTGCGGGCGTTTGCCAAGGTCAATCATCTCGATTTGCTCTCGGTTCCGAACGACGGCGAAGTGCTTGAGTTCTGAGTCATCGTCAAGCACGAACTGACGGCTTCCTGTAGTTCATCGCGGGCATGGAGTTCCGAATGGAGTCCCGACAGCCCTGAGAGATTGGTGGATGGGCCTCTCGCATGAGGAGAATCTGCTTGAGCTGACTCCGCATGACCTGGTAACAGGATGCGGATCAGGGGAGCTTTTTTCCCTCGTTTTCTCGCGTTCCTGGGCGGGCTTCATTTTCTGAATTCACGCGAGCAAGCTCGCTCAAATTAGTACGGCCCGCCGCTACTGCGGGAGCGCATTCGCGCTCCCGCATCGCCTTCGGCGATGAAACTTAGACATTTTGCTTGACAAGAGTGGGTGGTCCAGAGATCCATATTGGGGATGTCGGAACTCAAAGTGTCTCAATCGTAGCAGCAAGTCTCAATAAGGCCTCGGGACTTTATCTTGGTCCGGTCAAAGGAGCCAATACTCTGAAGGTGTCGGGCAATACGGTAGAGATTGTTGCTTCCGCCAAAAATGTGGCAAAGGGCGTTGATGCCGGAAAGGGCGCGGATGTGACCATCGGTTCGTCAAATGCTGAAAGCGTATCGATTTCCGGCATCAAGACGGGCGAGTCTCAAGAGGGCGCTGATGAACAGGCCTATGGCATTTTCAATGTGAATCAGGCTCAGACCAAGGTGTATGGCAAAACGGTCAATGTCGTTGCAAAGGGCGCGAAAGACACACGAGCCATTCATGTTGCGAACAACACCGAAGCTCAGGACAAAAGCGCGACACTCACCATTGTTGGAGATGAGGTTTGCATCACTGCTGAATCCGATGATCCAGATCATTCAACGGTCGGCATTTCAGCGATGAGTCATGGGCAGGTTCACATCACCGGCAACACCGTCGTGACGGCGAGCGACGCCATTGTGGCACGTGGGAGTTCCGTTGTGTCAATCAATGCTGACGGAAGGCATTACACCCAGATCAACGGCAACGTCAACTTCAGCTACGATGCTCCGACTTCCGGCACATCCGTCGACGCAACGGTGGTTCTGAACCTTGTCGGCCCCGAGTCAAGCTGGACGGGCAACACGGTCGTCACCTGGAATGGCACTCCTACCAATAAAGACGAGTATCTCTCGGTCACGGGCATGAAGCTGGGCCTGAGCAAAGGCGCGGTGTGGACCCCCGTCGAAACGGGGCATGACTCGACGACCGTGACTCTCGGCCAGAAATACACGGCCCTCAACCTTCTCGAGAACAATGACGGCGTGATCAACATCACGGACAGCGCCATCGACGTGACGGTCGAGAAGATGACAGGTACGGGCGGCACGGTCAATCTTGCAGCAGATCTGACGGCTGAGGAAGGAAGCCAAACCGGCAGGATCACCATCGATGAAGCCGATGCGAACTCGAAGATCGACGTCAAGCTCAAGGACGCCAGGATGGAGAGGAACCTCACTTCTGACGACCTGACGGCGGAGAAGGCGAAGTCGCTCATGGATGAGGGCATTGAGGCTGCCGAGAATGTCGGCGTGACGAGCACCGTCGAGGAAGGCATGTACAACGACGGCTTCCGAATCGATGAGGAAGGCGGCACGAAGAGCACGGGGACCAACTCGGTCATGCAGTCCACGCTTGAGCTCGCCGCGGCTGCGCCGCTTGCGATCAACCGCATTCTCATGAACGACGTGAGGAAGCGCCTCGGCGACATCCGGACGTCCAAGGGCACGTCGGGCGTCTGGGCGCGTTATGACGGCGGTCGCCTCTCGGGCTCCGCAGGGCTTGAGAACGACTTCCACACGATTCAGGCGGGTGTCGACACCGTGCCCGGCGACAGCTCGATCCGCTTCGGCGCGGCACTGAGCTACACGGGCAGCGAAGCCGACTACAGGCGTGGCAATGCCGACATGGACCTCTATGGCCTCTCGGCCTACGGCCTGTGGATGGGTGAGGCCGGCCAGTTCGTCGACGTGGTGGAACGTCTTGCATCTGCCAGGACCGACATGACGGTTGACGGCGGCAAGAAGGGATCGATGGACAACGTGGCACTCAGCCTCTCGGGCGAGTTCGGCTGGCGCTTCGACGTCTCGAGCCTCTTCTACGTCGAGCCTCAGGTCGAGGCCACGTACACGTTTGTCAATGCCGATCGCCTTGAGCTCAGCGACGGCTCGAACTATGAGTTTGACGATGCGCACAGCCTGCTCGGCCGTCCATGAGTTCCTTGGCGACCTGAAGGTGACGGGCGGCAAAGGTGCGATCCTTGAGACGGACGGCAAGGACACCTGGGTCGAATACGGCCTCGGCGTCAACTTCAACCTGACGCCCGCCACGTACTTCTGGGCCGACGTCGAGCGCACCTCGGGCGGCGTCCTGGACGAGGACTGGCGCGCGACGGTGGGCGTGAGGCACGCCTTCTGACCTTTCATTGACTTCTGAAGCGCAGGCCGCCCGGGAATTCTTCTCCCGTGCGGCCTATTTCTCGTGCTGCGGACGGACGCGCGTGGTGAGCGGACGAAATCTGCCTTTCGTTCAGTTGATTGGGAGGAAAACTTGGTTCGTAGGGTGATGAATGCCTGCGATGGCGGTCGATATGACTCCGAATTTGTAGTGGTACAGAAGCGGAATTCTGCACTTCAAACGGATTTTCGAAGAAGAGGAACTTCAGGAGGGGCAACTACTAAGGAATTCTTAGTTGTTCGCAAAGAAGGCCCTCGCACAGTCAAACTCCGTCCGACGAGTTCGCTCAAAACTCTCTCCCCCGAGCGGGGCCGTCGGACGGATCGCGCTACTCCCGCAAGCCTGCAGCGGTGACGCTGCGGGCTTTTTTTGCGGCAGGCGCCTGCAGGACGAAATTCCGCTTTCGTGATGTTGGCGACCTGTGGTAAATCCGTGCTGCGGCTTGATTTTGGACAACGCTTTTCTTCGCGCCGTCACCCGTCGGAACTCAAGCGGTCTATAGTCGAAAACCCGCAATTGCCGATCAAGACGGAGGTGCGATGATCGCCTCGGCTCCCTTTCAAGAAGTGCTTTCAAGCGCACTCACGCCCATCACGCTCATATCGGGCGTGGGCATGCTCATTCTCTGCATGACAAACCGCTACAGCCACTGCATGGATCGCATTCGCGGCTTGGTGAAGATTCGCACGCAGGGCCTCAAGGCGCTTCGCGTCGAGCCCGACATCGACCGCGAGATTCGTCTTATCTATCGACGGGCGCGCTGGTTGCGCTTTTCAATGCTCGCCATCACGCTCTCGAGCGGATGCTCCGGGCTGCTTGTGGCGACGAACGTCTTCGGCACCTACTTCGGCTTCGACGCGGCTCCTTTTGCCGCCATCTGGCTTGTGCTGGCGCTTTTGCTCATCATTGCCGCCACCGTCGCCTTCGCCTTCGAGATCAGGCTTTCGCTCCATGCGCTCGGCCTTGCCGTCGAACACATGCCCAGAGGCGACGCTCTCAAAAAGCGCCTCGAGGAGGCATCGAAATGACGTCCTTCAACGAGCTTCTCGCTTCCGCGCTCGCCCCCATCACGCTCATCTCGGGCGTCGGCCTTCTGATGCTATCCATGAGCGCCCGTTACAACCACGCGACGAGCAGGATTCGGCTCTTGATGAACGAGCGGCTCGATCCGAAGCTCACCGACGACGAACGCGCGGACATCGACGATGAAATCGACTTCATCTTCCACCGGGCGGGGCTTTTGCGCCGCGGTGAATTCTGCGTCGTTCTTTCCGCCGTAGTGTCGGGACTTCTCGTTGCGCTCTGTGTCCTCGAAGAGGCGACGGGTTTCAGCGCCGACATTCTCAACAGTGCGCTGCTGCTCGCTTCGGTGGCTCTGATCGTCCTGTCCACCGTGTTCCTGAGCCTTGAGATTCGTCTCTCCTTGAGAGCCATCAAGCTGGTCGTCTCAAAGCTGCCGCCGGTTGCGGACGCCTTCGACGATGCGGTTGCAGCAAGAGCCGCTCAGGCTGTCGAGGCGCGTCATCAATCGCACGTTCTCAATGAAGCGAGGCGGCAGGCCGAACATGCGGCGTCTCATGAGGTGAGAAAGGCCGAGGGCGGGCACTCCGCCTGAGAAGTTGGCAAGGCCTTCTTTTGCAGTGCATCTTGGGTGCAAGTCAGGCTTGGATATGCGTACGGATGATCGAAAATGCCGATGCATCCGCACGCGGCGGTCATCTGCTTCTGCCTGTCGGTTATTTCGCGGCAAAGTCTCGGTCCTCAGACCCTCAATAGGCAGATGACGATTTCGACGCTAGTCTTTGAAGCACTTGCATAAAGGATCTTCGCTCTCGATGTTATGGGCCGCTAGAAGGAAAATGGCAATTGTGCTTGCCCCTAAGATTGCCTCTAGATCTTCCATGATTCGAAGGCCGAGCGCGATCTGGTACAGGATCTGCATGATGCTGTCGGTCTTGGCATTGAGCAAGTGCGGAAAAGTCCTCGTCGGACAGATGCGTTTGCCAACAATGGAGCAACTCTTTTGGAAGAGCCTACGATCGGTGAATATGCCACCCTACGTAACGTTCCGCGATTTGCGCGGCGGTTAGTATCTCTGTCGCGCCTATATGCGTACGTTCGAGTAGACCGGCGCGTTGGTCCCCGGTAACAAGATTATTTGGTGACTGCTCCCCGTCCGATTTGAAAACAAATCGGGCGAGGCTTCCTGCTTCTTCAACACAGCCCGGACGATCGTTC
>ENA-UPWO01001044-UPWO01001044.1-human-gut-metagenome-genome-assembly--contig:-NODE-1044-length-13483-cov-4.976951_pt1 | contig 13483 bp, 9 predicted proteins | sample MGYA00250056_ERZ773388 | MGnify/ENA primary metagenome ERZ773388 (study PRJEB29103, sample SAMN06112004) | human gut metagenome | biome: human gut; feature: ankylosing spondylitis patient; material...
GTGGAGATTTTTATTTTGTACATTACATTCGTGGTGATTTTTGTTTATTTTATCGTGGATATTCTTTACCGGGTGATCGATCCGAGAATCCGCAGGAATCAATAGAATGAGTAAGACAGAGCCATTTTCTCACAGAGAAGGAGAAGATGCTGTGTGGAATGGACTTGTAATACGGAGTGTGGAAACCTATGGAAAAAAATAAAAGAAAAAAGTGGAACGGATATCTTGCAGCGGGCCTGTTTATGACAGGTCTTGCTGTGTTTTTGGGGATTTTAGGATATTTCTGGACACCATACAGTACAACTGCCATGTCGGCGGCAGAGAAATTTACAGCACCTTCCATGCATCATATTTTTGGAACAGACAATTTCGGAAGGGATATTTTTTCAAGAGTGATGCAGGGATTGGGAACAACGCTTGTGGTCAGCACATCGGTCGTCCTTTTTTCAACTGTGGCAGGTGTTTTGTTAGGAGCATTTACCGGATATTTCGGAGGCATTTTAGATGAGATCCTCATGCGTATCACGGATGCGGTGAACGGATTCCCAAGTATTCTGCTTACGCTTGTGATCATATCTTTACTTGGAAAAGGCAGGCAGAATGTGATCATCGCACTTGGAATCGTATTTATCCCAAGCTTTGTGCGGATTGTCCGTGGAGAGTTTTTACGTCTTCGTGATGCGGATTACATAAAAAGAGCAAGGCTGATGGGAGTAAGCAGGCTTCGTATTCTGTTCGTACATATTTTACCTAATATTTTTTCAGTGCTGCTTGTTTCGGTGATGATCGGTTTTAATAACGCGATTCTTGCGGAGTCCGGCATGAGCTATCTTGGAATCGGAGTACAGGCACCGGATGCGAGTCTTGGCATGATGCTGTCAGATGCACAGGGATATTTACAGACCGCACCCTGGTATGCACTGTTTCCGGGACTTGCAATCGTATGGGTCGTGCTTGGATTTTCACTGCTGGGCGAAGGTATCCGGAAATGGGACGGGAGCAGGGCAGAGTAGAGGCTGTGTGGTAGAATGAATGACAGACTGGGGATAAGTATATGAAAGTGGAACAGCAAAAAGACAGCAAACAGAAAAAAATTGTTCAGATAGAAGATTTATCCGTTTCTTTTGATGGCATGGAAGTTGTTAAGCATGTAAATATAGAAGTGAACAGTGGTGAGATCGTAGGAATTGTCGGAGAATCAGGATCTGGAAAATCAATCACCTCACTGACACTCATGGGGCTTCTGTCAAAGCAGGCACAGGTGACATCCGGGAAAATAATCGTGGATGGGGAAGTATTAAGAGAAGCAGACAGACCTTTTGATGAGCGGCTGTACCGCAGATTTCAGGGAAGCCGGATGTCCATGATATTTCAGGAGCCGATGACCTCCTTAAATCCGACAAAAAAAGCCGGTGTCCAGGTGGATGAGATCGTAAGGCTTCATACGGATCTAGAGAAAGAGAAGCGTTACGAAAAAGTACTGGAAACATTTCAGGCAGTCGGGCTTAAGGATGCGAAGAAGGTTTATGACAGTTATCCGCACCAGCTGTCCGGAGGCATGAGACAGCGGGTGATGATCGCCATGGCGGTGATCCTGCATCCGGATCTGATCATAGCAGATGAGCCTACGACGGCATTGGATGTGACAATCCAGACACAGATCGTGGAATTGTTAAAAGACATCAACAAGAGTGAACAGAATGCAATGCTTTTTATCACACATGACCTGAATCTGGCAAGACGTATCTGCCATAAGGTCGTTGTCATGAAAGACGGAGTTGTGGTGGAAGCAGATGAAACAGAGAAGATTTTCATGCACCCGAAGGAAGCATACACAAGAAATCTGATCGAGGCAGTTCCTTCCAGGTTAAAGCCGAGGATTTCCGTAAAAAAAGAAAGCAATACAAAGGTTCTTACGGTAAAAGATCTGTCTGTATATTATGAAGACAGAACCAATTCCATTTTCAAAAAGAAAGAAAAACAATATGCGGTAGAGCATGTCAGTTTTGATGTGTATGAGGGAGAAAGTCTCGGTCTGGTCGGTGAGAGCGGCTGCGGAAAAACGTCGCTCTCTAAGGCAATCCTTGGAATGCAGGAGCATATGTCAGGAGAAGTGAGCTGTCATGTCAGCCGCCCCCAGATGATTTTTCAGGATCCGTACAGCAGCCTGAATCCATCCAAAACGATCGGGTGGCTATTGATGGAACCGCTCAGGGCAGCAGGCATTCTGGATAAAAAATACGCAATGTCTAAGGCTGACCGTAAGGCGGTGGCTTATGATATGCTTGCCCGCGTCGGAATGGATGAGAAGTATTTCCATCGTCTGCCATCCGAATTGTCCGGGGGACAGCGGCAGAGGATCAGTATCGCACAGGCACTTATCACAAATCCGGGGTTTATCATTGCAGATGAACCGGTATCTGCACTGGATGTGACCATTCAGGCACAGATCATGGAACTTTTACAGAAGCTGCAGGAAGAAATGAACCTGTCATATCTGTTCATATCCCATGATATCAATGTGGTTTATCATATGTGCGACCGTATCATGGTTATGAAGGATGGAAGAGTGATTGAAATAGGGGAGACAGAAGATATTTTTCATGATCCGAAAGAAGCCTATACGAAGAGTCTGCTCGTATAGCAAAATAAATGTAAGATAGTATAGCCGGGATTTCATATAATAATTGCCGAAACAATGTGAGTATGGTAACATATATAGGCAAAAGAAAAGCTTTGAAAGAGAAATTTTCTATTTTTAAGAAACAGGAGAAATAAAGAGTGGCAATTGATCAGAGTAGAATTCGTAATTTTTGTATTATCGCACATATCGATCACGGTAAATCAACTTTGGCAGATCGTATCATAGAGAGTACCGGAACACTCACAAGCCGTGAGATGCAGGCACAGGTACTTGACAATATGGATTTGGAGAGAGAGCGCGGGATCACGATCAAATCTCAGGCAGTGCGTATTATTTATAAGGCAAAAGATGGGGAAGAATATATTTTCAACCTTATCGATACACCGGGACACGTTGATTTTAACTATGAGGTATCCAGAAGTCTGGCTGCCTGTGACGGTGCAATTTTAGTTGTGGATGCAGCACAGGGCGTGGAGGCACAGACACTTGCCAATGTGTATCTGGCATTGGATCATGACTTGGATGTGATGCCGGTCATTAATAAGATCGATCTTCCAAGTGCGCAGCCGGATGAGGTCATTCAGGAGATTGAGGATGTGATCGGCATTGAGGCACATGATGCACCGCGGATCTCTGCCAAGACAGGATTGAATATTGATCAGGTATTAGAGCAGGTGGTGGAGAAGATCCCGGCACCGACCGGTGATCCGGATGCACCGTTAAAAGCACTGATTTTTGATGCGCTTTATGATTCCTACAAGGGTGTGATCGTGTTCTGTCGTGTGAAGGAAGGAACGGTAAAAGTAGGGGATAAGATCAAAATGATGGCAACCGGAGCTATGGACGAAGTGACTGAGGTTGGATACTTTGGTGCAGGTCAGTTTATTCCGTGTGATGAGCTGTCTGCAGGTATGGTAGGTTATATCTGTGCGAGCATTAAGAACGTGCGGGATACCCGCGTGGGCGATACAGTAACGAATGCAGACCGTCCATGTGCAGAGGCACTTCCGGGATATAAGAAAGTAAATCCGATGGTTTACTGTGGTCTTTACCCGGCGGACAGTGCAAAATACCCGGATCTGAGAGATGCACTGGAAAAATTACAGATCAACGATGCATCTTTGTATTTTGAACCGGAGACATCCCTTGCCCTCGGTTTCGGATTCCGCTGTGGTTTCCTTGGACTGCTTCATTTAGAGATCATCCAGGAACGTCTGGAGAGGGAATTTAACCTTGATCTTGTGACAACGGCTCCGGGCGTTGTATATAAAGTGCATAAGACAAACGGCGAAATCATTGACCTGACAAACCCATCGAATCTGCCGGACCCGTCCGAGATTGAGTATATGGAAGAGCCGATTGTTTCCGCGGAAATCATGGTGACAAAAGACTATGTCGGTGCAATCATGACGTTATGTCAGGAGCGGCGCGGTGTCTATATCAGCATGGAATATCTGGAGGAAACACGTGCACTTATCAAATACGATCTTCCGTTGAACGAGATCATTTACGATTTCTTTGACGCATTAAAATCACGTTCGAGAGGATATGCGTCTTTTGACTATGAGATGAAAGGATATGAGCCGTCTGAGCTTGTAAAACTCGATATTCTCATCAATAAGGAGCAGGTCGATGCACTTTCCTTTATCGTGTTCAAAGACAGTGCTTACGAGCGTGGAAGAAAAATGTGTGAGCGTCTGAAAGAGGAGATCCCTAGACACTTATTTGAGATCCCGATCCAGGCGGCAGTCGGCGGCAAAGTCATTGCGCGAGAGACGGTAAAAGCAATGCGTAAAGACGTACTTGCCAAGTGTTATGGTGGTGATATCTCCCGTAAGAAGAAACTTCTGGAGAAACAGAAGGAAGGTAAGAAACGTATGCGTCAGGTTGGTAACGTGGAGATCCCGCAGGAAGCCTTCATGAGCGTATTGAAATTAGACGAGGATTAAGATTTTGGAGTTATATATTCATATTCCATTTTGTGTGAAAAAATGTGATTACTGCGATTTCCTTTCTTTTGCGGCAGACGAGCAGACGCAGAAGAGTTACGTGGCGGCACTGCAGAAGGAACTTGCTTTTTACGGAGCAAAGTATAAAGATCGCAGGATCACGACGATTTTTATCGGCGGCGGTACCCCTTCCTGGCTGAAGGAAGACTATATGCAGGCAATCATGGAGACGGTATATCACTATTTTTCGGTGGAACAGGATGCAGAGATCACGATCGAGTGCAATCCGGGTACAATCACGGAGCATAAATTTGAAGTTTATCGCAGAATCGGAATCAACCGTCTGAGTATCGGATTACAGTCGGTGCACAATGAGGAGCTTAAGATTCTTGGAAGGATCCATACGTTTGAGCAGTTTTTAAAGACGTATGACATGGCGAGAAAACATGGATTTTCCAATATCAATATCGACCTGATGAGTTCATTGCCGGGGCAGACACCGGAGATTTTCTGCGATTCCCTGTATCAGGTTTTAAAATTAAAACCGGAACATATTTCTGTCTACTCACTCATCATTGAGAAGGGCACGCCGTTTTATGAACTGTATCGGTTTGATGCAGTCAGGCAGGCGGCGGGAATGCAGACAGAATCTCTCCCGACGGAGGAGGAGGAATACCAGACCACGAAGATGACACAGCACATTTTAAAGGAGGCCGGTTATCACTGGTATGAGATATCCAATTTTGCAAAGCCGGGATATGAGTGCAGACACAATATCGGTTACTGGAAACGCGTCGATTATCTCGGTGTGGGACTTGGCGCATCCTCCCTGATCGACAATGTACGGTATTCCAATACGAGGGATTTATATACGTATCTGTCAGTTCCAGCGGACAGCTTACACGAGACAGCCGCGCAGATCACGCGAAACGAGCAGATGGAAGAGTTTATGTTTCTTGGGCTCCGCATGCGGGATGGATTTTACCGGGATGAGTTTACGCAGGCTTTTGGCATTCCGATTGAGGCAGTCTACGGTGATGCATTGAATCATTTACAACAGGAAGAACTTCTCTTAAAACGTGAGGGACGTATTTACCTGACGGATAAAGGTATGGACTTAAATAATTATGTGGTGGCACAGTTTATGTTGTAATTTAGGATGCAATTGTTCCATAAATGAACAATGTGAAAATACAAAAATTGTCAAATCACAATAAAAAACAAATATTCACACAAAGAACAATTCAAACCCTTCTGGTTTGTATTTATACTCAAAGTATCAAAAAGGTATAAATGCAAAGCAGGAGGGTTTTTTATGAGATACGGGCATTTTGATAATGAACACAGAGAGTATGTGATCGAGAAAGTCGATCTGCCGACATCCTGGACAAATTATCTTGGGGTAGAGAATTTGGCTGTGGTTGTCAATCATACAGCAGGAGGATATTCTTTCTATAAGAGTCCGGAATATCACAGAATCACACGTTTCCATGGAAACAGTATTCCAATGGACCGGCCGGGATATTATGTATACATCCGTGATAACGAGAAAAAAGAAGACGGAACCAATGACTATTTTAGTATTTCCTGGCAGCCGGTCGCAAAAGATTTAGACAAGGCAAAATACCAGTGCCGTCATGGAATGTCCTACACGGCATATGAATGCGAGTACGACCATATTAAGGCATCCCAGACATTGTTTGTCCCAATCGGGGATGATGTGGTTTTGTGGGATGTCAGAGTGAAAAATGACGGAGAAAAAGTAAGAGATTTAAGCCTTTTCTCTTATCTGGAATTTTCGTTCCATTCCATCAACATTGATAATCAGAACTTCCAGATGAGTCTTTATTGCGCAGGAAGCTCTTACAAAGACGGAATCATCGAGGAAGATTTGTTCTATGAACCGGATGGATATCAGTATTTTACTGCGAATTTTGAACCGGACGGTTTTGACTGCATGAGAGATAAATTCCTTGGTATGTATCACACGGAGGACAATCCGGTTGCAGTGATCAACGGCAAATGCAGCGGTTCTTTTGAAAAGGGCGGCAACCACTGTGGCTCCTTACAGAAGAATAGCGTTTTACAGCCGGGCGAGGAAAAACGTTTCATTTTCATGCTGGGTGAAGGAAATCGCGAAGCCGGAAAAGTGATGCGTGAGAAATACAGTAATTTTGAAAATGTGGACAGAGCATTTGCTGAATTACATAACTACTGGGAAAGAAAATGCAGCAAATTACAGATTGAGACACCGAATGAGGGAATGAACACACTGATCAATACCTGGACATTATATCAGTCAGAGATCAATGTCATGTTCTCAAGATTTGCTTCCTTCATCGAAGTTGGTGGAAGAACCGGTCTGGGTTATCGTGACACGGCACAGGATGCAATGACGATTCCGCACTCCAACCCGGAAAAATGCAGACAGCGTATTGAAGAACTATTAAATGGTCTGGTTTCCAAAGGCTATGGTTTGCATCTGTTTGATCCGGCATGGTTTGAGAAGAAAGAGGAAACATCTGAGGATGAGTTTAAATCACCAACCGTTATCCCGACTTCTGAAAAAGACCGTATCCACGGACCGGAAGATGCATGCTCTGACGATGCACTGTGGCTGATCGCTTCCATCGTCGAATACATCAAAGAGACCGGAGATGTCTCTTTTGCAGATAAGATCGTTCCGTATGCCGATGGCGGTGAGGACAGAGTTTATGACCATATGAAGGCAATTTTGAACTTCTCCGAAGAACAGGTTGGCGCAGACGGTATCTGTAAGGGACTCCGCGCAGACTGGAATGACTGCTTAAACCTTGGCGGAGGAGAGAGTGCGATGGTATCCTTCCTGCATTACTGGGCATTGCAGAACTTTATTGAACTGGCAGAGTACTTAAACCGTACCGAGGATGCAGAGCATTATAAAAAAGTTGCAGAGAAAGTAAAAGCTGCCTGTGACAGAGAACTCTGGGACAAAGAATGGTATATCCGCGGTATCACGAAAAAAGGCAAAAAGATTGGAACTATGGAAGATGAGGAAGGAAAGGTCCATCTGGAATCGAACGCTTGGGCAGTACTTTCCGGTGCGGCAGATCACGACAAAGCAGTGAAAGCTATGGACGCAGTCGATAAATATCTGTATACACCTTACGGAATCCTTTTGAATACACCGGCATATACAAAACCGGACACAAGTATCGGATTTATCACAAAAGTATATCCGGGATTAAAAGAGAACTCTGCAATTTTCTCACATCCAAATCCATGGGCGTGGGCAGCAGAGTGTAAACTTGGACGTGGAGATATGGCAATGAAATATTACGACGCGCTCTGCCCATACTGGCAGAATGACATGATCGAGATCCGTGAATCGGAGCCATATTCTTACTGTCAGTTTGTAGTTGGAAAAGACCACACAGCGTTTGGCCGTGCAAGACATCCATTTATGACAGGCTCCGGCGGCTGGGCATACTTCTCCGCAACGCGATACATGCTTGGAATCCGTCCGGATTTTGATACATTGGAGATCGATCCATGTATTCCGGCAGACTGGAAAGAATTTAAAGCAATCCGTAACTGGAGAGGTGCCGTATATCACATCCATATCAACAATGAAGCAGGAGTGATGAAAGGCGTGAAAGAAATCTATGTAGACCACGAAAAAGTAGAGACAATTCCACAGATGCAGGCAGGAACAGAGCATTTCGTAGAAATAGTAATGGGATAACAGTGAATCAGAAAGGGGATTTTATGATGATTAAATTTGGCACGGGTGGCTGGAGAGCCATTATCGGGGATGATTTTACAAAACAGAATATTCAGACGCTTGCAAAAGCTCTCGCAACAAAGATGAAAGATGAAGGCGTGACAGAAAAAGGAATCGTCATGGGGTATGACAGAAGATTCCTTTCCAAAGAGGCAATGCAGTGGGCGGCTGTTGTATTTGCAACAGAAGGCATCAAGGCATATCTGATCAATAAATCATCACCGACACCACTTGTGATGTTTTACGTGATGAAACATGAGTTTCCGTATGGAATGATGATCACGGCAAGCCATAACCCGGCAATCTACAACGGTATTAAAGTGTTTACTGCAGGAGGAAGAGACGCAGACGAGTTCCAGACAAAAGAAATCGAGGAATACATCCAGGCAATCAAAGAGCCGGTAGAGGCTATGGAGTACGAGGAAGGAAAGGAAAAAGGACTGATTGAAGAAATCTATCCGTTGAATGAGTATATTGACAGCATTATGGCAGAAATCAATATGGAGGCAATCCGAAGCACCGGACTGCGTGTGGCGTTAGATCCGATGTACGGTGTCAGTGAGACATCACTCCGTATTATTTTGCAGACCGCACGCTGTGAGGTAGAGACGATCCACGACAGACATGATACGTTATTTGGAGGAAAACTTCCTTCTCCATCAGCGGCAACATTACACCAGCTGCAGAATTTTGTGGTAGACCGTGGCTTTGACATCGGAATCGCAACAGACGGTGATGCAGACCGTATCGGAGTTATTGACGATACCGGAAAGTTCCTGCATCCAAATGAAATTCTGGTACTGTTATATTACTATCTGGAAAAATACAAAGGCTGGCACGGTCCGGTCGTACGGAATATCTGTACTACATGTGTCTTGGATAAGGTTGCAGAAGAGTTTGGTGAAAAATGCTATGAAGTTCCAGTTGGATTTAAGCATATTTCAGCTAAGATGAATGAGACAGATGCCGTGATCGGCGGTGAATCTTCCGGTGGACTTACCGTTCGTGGACATATCAAAGGAAAAGATGGAATCTATGCGGCAATGCTTTTAGTAGAAATGATCGCAGTGACCGGAAAGAGACTTTCCGAGATTATCAAAGAGATCGAGGCGCAGTATGGTGCAATCTCCATGGAAGAGCATGATTATCATTTCTCCAATGAGAAGAAAGCTGAGATCCGGAAAGTGCTTCTGGAAGAAAAACGGATTCCGGAACTTCCATTTAAGATTGATCACGTAAGTTATCTGGATGGCAGCTGGGTGATCGCAAGATTCTCTGGAACAGAGCCATTGCTCCGTATTTTTGCCGAGATGCCGGATACTGCGGATGCTGCAAAAGTAGTGAAATTATATGAGGACTTTTTGGGATTAAAATAAACACAGACTGGAAGCAGAGCGCAAGCAAAGGGGGATGCCGTTGGCATATCCCCTTTTGTCAGTGTGGAAAGAGTTGCAAGGCAACTTATGATTCTGCTATACTTAAGACAAGATTTCAGAGTGGAGCGAATTGTTATGAAAAAATGGGGGAGTAAGAAACTGCCGTCACTTCAGATTACATTAATGGCTGTTTTCGCAGCATCCTGGCTGATACCGATCGCAGTTTTTTCTTTTTTTATCTTTTATACCTATCAGAATGCATACATTGAAAAATCAGACAATCTGATCAAGAATGCGGTCAATGTTTCCGGTGTGCTTGTGATGAATGAGATTGACGAGGCGGTGACGAAGATGCAGAAGCCTACCTATGAGGGGGAATGGGAGAGCATGTTCGACAAATACGCCAAAGGGAAAGTGACAAGAGCAGATTATCTGACATCGATCAAGGCTTCTTTGATCTCCAAATTTTATATGGATGACCAGATCGCGCGGTATGCATTTTATATGACAGGGGATGAGTCGGCATGCTGCTATTCCGGCAAAAACGGATACAGTTATGAGGACTATATGACGTATGTGCAGCCGGTCGTAGATGAGGTCATGCAAAAAGACAGCGACTATGTGGAAGTATATATCATTGATAATCAGATCTATCTTATGCGGAATCTTTACACGGTAAAAGATTACAAAAAATATGGAACGCTCGTGGTCGGAATCAACCGGAGCAGTCTGTTTCAGAAAATTCCGTTAGAAGAGTCACAGAATATCCGTATTTCTGTGAATGGAGAAGCGGAATATCTGACAAAGGGAAAACATGCAGATGAGGCAGATGAGAAGAAAGAAAATGTCTATGATCAGTTAGTGCAGGTGAACCGGGGACTGACTATGGGACAGCGTGTGACAGGAATTACAGACCGGAATTATGCCGGATATGCTTTTTATGCTGCAACAGATAATTACGAATTGTCGATCTATTATCTTATGGATGAGAAAGAACTGTATTCCGGCATTGCACATCTGAATGTGATCGTGGTCATTACGCTGGCGGCAATGGCATGTCTGATGCTTCTGACTTATTTTTATCTGAGCCGTCAGATCGAACATCCGTTAAAGCGCCTGATGGACGCTTCTAAGGAGATTAAGGATGGAAAGTTCGGAAGTGTCATCGATGGAGAGCAGATGCCGAATATGGAATTTGACAGTCTGGTTTCTTCTTTTAATGCGATGTCACTGCAGGTAAAACATTTGTTTGATACCGTTTATATGGAGAAGATGGCGACAAAGGATGCACAGATCGCAGCGCTGCAGGCACAGATCAATCCGCATTTTTTGAATAATACGCTGGAAATGATGAACTGGCAGGCGAGAATGAACAATGATATTGAGGTCTGCAAGATGATCGAGTCGTTGGGAACCGTTCTGGATTCGAGCATGAACCGCAGGAATGACAGGCTGGTGCGCCTTGCAGATGAACTCCGCTGTGGAGATGCCTTTTTATATATTATGTCCATGCGTTTTGGACAGAGGTTAAAAGTAGAGCGGAACATCGATGAAAGCTTACAGCAGATTTATGTGCCACAGTTGATCTTACAGCCGCTTTTGGAAAATGCGATCAAACACGGGATTGAGAAAGTAAGCTCCGGTACGATCTGGCTTGAAATTTACCGTGATGGTGCAAATGTGAACATTGATGTTATCAATACCGGAAAACCACTGACGGAAACAGAACTGGTGCGTATCCAGAAGATTATTGCGGGCACCTGCCGGCTGGACAAATCAGAGCCGGGGGTACATACATCGATTGGAATTTATAATGTCAATAAACGTATCAGCCTTATTTTTGGTGCAGAGTATGGACTGAAAGTGATGCAGACTGAGGATGGAAGAATTGTCTCAAGAATTGTGATTCCATTGGAAAGTGAATCGCAGGATTAGAAAGAGAAAATGGGAGAATTGATCATGAAAGTAAAAAAACAGATCAGTTTATTATTGGCAGCAGCGCTGCTCTGTACATCCGTTGGCTGTGGCAGAACAAAAACATCTGTGGTGGTGGAGGATCATCCGGTAACACTCCGGGTGATGACAATGTTCGGCGGGACCGATAAAAGTGCAGAGGTCTATGAGGAGATTAAGCGGGAATATCAGAAAGCGCATAAAAATGTGATTTTAGAAGATGAGTCCCGCACGGCAGATGAAGAATGGAAATCTTCCATCGCAGCAGATTTCTGTGCAGGAAATGAGCCGGATGTCATACAGTTTTTTACAGATGCAACAGCGGATCAGCTGGTAGCGACAGGAAAATTCGTGACCGTGGAAGAAATACAGAAAGAGTACCCGGACTATGCAAAAGATACGAAAAATTCAGCCTTAAATCAGGCGGCGAACAGTGATGGCGTAAAGCGGGCAGTACCTACTACCGGATACTGGGAGGGAATGTATTGCAACCGCGATCTTTTTGAAAAATACAGTATTCCGGTTCCAACGGACTGGGATTCAATGTTGTATGCAATTGAGGAATTTCAAAAGCATGACATTGTCCCGATCGCCTGTTCACTGACAAATGTGCCGCATTACTGGATGGAATACCTGCTGTTATATACTGCCGGTGTGGACGGTTACAAAGCACAGTATGAGGCGGCACCGGAGGACTGGGTAAAAGGTCTTGAGACATTTCAGACACTGCGCGAAGCAGGGGCGTTCCCGGATAATACCGATACCGTGAACAATGATTATGTGATAAGACTTTTTCAGGATAAAAAGGCAGCAATGCTGTTAGAGGGAAGCTGGTATCTGTCAAGTATTAAAGATCAGGATAATACAATTGTAGTTTATTTTCCGGGGGTGGAAGATCAGAAGGCACAGAAGAATACGATGGTGGGAGGAATGACTACCGGGTTTTATATTACAAGGAGAGCCTGGAACGATCCTGAAAGAAGGCAGGCAGCAGTTGAGTTTGTCATGGCGAACACCTCACGTGAAGCAGTGCAGAAGTACTGGGAAAGTGTGGGTGCGGTCACGATCACGGCAACCGATGTCACCACAGTAAAACATCTGACCCCGCTGGCAGAATCGGCGCGCAGGTATATTGACAGTGCGTCCGTCACCGTGCTTCCGACCGATGCCCGCATGAATCCGGCGGCATACTCGACACTGATCTCAGGTATATTGAACGTTTCGGAGGGAGGTTCTGCAAAAGCGTTGTTAGACAAAGTGTTAGAGGAAAACATAAGTTATCAGGAAAATAAAAAATCCATAGATGGTACAGGGGAGATAGAAAGTACACCGGATACGGAAGCAGGGGAGAATGAAAATGTACAAAGTGATGATTATTGATGATGAACCGATTATCGTGGAGGGCTTATCAAGGAGTGTTGCATGGGAAAAATATGACTGTCAGGTGGTCAACACTGCGCATGACGGTCAGGAGGGAATCAAGAAGATCCGGAAAGACCGGCCGGATATGATCTTTTTGGATATCTGTATGCCGGAGATGGATGGTCTCAGTATGGTGGCAGCGCTAAAATCTGAGTTTCCGGATATGCAGGTGACGATATTGACCGGATTCCGTGATTTTGAGTATGCACAGCGGGCAATCCGCCTTGGAGTTGCCAGATTCCTGCTAAAACCTTCCAACAGATCGGAAGAGCGTCGTGTAGGGAAAGAGTGTAGATCTCGGTGGTCGCCGTATCATTAAAAAAACCACCAATGAAGTACGCGATTCTGCGCTAGAGTAGGGCAGATATCCTAACAT
>ENA-UPWO01001056-UPWO01001056.1-human-gut-metagenome-genome-assembly--contig:-NODE-1056-length-13337-cov-69.364555_pt1 | contig 13337 bp, 10 predicted proteins | sample MGYA00250056_ERZ773388 | MGnify/ENA primary metagenome ERZ773388 (study PRJEB29103, sample SAMN06112004) | human gut metagenome | biome: human gut; feature: ankylosing spondylitis patient; material...
GCATGTGTTAAGCCTGTAGCTAGCGTTCATCCTGAGCCAGGATCAAACTCTCCATTGTAAAATATCATTTTTACTTCTTGCCTCATTGCTGAAGCAATCGGTGTTTGTTGTCTGTACTTAGGACGAATATCCTTTTCGTTTATTGAAGCTTAGTAAACCTGACTTGTCAATTTCTTGACGGTTCGTTTCTTTTACCCAGTCAACTTTCTTATTTCTAAGAAGTTAACCGCTTCTTGTACTACTTGTCTGTTTATGTAAAATCTTTCAAAGAACTCTTTCTTATGTTGCTAAGAGAAAGTGTATTTCTCAAAAGCGAGTGCAAAAGTACTAACTATTTTTCATTCCACCAAATTTTTCGAGAAGAAAGTTGTATTTTTCTTTCAGATTTAACACTTATAAACACTTTTCACATTTCAAATCCTTTCTTCTCCTTATTATATATATACGCGCGAAAGAACACCAGCCTTTATTGAGCCTCCAAATAGAGAACACGAGAAGACCAATCGTTCTTTTTACCCCAGTCAACATTATGCTCCAATGGCATTTCCAAGCCATGTTCCATCAAATACTTGCCAGAATATGACTTACCCTCGCAAGCCAAAGGAGTATTATCGATAACATCAAGCTCACGTACCTTATACATCTTGTTTGCATCCAGACCAGCCATCTTAACGATAGGAAGGTGCGCATTATAGAAGTTAGCAAGCTTCCACCAGTAGAACACAGCCTTATCCTTAGCCTCACTTACATACATGATAGAAGACAGGCCCTGGTTGTCGTATGGAGAAACCAAACGGTAAAGATCGCCAAACTGAACAACAGGACGAATCTCCTTGTATTCAGAGATAGCCTTTCGACAGAGAGCCTTCTCCTCATCCGTCATATTCTTTGGCTGGATTTCCATTCCAAGACGTCCGCTCATAGCTACATCAATACGATACTTTAAAGAAGTAGTGCGGAATACGGTATGGTTTGGCACAGCAGAGATATGACTTGCCATGGCGATGGCTGGGAAGAAATAGCTGGTTCCATACTGCATATAGATACGCTGCAGGGCATCCGTATTATCACTTACCCAGAACTCATCGAAACCACGGAGGCATCCCCAGTTGGCACGAGCACCACCACTGGCACAGCACTGGATAATGACATTCTTGTACTTAGCACGGATACGATCGATAACCTTGGCAAATCCCTGATGGTATGCGATATAGAGATGACTCTGATCAGCGGCAGAAAGATACTGACTACCATGATTCATGATGGCCATATTGGCATCCCACTTGATGTAGGCAATCTCAGGATACTTAGTAAGCAAATCATCTACTACACCAAATACGAAATCCTGCACCTTTGGATTACCGAGATCAAGAACCAGCTGAGTGCCACCACGACCAACTACCGCATCACGCTTAGGCGCCTTGATCACCCAATCAGGATGCTTCTCGTAAAGTTCACTCTTGGTATTAGTCATTTCCGGCTCAATCCAGATGCCGAACTTCACACCATTCTTCTTGGCATCACGAAGCAGGCCTTCGATACCGTCAGGCAATTTTTCGGTATCTACTACCCAATCGCCCAAAGCAGTATTATCTCTCTTGCGAGGATATTTCTTTCCGAACCATCCATCGTCCATTACGAAGAGCTCACCACCCATGCTATGAATATCAGCCATCATCTGATCCATACCCTTCTGGTTGATGTCGAAGTAAACACCCTCCCAAGAGTTCAAGAGGATATCACGCTCCTGATCACCATGAGCAAGCACGTACTTACGACCCCACTTATGGAAGTTGCGGCTAGCACCGCTCAAGCCCTCATTGGAATAAGTAAGCGCAAGAGCAGGAGTCTTGAAAGTTTCACCCTTCTTGAGATGATATTCTGAATTCTGCTCATTAATACCAGCAAAGAAATAATGATATTCTGTATCATCAGTTACAGTCTTAAGCTTATAGTTTCCGCTATAGGCAAGTGCAGCACCTATAACGGCACCCGTATTCTCCTGTCCCTTTCCGTTGAGAGAGAACATCACCTCGGCATGATCGGTATGAGAATTACGCACACCATCATTGTTACGGATGACAAACTCGCCTGGCTGCAACTTCTCATGACTCAACTGAGCCTCAGCAGCCCATGTGCCAGAGAGATGACTCATCCATACATCGCCACGACGGATAGGAAGCATAGCTGATGCAAAGGTAGTCAGAGTAACAGTACCCTTTTCACCATTGTTGATTTCAGTCCAAGCCTCAATCATATCCACATCCTTATAGGCACGGTACTTCAGATCCACCTTGATATTATAAACAGGATCCTTGAGATGGATGGTAGTAACTGTGGCATTAGCCTCCTGCTTCACATCGCTACCGGTAGCCACGAGAGCAGTAGAAAGATTACCATCGCTGTGACGCATGGCGAGTGCAGCTTCTACAGGAGTATTCAGACCGTATGCAGGATAAGCATCCATACGACCATTGGTAGCTACTGTGAGATTCTGCAAATCAGCAGCGTTCAGCTTAGAACCGAAATAGAGATACTGTGCAGGTTTTCCGTTCTCCACATCGAGGATGAGCGAAATCCCCTTACTGTTTACCGAAACCTGTTCTGCCATCGCAGGCATGGCGATGGTCATCAGCAAGAGTGCAAGTGATTTTAATTTCATCATATTTATTATATACGTTATTAGTTATTGCTATTGATAAGTTTTCGAATGCAAAAATAAGAAAATAAACAAGAACCACCAACCCTTTCTTGATTTATTTTTGGAATAAAGCATAAAAAGTCAAACATCAAGCAAATAAAGCAAATAGAAGAGCCGGAAGCAGGGATAAACACCCCAGATTATCACATCCATATCATAACAATCACTAAAAAAATCATTAAAGTCGGAATTTCTTAGTATCTTTGCCCCGCAAACATCATATATCATACAATCCAAAAGAGACAAAAGAAATAAAGCTATATGAAACTCAAAATACATTTCAGTCACAAGGAGGAACTTTGGAACTCCTGGTCGCATGCCGGAGGCATCCTGATGGGCGTTGTCGTAGGAGCCATCTTCCTTTATTGGTGTTTTACCATGCATAACGGATGGGCCACGGCGGGCATCATCCTCTACCTGTTCGGCATGCTGATGTCGTACATCGCATCTACCACCTACCACGCCATCTCTGCATGGAGCAAGTGGAAGGAGCGGCTGCGCAAATGGGATCATGCCGCCATCTACTGGCACATTGCCGGTTCTTACTCTCCTATCACCCTGATTGCGATGCGCGAACACTAAAATCTTCTTCAGTTAAAGAAGTCAATTCCACACGAATTGGGAAACGACCCTGAAGTTCTGGTATTAAATCAGAAGGCTTAGCCATATGGAAAGCACCTGCTGCAATAAATAAAATATGGTCTGTTTTCATTTGTCCATATTTTGTGGATACTGTGGAGCCTTCAACTATTGGTAAGATATCACGCTGTACACCTTCACGAGATACATCAGGACCAGAAGAAGAACCTTTTACTGCAACCTTATCAATTTCATCTAAGAAAATGATACCATTGCGTTCTGCAAGTTCAATAGCTTCTTGAGCAATAGACTCCATATCCAATAATTTTTGGGCTTCTTCTTGAGTGAAGATTTCTCTTGCTTGAGCAACTGTAACTTTGCGTTTTTTGCGTTTTTTAGGCATTAAATTGCCAATCATATCCTGAATATTATTGCTCATGTCTTCCATGCCAGAACCTGCAAACATACCAATTACAGGAGCTGCTTTTGGCTCAACATCAATTTCAATAATATCATTTTCTAATTCACCTTTTAAAAGGCGTTTTCTGCACCATTCTCTGCCAGCAGAATATTTTGGTTCTTCCACTTTTTCTGTGCTTTCTTCTTCTTTATTTGCACCACCAAAGATAGCACTGAGTGGATTAGATACAGCACTGGATTTTGGTTCTGGAACATAAATATCTAAAATACGTTCTTGAGCCATTTCTTTAGCTTTATCTTGCACTTGTTCTAATTTTTCTTGTTTTAACATACGTACAGCAGATTCAGCTAAATCTCTAACCATGGATTCTACATCTCTACCTACATAACCTACTTCAGTAAATTTAGTAGCTTCAACTTTTACAAAAGGTGCTTTTACAAGCTTTGCTAAACGTCTTGCAATTTCTGTTTTACCAACACCAGTAGAACCAATCATCAAGATATTTTTAGGAATAATTTCATCTCTCATATCTTCTGGAAGATGACGGCTACGCCATCTATTGCGAAGTGCAATAGCTACAGAACGTTTTGCTTGTGATTGTCCTACAATATATTTATCTAATTCTTCAACAACTTGACGAGGAATTTGTTCATTCAATTTCATGAATTTATTCTCCTTTATTTATCTAATTCTTCCACTATAATATTGTGATTTGTATATACACAAATATCAGCAGCAATAGTAAGTGCTTCTTTAGCAATTTCAGCTGCAGTCAAATTAGAATGTTTAGCTAATGCACGACCTGCTGAAAGTGCATAAAATCCGCCAGAACCAATAGCTGCAACATTACCATCTGGTTCAATTACTTCACCATTACCAGAAAGTAGTAACATTGTATTTTCATCAGCAACAAGTAATAATGCTTCTAATTTGCGAAGAACTCTATCTGTACGCCAATCTTTAGCAAGTTCTACCGCTGCGCGAGTTAAATTACCATGATATTCAATTAATTTAGATTCAAATTTTTCAAATAAAGTAAAAGCATCGGCAACAGAACCTGCAAAGCCAGCTAAAACTTTACCATTATATAAACGACGTACTTTACGGGCATTTGCTTTCATAATAGCAGCTTGTCCAAAAGTAACTTGTCCATCACCAGCTATAGCAGTTTTTCCATCTTTTTTTACTGCTATGATAGTGGTTGCTTTAAAATTTTCCATAAAATCATCTCCATTTATAGGCTATATTCATATTATCAGTTTTACTTAGATAATTTCAATACATCTATTTTAAATTTTGCTAAAAATTCTAAGGCACGTTCTGCAATTTTTTGTTTTTTCAACTTTTTATCACGAATGCGTTCTTCTAAAGGTGGCATCAAACCAAAATTAGCATTCATAGGCTGAAAATGTTTTGCTACAGCAGAAGTAATATATTTGCACATAGAACCATGAGCTGTTTGTTCTGGGAAAATCACTGGATTTTCTCCTTTAGCTAAATATGCTGCATTAACACCTGCCACAAGACCAGAAGCTGCAGATTCTATATATCCTTCAACGCCTGTCATCTGACCTGCAAATAATAAATCATCTCTATCTTTGTATTGCAAAGTTGGTCGCAATAATTCAGGAGAATTAATAAATGTGTTTCTATGCATCACGCCATAACGTACAAATTCAGCATTTTCAAGTCCTGGTATTAGACCAAATACGCGTTTTTGTTCTGGCCATTTCAAATGAGTTTGAAAACCTACTATATTATATAGGCTATCTGCTGCATTATCTTGACGAAGTTGCACTACAGCATAAGGTCTTTTTCCTGTTTTAGGATCTTCTAAACCTACAGGTTTTAATGGTCCATATAGTAAAGTATCTATACCACGACGAGCCATTTCTTCAACAGGCATACAACCTTCAAAAAACTTAGCTTTTTCAAATTCCTTGATTGGTGCAAGTTCTGCTGTTGTCAATTCTTGCCAAAATTTTTCATATTCTTCTTTATCCATAGGACAATTAATATAATCAGCTGTTCCTTTACCATAGCGAGAAGCGCGATATGCTTTACTCATATCTATAGATTCTTTGCTGATTAATGGTGCCGCAGCATCATAAAAGTAAAAATAATCCTGACCTGTCAATTCACCAATGGATTTTGCTAATACTTCTGCAGTCAATGGCCCACTGGCAATAATTGTAATAGCATCATCTTCTTGAGGTATTGTTTCTATCTCTTTATTTATCACAGTAACATTAGGATGATTTTTTACTTTATCTGTAATATATTGACTAAATCCTTCTCTATCTACAGCTAAAGCTCCACCAGCTGGTACACGATTTATATCAGCGGATTCCATGATGATAGAATTTAGCTGTCGCATTTCTTCTTTTAATAAGCCTACAGCATTTTCAAGTCCTGCACCACGTAAAGAATTACTACATACTAATTCAGCGAATTTTTCTGTCTTATGTGCAGGAGTAGATTTTTCTGGTCGCATTTCATATAAATCTACTTTTATACCTCTTTGAGCCACTTGCCATGCAGCTTCACTACCAGCCATACCAGCTCCTACGATAATAACTTTTTTCACGCAAAATCTCCTTTCCTATTTCTATCTATGCTTTGTTTTCTTCTTTATGCTCTTTATTTTCATTTTCTTCTTGTGCTTGTGCTTCTTTTTGTGCCAATTCCGCTAATTTCTTAGCAGTCTGCTGTTGAATTTTTTCTTTTAATTTATTAATTTCCTTATTTATAGGAGTATCTTCTTTTCTTGTAGCACAATCATCATTACTGCAATATAAAATAGTTCTTCCATTTTTGAAACGATGTCTAAATAAGAATGAACCACAAGTCTTGCAATTACTTGTAAGTGGCATATCCCATGATACATAATCGCACTGTGGATAATTTTCACAACCATAAAATACTACGCCACGACGTGTACGGCGTTCAATGATTTTGCCACCACATTTAGGGCATTTAACACCTGTATCCTTCAAAATAGGTTTTGTATTTCTACATTCTGGAAAACCTGGACATGCTAAGAATTTACCATAGCGACCTTGTTTTATGACCATCATACGACCACATAATTCGCATTGTACATCAGAAACTTCATCTGGCACTTCTACTTCACCAATTTCTTCTTCTGCATGTTCTAAAGTTTTTTCAAATGGCCCATAGAATTCTTCAAGCAAAGTATTTTTTTGAATTTTACCTACTGCTATTTCATCTAATTTATTTTCTAAATCAGCAGTAAATTTCTCATCAACAATATCTTTAAAATATTTTTCCAATAAATCTACTACTACAAAACCTAAATCAGTTGGTTCAAATTTTTTATCACTGCGAACTACATAACCTCTAGCTAAAATAGTTTCAATAATTGGTGCATACGTGCTTGGACGACCAATACCTCTTTCTTCTAAAGTTTTAACTAAAGAAGCATCATTATATCTAGCTGGTGGTTCTGTAAAATGTTGCATTGCTTCTAATTTTTGAATAGATAATTCATCGCCTTCTTGCAAATCTGGCAAGATGACATCTTTTTCTTTTTTATTATCGCTATCATTATATACAGCAGTAAAGCCTGCAAATTTTAATTGCGAACCAGTAGCTTTAGCTAAATACTTATCGCCTTTAATAGTTACACTCATAACATCATAGCTAGCAGGTAACATCTGACAACCTAAGAAACGTTGCCAAATTAATTTATAGAGTTTTAACTGTTCTTTGCTCAAATATTCTTCAACAGTAGCAGGGCTTAAAGCAATATTTGTTGGACGCACTGCTTCATGAGCATCTTGAGAAGATTTTCCAGCTGCATAAATATATGGTTTTTCTGGCAAATATTCTTTGCCGAAATTCTCTTCAATATAATTTCTAGCTTCATTTAAAGCTATTTCTGAAATACGTGTAGAGTCTGTACGCATATATGTTATCAGACCAGTTGGCCCTTTTTTACCTAAGCTAATACCTTCATAAAGCTGTTGAGCTATCATCATTGTTTTACGTGAAGTAAAACCTAATTTTCTAGCAGCATCTTGTTGTAAGCTACTTGTTGTAAATGGTGCTGGAGCTTTGCGATGACGTTGACGTTTCTTTATTTCTGTTACTTTAAAAGTAACTTTTTCAATATCACTGCATAATTCATCAGCTTGAGCTTTAGATGCAATTTTTACATCTTCTTTTTTCGCTGAAACCATCAATTTTTTATCATCAATAGCTACTAATTCTGCCCCAAACATACTAGAACGAGGTTTTTTCTTAAATTTAAAATCAACTGTCCAATATTCTTCTGATTCAAATTTTTGAATTTCTTTTTCACGGTCACAAATTAATTTCACTGTTACCGATTGTACACGCCCTGCACTCAAACCTTTGCGAATTTTCTTCCAAAGAAGTGGACTTAATTTATATCCTACAATACGGTCAAGCATACGACGTGCTTGTTGAGCATCTACTCTATCAATATTTATTTCTTTAGGATTTTTTACTGCTTCTTGAATAGCAGGTTTTGTTATTTCATTGAATACAATTCTACATTTTTCATGTTCATCAATTCCTAAGATATGAGATAGATGCCAAGCAATAGCTTCGCCTTCACGGTCAGGGTCAGAGGCTAAATAAACTTTTTCAGATTTTTTAGCTTCTTTCTTTAAAGATTTAATTAAATCTCCCTTGCCACGAATATTGATATATTTAGGTGCAAAATCATTTTCTACATCTATACCAAACTGACTTTTAGGTAAGTCGCGAAGATGTCCCATAGAAGCCATTACTGTATATTTTTTATTGCCTAAATATTTTTCAATAGTCTTTGCTTTAGTTGGCGATTCTACTACTACAAGCGTTTTTTTCTTCATTCAAAGCACTCCCTGATTGCTCTTATATAAAAATTTGGACTTGTCTCTTTAACTAGTCCCTTCAATTTCATTTGTAATAAAATAAACGATATATTCGAAACATTTATTCTCAATTTATATATGATTTCATCAATACATTTAGGCTCTGTAAAAGATAAACTATCATATATAAGTTGTTCTTCCGCTGTCATGGAAAAACCTAATTCTATTTGTGTTTCTTTGGATATACTTTGCTGATTAGTTACAAAATTATATTCTTCTACAATATCATTTGCCCTTGTAACTAATTTAGCACCTTGTTTTATTAAACTATGGCAGCCTTCGCTTTTTTGCGAATAAATATTTCCTGGTATGGCAAATACATCTCGCCCTTCACTTAAAGCAAATTCTGCTGTTATCAATGAACCACTCTTTTTCGCAGCTTCAACTACTAATATTCCTTTGGATAATCCTGTGATAATTCTATTTCTAGCTGGAAAATTCCCTGGTTTTGGCAATGTATTTAGTGGATATTCTGATATTACAGCACCATTTTGAGCTATAGCTTCTAAAAGTTGCTTATTTTCTTTTGGATATATAATATCTAATCCACAACCTAAAACAGCAATAGTCTTACCTTTTTTCAAAGCTCCTGTATGAGCTTTAGTGTCTATACCTTTAGCAGCACCACTAACTATTACAAAATTAAATTTAGCTAATTCCTCAGCCATATTTTCTGCTATCTGTTTTCCATAAGTCGTTGGAGTTCTTGAACCTACTATACCTATACAAATTTCCTCTTTAGGCAATTGACCTTGATAATATAAAATAAATGGAGGATCATAGATTTCTTTCAATAACTTTGGATATTCTTCATCTATTTCTATGCAGACTTTAATTTTATAATGTTTTAATTGCTCTATTAATTTATCTATAGATATTTTCTGTCTAAATTCTATTAATTCAGACAATGTTTTACTGCCTAAACAATTACTTTGTTCTAACATTTCTCTTGTCGCTGTCCATATTTTTTCGCCGTCATGAAAATATCCATAAAGTTGACGAAGCGTTTTACTACCTATGTTTGGCACAGAATTTATAGCAGCCCAATATATATTTTTCATTGTTTATTACATTCCCATACAAATAAATCTTTAGATAAACCGTATATATTTTACTATTATCACTATTAACTGACAATTTGTCAAATTTTTTATCAAAAGAATATAGATATCGCCATCTAAAACAAAAAGCTATTGTATTAAAAAATTTAACACAATAGCTTTTTATTATTCTTAGACCATAAATCAGCCTAATTTTTCTTTTATCATTTTATTTACAAGACCAGGATTTGCTTTACCTTTACTTGCTTTCATTACTTGACCGATTAAAAAGCCCATAGATTTTGGATAATCTGCAACAGCTTTTGGATTATCTGCAATTGCTTTATCTACAATTTCTTCTATTGCTTTTGTATCAGTAATCTGTACTAAACCTTTATCTTTTACGATTTTTTCTGGAGTATCTCCACTTGTCCACATTTCTTCAAATACAGTTTTTGCTATTTTAGAAGAAATTGTACCTTTACCAATTAAGCCAATTAAGCTTGCTAAATTTTGAGCAGATACTGGAGAATTTTCAATAGTCATTTCATTAGCATTTAAATGCTTAGACAATTCACCCATAATCCAGTTAGAAGCAAGTTTTGCATCAGCACCAGCATCTACAACAGCATCAAAGTATTCAGCCATAGCACGAGTAGAAGTGATGATTTCCGCATCATAAGTAGGAAGACCATATTCATTTACTAAACGAGCTTTTCTTGCATCTGGTAATTCAGGAAGTTCTTTTTTATATGCTTCAATCTGTTCATCAGTTGTAACAATTGGCACAAGGTCAGGTTCTGGCATATAACGATAATCTTGAGCTTTTTCTTTGCTACGCATAGAAAGTGTAATTCCACGACCATCGTCCCAAGTACGAGTTTCTTGTACTAAGATACCGCCATCTTCTAACACTTCATTTTGACGTTCAATTTCATATTCTAAAGCGTCTTCGATTACTTTGAAGGAATTCAAGTTTTTCATTTCAACTTTTGTACCAAGTTTTTCGCTACCTTCTGGACGAAGAGATACGTTTACATCGGCACGTAAATTACCTTCTTCCATTTTACAATTGGATACATCAATGTATTGTAAAATAGATTTTATTTTTTCCATATATGCACGAGCTTCTGCTGGAGAATGCATATCTGGTTCAGATACGATTTCAATAAGTGGTACACCAGTACGATTATAGTCAACATTAGAGCTACTAGAATCTTTGATTGTAGTACCAGAGTGAACGAGTTTACCAGCATCTTCTTCCATATGAATACGAGTGATGCGAATACGTTTTGTTTTGCCTTCTACTTCGATATCCACATAACCATGTTCAGCGATTGGTAAATCAAACTGAGAAGTCTGGAAATTTTTTGGTAAATCTGGATAGTAATAATTTTTTCTATCAAATTTACTGAATTTATTAATTGTACAATTGAGTGCAAGACCTGCTTTGATAGCAAATTCTACTACACGTTTATTGACAACAGGTAATACACCTGGAAGACCAAGACAAACAGGGCAAACATGTGTATTTTGGTCTGCACCAAAGGAAGTAGCACAGCTACAGAAAATTTTTGTATTAGTTTTTAATTCGCTATGAATTTCCAAACCAATGACTGCTTCGTATTTCATTATTCTACCCCCTGACCAATTTTATTAGCATAATCATGATTTACTTCATAAGTATATGCTGCACGAATAATAGTTTCTTCATCAAGTGGGCGACCAATAAACTGCATACCGATAGGCATATTATCTTTGCTTCTGCCACAAGGAATGGAAATACCAGGAAGACCTGCTAAGTTAAGTGGAACAGTGAAAATATCCATCAAGTACATTTTTAATGGATCATTTGCCATTGAACCTAATTTATATGCAGGTGTTGGTGCTACTGGAGCCAAAATAACATCTACATCTTTAAATGCATTATCAAAGTCTTGTTTTACAAGTGTTCTAACTTTTAATGCTTTTAAATAATAAGCATCATAATAACCAGCACTTAAAGCATAGTTACCAATCATAATACGACGTTTTACTTCTGGACCAAATTTTGCAGTTCTTGTATTTGTCATCATGGAAACAATGTCTTCACCATCTACACGAGAACCATAGCTTACACCATCATAACGAGATAAGTTTGTAGAAGCTTCTGCTGGAGCTATTAAATAATATGTGGAAATAGCATAATCTGTGTGTGGTAAAGAAATATCTACGATTTCAGCACCGAGTTTTTTCAAATCTTCGATAGCTGTATTCATAGCTTTTTTTACATCTTCGTCCATACCATCGATAAAATATTCTTTTGGTAAACCGATTTTTAATCCTTTTATATCATTTACTAAGGATTTTGTATAATCAGGAACATCACTATTGATAGATGTAGAATCTTTTTCATCATGACCTGCAATCACATTCATTACATGAGCACAGTCTGTTACATCGCGAGTCAATGGGCCAATCTGGTCAAGTGAAGAAGCGAATGCTACTAAACCATAACGAGATACACGACCATAAGTAGGTTTTAAACCAACAACACCGCAAAAAGATGCTGGCTGACGAATAGATCCACCAGTATCAGAACCTAATGCCCAAATAGCACTACCAGCACTAACTGCTGCAGCACTACCACCAGAGCTACCACCTGGTACACAGTCTAAATTCCATGGATTATGTGTAGCAAAAAATGCAGAGTTTTCTGTGGAACCACCCATAGCGAACTCGTCCATATTTAATTTACCAACTAATGCAGGTTTTTGAGCTAAAACTTTATCCATTACTGTAGCATTATATGGTGGTACAAAATTTTCGAGCATATAAGATGCACAAGTTGTTTTTAAACCTTTTGTACAAATATTGTCTTTTATAGCTGCTGGTATACCTGCTAAAACAGAGATTTTTGCTCCGCCAGCGATATCAGCATCAACATTTTCTGCTTGTTGTAAAGCATAATCAGCTGTTTTTGTGATATATGCTTTTACTTTATCATCAGTAACTTCCATACGAGAAAGTACATCTTTTGTAATTTCTACAGCAGAAATTTCTTTATTTACAAGCATATCATGTAATTCATGTGCTGTTTTTTCAAATAAATTCACGTAAAAGCCTCCTCAATTTAATCAAAGTAATTAAAATAAATTATTCTTCTAAAATTTTAGGTACACGGAAATAACCATCTTCTTGTTGTGGAGCATTAGATAATGCCAATTCACGATCAAGGGAAGGTTTTACTACATCTTTACGAAATACATTTTGTACAGGCAATACGTGTGCAGTAGGAGCTACATTTTCAGTATCTACTTGTTGTAATCTATCTACATATTCAAGAAAATCATTAAGCTCGCTTATATTTTTATCCATATCTTCATCTTTAATGCTAAGACGAGACAGAAGAGCTACATTTTCTACATCTTCTCTAGTAACTTTCATATCTTCACCCCATTTTCAAAATAAACTGTTTACATTTTATCATATTTTAGACAATGATTGAATAGTATTGTTACTTTTCCCCGCAAAATATAGCTGACTTATTTTAGCTTCTATGTTAAAATGTCTTAAAAATTAGTAATAAAATAGGTGATTTCTTACATATGGACAAAACTAAACAAAAAATTGCATTTTCCTTTCTCATTAGATCGGAAGAGCACACGTCTGAACTCCAGTCACATTCCTTTATCTCGTATGCCGTCTTCTGC